>Ga0207714_1002087_pt1 | contig 12357 bp, 8 predicted proteins | sample PonA232FremontCA_2_FD_187270 | JGI IMG/M metagenome (GOLD analysis project Ga0207714, IMG submission 187270) | Marine sediment microbial community from Fremont, CA, USA - Pond A23 Sediment 2 (SPAdes) | ecosystem: Environmental > Aquatic > Marine > Unclassified | place: USA: Fremont, California... | reverse complement strand
AATGGACTTCAAATCTAAAAGGGGGTTTTTAAAAGTGAAAAGACTACTAACAATATTTTTAGTTTTAAGTATTATGATTTTTGCAACTATATCAGCAGGTGCAGTTACAATCGAAATGCAGGCTATGGGAAATGCACCAACAGAATTACATAAAAATTGGATGGAGGAAAAGATAGCAGAATTCAAAGAACAAACAGGCATAGATGTAGTTTTCAACCAAATAGCTTGGGGTGAAGAAATGCAAAGGATACCACTTGCTTTAACCACTGGTGAAGGTGCAAATGTCATGCAAGTTGGAACAACTCAAAATCCTTTCTTTGCTGGTACTGGTGGACTTCTGCAAATTGATTTGGATGAATTTGGGGGAGAAGAAGCATATATGCCAGCTAATTTAAAATCGACTAAATTAAAAGGTGTAAGTTATGGAGTGCCTTGGTTTGCAGAAACCAGAGTATTATTTTACAATACAGAAATGTTTGAAGCAGCAGGGATTTCAAATCCACCGCAAACTTGGGATGAATTAATGGAAGTTGGCCAACAAATAGTTGAAACACATGGTGAAGGTTCTGCTATTGCTATTGCAGGTACTAGTGCTTGGGATCTAATCCATAATTGGGCTATTATGCTTTGGTCACGTGGTGGCAATATGCTTAATGAAGACAATACTGAAGCTAGATTTAATAGTGAAGCTGGTGTAGAGGCTATGAAATACTATGTAGACTTAGTAGATGAAGGATTAGCATCTGAAGCTTCTGCAGAATATAATCAACCTCAGGTAGATGCAGCATTTATTAATGGCGATGTTGCAATGGCTGTTATGGGTCCATGGAATATAGCAGATATAAATGATGAAAACCCAGATTTACCATATTCTGTAGCAGAACCACCAGCAGGACCTGAAGGTAGAGCTGCTTTTTCAGGCGGTAGTAACTTAGTAATAAGAGCAAATGCTCCTCAGGAAGAGATAGAAGCATCCAAGAAATGGGTTAAATTTTTAACAAGTGATGAAGTATTAATTGATTATACTAAAAATTTAACAAATATGTTGCCAGCTAAAAGTAGTGCCTTTGATGATCCATACTATGAAACAGAGAAGATGAAGGTATTTAACGAAGCTTTAAGTTATGCAACTGCTTATCCACCACTAGTAGAATGGGCGGAAATAGAACAGGCTATAGTTAATAACTATAATAACATTCTGACAGACTATGTGGATGGAAATTATGATGAAAATACTGCTGAAGAGTATTTAGACAGTGCTGCTGATCAAGTTGATACCATATTAAATGAAAATTAAAAGATCATAATAATAGGGGGAGTATTTTTACTCCCCCTATATCAATTAAATTCATAAAATAATAGAAAATCATAAATTCAATCTAGAAATTAATTAAGGAAGGATGTGATGATCTTTGAAATATGGTTATTTTAATGATAGTAATAAAGAATATGTAATAAAAAGGCCCGATACTCCTTATCCTTGGATAAATTATCTGGGAATGAAAAACTATTATAGTTTAATATCTAATACAGCTGGTGGTTATAGTTTTTATAAAGATGCTAGTAAAAGGAGAATAACTAGATATAGGTATAACAACATACCTAAAGATATGGATGGAAAATATTATTTTATATATGAAGACGGTGACTATTGGAATCCAATGTGGTTTCCTACAAGAAAGAAACTTGATTTTTATCAATGTAGACATGGTCTTGGCTATACAACTATTCAAGGTATAAAGAATAATTTAGATTGCAAAATAGATTATTTTGTACCTGTTGAAGATGATTGTGAAATACATAGAGTAACTATTGAAAATAAAAGTAACATAGTAAGGAATATAAAAATATTTTCTTATATAGAGTTTTGTCTTTGGGATGCTTTTGATGATATGACAAACTATCAGAGAAATTATAATATTGGAGAAGTCGAAGTTAAAAATTCAACAATTTATCATAAAAGCGAGTATCGTGAAAGAAGAAATCATTTTGCTTTTTTCAATGTTAATCAAAAAATTGACGGATTTGATACTGACCGCGAAAGCTTTCTAGGATTATATAATAGTTTATCTAAACCAGAAACTTTAAAAAAGGGACAATTAAATAACTCTATTGCAAGTGGATGGTCACCAATAGGTTCTCATTCAGTATCGCTTAGTTTAAAACCAGGGGAAAAGAAAACTTTGATTTTTCAATTAGGATATATAGAAAATGAACCTGATAATAAATGGGAAGAATTAGATATTATAAATAAAAGTAAAGCGGAAGGTTTAATAAAAAAATATAATACGCGGCAAAAAGTAAATAATTCATTTAATGAACTAAAAAATTATTGGGATAGACTTTTAAATAATCTAAAAGTAGATACTGGTGATAAAAAACTTAACCGGATGGTTAATATTTGGAATCAGTACCAATGCAATGTAACTTTTAATTTATCTCGGAGTGCTTCTTATTTTGAATCAGGTATAAATAGAGGTATAGGTTTTAGAGACTCTAATCAAGATTTAATGAGTGCAGCTCATATGATACCAAATAAGGTGCGAGACAGATTAATCAGTTTAGCCGCGACTCAGTTTGAAGATGGTAGTGCATACCATCAATACCAACCATTAACTAAAAAAGGTAATAATAAAATTGGGAGTGGTTTTAATGATGACCCTCTCTGGCTAATATTTGCAGCAATCTCCTATATAAAAGAGACTGGAGATTTTAAAATTTTAGATGAACAGGTACCTTTTAATAATGGGAACAAAGCATCTTTATTTGAGCATATTAAAGCATCATTTGAATTTGTTATTAATAATTTAGGTCCCCACGGGCTACCTTTGATTGGACATGCAGATTGGAATGACTGTTTAAATTTAAATGCGTTTTCTGAAAAACCAGATGAATCATTTCAAACTATAAATAATAAAAATGATAGCCCAGCCGAGTCTTTATTGATTGCAGGCATGTTTATTACTATTGGACCTGATTTAGTTGATCTTTGTAAACTAATTGGAGAAAATGAATGGGCTAAAAAAGCAAATAGCTATATTCAAGAGATGAAAACTGCAATAAATAAGTATGGTAGAGATAAAAATTGGTTTTTAAGGGCTTATGACTATTATGGAAAAAAGGTTGGAAGTCATAAAAATGAATACGGTCAATTATTTATAGAACCACAAGGTTTTTGTGTTATGGGTGGCTTAGGATTAGATGATGGATTTGCTAAAAAAGCTCTAAATTCTGTTAAAAATAGATTGGATACAAAATATGGACTTATGTTATTAAACCCGACCTATAAAGAATATAAAGTTGATCGGGGAGAAATATCATCATATCCTCCTGGGTATAAAGAAAATGGAGGTATATTTTGTCATAATAATCCATGGATTATGATTGCTGAAACATTAATAGGTAACGGAAAAAGAGCTTTTGAATATTATAAAAAACTTGCACCGGTTTACCAGGAAGACAAAAGTGAAATTAGACGGATGGAACCTTATGTTTATTCACAAATGATTGCTGGTAAAGATGCACCTAATTATGGTGAAGCTAAAAACTCTTGGCTTACTGGTACAGCTGCTTGGAATTTTATTGCAATTACTCAGTGGATATTAGGTATCAGGCCAGAATTTAAAGGCTTATTTATTGATCCTTGTATACCAGAAGAATGGAATGGATTTACTGTGAAAAGAAAATTTAGAGGTGATATTTATCATATTAAAGTAATTAATAAAGAACATATAAGTAAAGGGGTAAAGAATATAACAATAGATGGAGAAGCAATAGAGGGACAATTGGTGAAAGTTATTGGAGATGGAAAAAAACATCAAATTATCGTTGAAATGGGCAAAAAATAGAAACAAAGTGTGATACCAAAAAAGTTCCTTTTGATAGGAACTTTTTGTGTTTGGATTTTTCATTTAAAACTAACAATGTCTTTCACCTTATCTATCAATAAAAAACCCCCAATGCATTATTAAACATTGGGGGTTATACTTAAAATAACAATTTCATATTTTAACCAATAGTAAAAATATAGATTTATTTATTCTCTTAAATATTCATCTATTCCAATAGCAGCATCATGCCCAGTTTTTATCCCAGTAATTACATCTGGCCCCTGAACAATGTCACCACCTGCAAATAACCAGGAGAGAGAAGTTTGTTGTTTATCATCTACTTTAATTCTAGGTCCTTCATATTCAATATCATAATGATCATCAATATAACTGTTGTCTCCACCCTGACCGATCGCTTCTATTACCATATCACAATCATAATTTTTAATATCTTCATTATCAAAAGTAGGATTAAAATTCTGTTCTTCATCAAAAACAGAAACACAGCAGTTTGTACATAATTGAGATATACTACCATCTTCATCAACAACAATTTCTTTAGGACCTCTACCTGGTTCAAACTTTACTCCTTCTTCACGTGCTTCTTCGACTTCTTCTTGGTCAGCAGGCATGATATCTTCAGTTTCTAGTGAGGTAACTAATACATTGACTTCACCATATTTTTGTTTTTGTAATCGCGCTACTGAACGGGCAATATCCATTGCAACGTTTCCTCCACCGATTACAACTACATTTTCAGTTAATGGAATTTGTTCTCCCCGCGTTATTTTTTTAAGTAAATAGATTGCTTGATATACATTATTATTGTCTGTTCCAGGAATTCTAGTACTTCTGCCATTATGTAAACCAGTGGCGGCAAATATAGCATCATGATTTTCTTTTATTTCTTTAATAGAGATATCTTCACCGACTCTTGTATTAAATACAAATTCTACTCCTAAATCCTTAATATAATCTATATCCTTATCAAGTTTATCATATGGGAGACGATATTCAGGTATTCCATATCTCATCATACCTCCTGCTTTACTTTCAGATTCATAAACAGTGACTTGATATCCCATTAATTTAAGATAATGAGCTGCTGATAAACCAGCAGGTCCTGATCCAATAATAGCTACTTTTTTATCTATTTGTTCTATTTTTTCTGTGCCAAGTATTTTTTCGTATTCCGCAGAATCAACATTATCTACTGCATATCTTTTTAACCACCGTATAGAAACTGCTTCTCCTCTATGACCTATTGAACAAATAGTTTCACATTTATGGGTACATACTCTCCCACAAACTTCTGGTAAGGGATTGTCTTCATAGATTTGCTGAAGTGATTCTTCAAGATCATTATCAAAAATACCCCTGATATATTCAGGAATATTCATGCTAGCAGGGCAAGCTTCTGTACAAATATCACATTCAACACATCGAGAAGCTTCCTTTTCTGCCTGTTCTTTTGAAAAGCCCTTTACTATTTCTACAAAAGAATCAATTCTTTCCTCAGGATCTAATTCATTCATTTCAATTCTTTGCAGATCTAGCAATTCAGAATATTGATCTCGTTCATAACCAACTTCAAATTCAACTTTATTAATATTTTTATTATCAGGAATATATGAAAATGTGTCAGCATCTTTATTTACATAAGTATAATCTTGTGTAAATTCTAATGATCCGGTAGTACATACATCTACACATAGACCACACCAGCAGCAGCGTCCATAATCAATTTTTGGTCTTTCATCTCGTTGACCTAATTCAGTTTTTACATTATCTAGTTGAACCATATCAATTGCTTGATTATCACATATTTCAGAGCAAGTACCACAGCCGATGCATTTATCAAGATCGTTAATATGAAAACCCCGATATCGTTTGGCAGTATCTTTATTTTCTTCAGGAAATTTTATGGTTTCAGGTTTTTTAAATAAATTTTTAAAAGAAACTGATGGAGAAAATAAACTCTTTTTATCTTTACTCATCAAATTCACCTCGCTTTAATATATATTATCTATCAAATTCAGGTGGACAAATACCTAAACTATGTGCCCAGACCGGTACATCTTCAATTCTAGTCCCTGGTAATAGGGCTTCTACACCATATAAGCCTAGCGGGGTAGATGTACCCCTAACATGTACCCTATATGGTTTTAAACCACCATCTGAGACCATATAGTATCCATATTCACCACGGGCTGACTCAACCTTAACATAGGCTTCTCCTTCTGGGATTCTGTATTTAAGAGCATTACCTAAATTCACACTAACTGGACCATCAGGTATATTTCTAATTAATTGTCTAATAATTTTTATACTTTGGAAGATTTCATCCCTTTTTAGTTTCATTCTGGTCCAAGCATCAGCTTTTTCACCTGTGGGGATTTCAAAATCAACTTCATCATAAGCACCATAAGGCATTAATCTTCTTACATCATGATCAAGACCAGTAGCACGCAGTGCTGGACCAGTTACTCCTAGTCTGAGAGCATCGTCTTGATTTAATACAGCTGTGTTTTTCCATCTTTTTTGTGCAGTGGGATTTTCAAATATTAGTTTTTGAAATTCCGGCATCCTATTTTTCTCTAAATCATCTAATAAATCTAATAATTTTTGAAAAGTACTAGTTTCTATATCGTGTCTCACTCCCCCAGGTCTTATGTAAATATGGTAAACCCGGCCTCCGGTAATTTCTTCAAAGAGATCAAGTATATAGTCGCGGGCCAATACACCCCAGTGCATTGCTGTATACAAACCGATAGCTCCACAATTTCCTCCTATTGAAAAAATGTGAGCTTGAATTCTAGCCATCTCTAAAATGATAGATCTTATATACTGGGCTCTTTTAGGGACTTCAATTTCCCCAATTGCTTCATAACCCATTGCATATACCATTTCATTAATGTCGGGTTCCATGACACATATACGGCAGACTAAAGCAGTATTTTTTATCCATTCTCTTTCTTCCATTAATTTTTCAAAACCGCGATGTAAATGACCTGCATTTGGTTCAGCAGATACAACAGTATCTCCTTCATAATAATAATTTATTCCATAATTGCCTGGGACCCCAGGATGATTAGGTCCAAAAAACATTTCAGTCATTTTACTTTTGTCCATCGTAATCCCTCCATTCAAATTTTTCATTTACATAATCTCTTGTTTTAAAATCTTTTCTCATCGGAGGAATATCATTCCAATTTTCTAAGATTAATTCTTCCATATCATCATTGCCTTCAAATTCTATTCCAAAGAAATCATGGATATCACGTTCATAATACTGTGCTACGGCCCATAAATTTTTAATAGTAACAAATTTACTTTTATCTCTGTCAATTCTAGTTTTTACGCTGATATTAATTTTATCTTCATAAGAGAAGAGATGATAGACTAATTCGAATTCATTTTCTTCTATCCAGTCTACACAACTTATTGTGGCTAAATGACTATATCCTCTAGCTTTTAGATAATTAAGACCAGATACAAGTTCATCCTTTTTTAATTTAACTGACATATTTTGTTCTCTTAATATATTAACTTCGAGAGGATTTAATTTGTCATTTATAAGTGTAATTAGTTCATTTTCAGATCTCATTGCCTTCTCTTAACCTCCCCTAAAACCTTTTCTTGATTTGTTTTATAATACTCATATTCCTCTTTATATTTTTTATATCCTTCAGCTTCACCAGCTTCAATTTTTTGCTTTAAATCTAAAAATCCTTCTAAAATTGCTTCAGGACGCGGCATACAACCCGCTATATATAGATCAACCGGTAAATATTTATCAAGTTGCTTTATAGTATTATATGAATCCCAATACATGCCACCGTTAATTGTACAGGAACCAAAACCCATTACAAATTTAGGATCTTGCATTTGTTCATATGTGTATACAACTCTTTTAAGAGTTTTTGTGCTTAAGTATCCTGTGATTAAAAGTATGTCTGCCTGTCTGGGAGTAGCCGCCGGACCAATTCCAAATCTACTCATATCGTATCTAGAGGTCATGGTTGGTGGTAATTCAATAGCTCCACACCCAGTACAGTAATGCAGCATAAATAATGATCTTTTTTGAGCCCAGTTAATGACTTCCTGCCATTTACTGCTTTTGTATTTCTCTTTCATTTTATCGATCCCTCCTGCTTAAAAAATAATGATGACTGCTTGAATTAATGCCCCGATCAAAGGCCATTTCCAGTAAAATAAGACACCTTCTTCGACTTTGAAGCGTGGGAAAACCGAACCAATTAAAGTTGCTAATAACCAAACTATTAACATCTTTAAAAGGAAGAATAATATATTTGAAGCTCCTCCAAAAAACAGATTTACAAAAAGAGCTGTTTTTACAACTATAGAAACACTATGTTGTAGCATGATAAGGCCTAAATATTTTCCACCATGTTCTACTACAGGACCTGATGCTATTTCGGATGGAGCAATAGGTGCGTCAAAGGGTTTTTTACCCATTAATCCTAGTAGTGCAATAAATGCTACTACAGTTCCCAAAGGTACATTAACTAAATTCCAGTTCATAAGACCGCCTTGTTGGGCCTGCATTATACCAACTATGGAAGAGGTGCCACTACTATAGATTAGAGTTAATAATACAACAATAAAAGGCATTTCATAGCCAAGCATTTGTGTTAATGCTCTTGAAATTCCAACTGAAGCCAGTGGATTACCGGAACCAACAGTTGCCATTGCCATACCTAAATATGCAATAGCCATAAGGTAAATGACTAATAGAAGGGTGCCACTCATACTATATAAATATATACCTCCAATTGGTACAAAAAACAAAGTGGCAATCATGCCTCCAAAGGCCATTATAGCTCCGAAATCGAAGATAAAGCCATGTGTAATCGCATCTTTACCAAACAATTTTAAAACATCTAAATAAGGTTGATAAAAAGGTGGACCGATTCGTTTTTGGGTTCTAGCCACAACTTTTCTTGCAATTCCCATGAATAAAAGGCCCAAAGCCATTGCAAATATTGCAATTAATAAAAATTCTAAGATAGTAATTAATATCATATCATCCACCCCGCAAACGCCAAGATAACTATTAATAAGATCATGTAAAATGCATAGGTTTGTCCATTACCTGTAACAATTCCTTTATTAAATAAATTCCCTAATTTTGTTATATTTTGAGCAAATGTATCATATGCTCGGGTTAGACTTTTGGCCGCAAAGGAATCAAATATTCTATCAAATGGTCGGTAATATTTATAAGCGTAATGGTAGGCCTCTGGATCATCCATATATTCTCCAGAAGTATAGGTATCCATTAAACCTACTAACTTGGACTTTTTGGCAAAAACAAAAATAATTAAAGCAATCAAAAATCCTCCGACAAATACATTAAAGATGATCAGTGAATTCCATGCTCCATAAGCTCCTGTGATAGTGTAGAGAGTGGATTGAACTGTTTCAATATTTAAATATTGAGCAATTTGGTTTATTATATTCATTTGGATTCCTGGCAATACACCAAATAGAACCATAAGTGCCATCAGGATATACATTGGAATCTGCATTAAAATTGGTACTTCTTTAATATCTCGATGTATTGGTTTTAACTGACCTAAAAAGACAGTACTTAATGGTTTAAATACATACATGAAAGATCCAATACTGCCAAAGAAAGCGGCAACAGATAAGAAGATATATCCTTTTTGAATTAAGGCTTGGTAAATTACCCATTTAGAAATAAAGCCATTTGTAGGAGGTATACCAGCAAGAGCAATTATTGCAGTCAAGTAAGCTGCAAAAGTAACAGGCATTCTAAAAATTAAACCACCCATTTCACTCATCTTAGTAGTATTAGTTCTGTATATTACGGCAGCCATAGTTAAAAATATTGTAGTTTTAAAAATCATATGGTTCATTAAATGTAATAGGCCACCTGCAAACCCAAGTGGAGTAGTAATAGCTAATGCCATTACAATATAACCCATTTGAGATATAGAAGAAAAGGCGATTAATTTTTTTACGTCTTCCTGACGAATTGCTAATATTGTTCCAGTTATAATGGTGATTCCTCCGAATAAAGCAAGGATATAATTAAAGACAGGAAGCCCCCTAAATTTAATGCTGCTATCTAAAATGTTATATAATGGTACTAGATATAATAAAAGCATTAAACCATATGTACCTATTTTTAACATCAAACCTGATAAAAAAGGAGAGAACTCTTTTGGTGCATTACTATGAGCCCCATTTACCCAAATGTGGAGAGGAAAGACTCCAGCTTTTATTAAAAACGGTATTCCCATCATAACTATTAATATTATAGAATTTAAAGTAGGTATGGATTGTAAATAATTAGCTACTTCGGTAAATTCTAAAGTGTTTATTTGATTAAATATTATAAATATTGAAGTTACCATTAAATAAGCTCCGATTGTACTTAAAATTAAATAACGATAAGAAGCCTTTTTTGCTCCTTCTTTTTTTCCGGAAGAAATAAGGAAAAAAGAAGACCAGGTCATTAGTTCCCAAAAGATAAATAATGTCATTAAATCGCCTGCAAAAACTACTCCTAATATACTTCCCATTAAAATAGAAAATAGAAAACTAAAACTGGCTGTATATTTTACATTTTTTTGAGAACTCACACTAAAGATACTTATTAAAAACACACTCCCGACAGTCATAATTCCTAAAAGCCAGGCCAAGGGTGAGTTGTTTAAAATGAAATTAAAATTGTTTCCCATTATGTTTATATTAAGACTTTGACTTAATATATCCCATTTACCGTAAATATTAACTATTGTGTATAAAATATATCCAGAAAGAATTATATTTATTATAGGACCTGCAGATTTAATCTTTTTGGTAATTAAATAAGTAAATATGGATAGTATAATAGGGATTATAATCATTTGACTAAGGCTCATTTAAATCCCTCCCAATATAGATATAATATAATTTGAATTGTCTAAAATTTGACTACTTACTTGATTTAATATATTTAATAATGATTGTGGAAATATTCCCAAATAAAAGGCGGTTAGTGACAATATACCGACCGGTATTACACAAGGAAATAATTGTTTTACTTTCAAAAGGTTTTCCTTAAAGTATAAAGTTTGAATTATTTTTAGATAATAAGCAACTTCTATTAAGGTAGCTAAGAGAATCAAGCCAGTAATAAAATATTTTTCAAGTCCGAGTGTATTTTGCAAAATCATCATTTTACTGACAAAACCATTAAGAAATGGGATCCCCATAATACCCAATGCTCCAATAGAAAAACCTAAACCTGCAATCGGCATTTTTTTACCCAAGCCTGCTAGGTCTTTGATCTTATTACTCCCAACGGCATAAGTCATCAAACCAGCCGAAATGAATAGTAGTACTTTTAAAATAGAATGATTTAATAGTTGAAATAAACCAGCTTGCATACTTCCTATACTATTTAAACTGATAACTGAAATAACTAAGCCCATTTGTGCAATACTAGAATAAGCCAACATCTTTTTTATATTCTCTTGTTGGTAGGCTATGAACTCACCTAAGATTAAAGTAATAGCTCCTATCACTGTAAGGTAAATATAAAGACCTGAATTACCAAAGATAGTGAAATAAACTCTTAGCATTGCATATATACCTGCAACTGATAAGACACCACTTAAAAAGGCAGTTACTCCAACATATGATTTTGAATACACTTCGGGAATCCAGAGATTCATTGGAAACAGTTCGGCTTCAATTCCAATCCCTACTAAAAATAATAATGTTATAACTCTTAGTAAAGAAGGATTTAATTGAGCAGCTGATCTAGCAATTACTGCCATATTAAGACTGCCAATACTACTGTATGTAAAGCCAATAGCAATTAAAAGAAAAACAGAAGCAATTGAACCCATTACAATATATTTAAATGTTGCTTGATAACTGTCTTTTCTTTTCATAGTTGCTAAAACATAAGTAGCTATTGCAGCGATTTCAATAAAAACAAACAAGTTGAAAATATCTCCGGTTAGCACAATTCCATTAATACCAGCAAAGGCTAAAAGAAACATACTGTTAAATTTAGCTTGATCTAGTTCTCCAATATTACGTAAATTGAAAATGGCAATTAAAAAAGTTAATACAGAGATAATGATAAGACTGATTAAGGCTAGTTTATCAATATATAAGTTAATTCCATATGGTATATTCCAATTGCCTAATTTAATAATAAGAGGGTTTTCCATTACTGCATTAAAAAGTGAAAATGTGATTACAACATTTAGCAAAGTACTAATTAATACAAGGATATTTGGTAGTTTTTTATGTAGCTTAGCAAAGAGTGGAATTAAAAAAGATATTAGTAAAGGTAACGCTATTAAAAGACTGGGATTCATAAGTTTAACCCCCTTATTTCGTCAATTTGTAAAGTATTATTATGTTCATATATTTTTATAACTATAGATAGTGCTAATGCAAGAATAGCGACTCCTATAACAATTGCAGTTAACACTAAAGCTTGGGGCAAAGGATCTACAAAATTTAAATTGTTTGTGTT
>Ga0207714_1002086_pt1 | contig 12361 bp, 11 predicted proteins | sample PonA232FremontCA_2_FD_187270 | JGI IMG/M metagenome (GOLD analysis project Ga0207714, IMG submission 187270) | Marine sediment microbial community from Fremont, CA, USA - Pond A23 Sediment 2 (SPAdes) | ecosystem: Environmental > Aquatic > Marine > Unclassified | place: USA: Fremont, California... | reverse complement strand
GACTTGATGTTGCTCGCTTCCGAATGCTCCTGCGTGACGTGGGCGACGACCGAGGAGATCTGCTTGTCCGGCGGGATGTAGATGGTGACGAGTTGGGTGCCGGAGCCCTCGTACGCCTTCAGGTCCTCGATGACCTTCCGGAACTCGTATTTCCGACGGTCGTCGTCGGCGTCCTGCGTGTCGGTACTCATTGGTGAGTCTAGCGCCGGCCGCGGTAAAGTAACCTTTGATGGGGGTCTCGTGATTGATTCACAGGATCGGCCGGTGCCCCGCGAGACCGACACACGACGGCGTTCGACGTGCCCCACGCGGGAGCAGAGTTATATGCTCCCCGTCGGAGATTCCTGACGACCCATGCGCGTGTACGCGGTCGCCAGCGGCAAGGGCGGCGTCGGCAAGACCACGACAGTAGCGAACCTCGGTGCCGTCCTCGCCGCGGGTGGCCACGAGACGGTCGTCGTCGACGCCGACCTCGGGATGGGGAACCTCGCGGGCGCCCTCGGTGTCGACGCCGACGGGGGGCCGACAGTCCACGACGTACTCGCGGGGCGGGCGACGGCCGTCGAGGCCCGTCGGGAGGGGCCGGTCGACCTCGGCGTTCTCCCGGCGTCGGACGCCCTCGACGACTTCGGGACGGCCAACCCGTCGAACCTCAGGGCGTTGTTGGACGGCCTGGACGAGGTGGGTGCCGAGGTCGTGTTCGTCGACACCTCGGCGGGCCTGAGCCACGACAGCGTCGAACCCCTCCGGGTTGCCGACGAGGTGTTGCTCGTCTCGACGCCGGAACGCGGGGCGCTCGGCGACACGGCGAAGACCCGCGACGTAGCCGGGCGCTTCGGGACGCCGATGGCGGGGGCGGTGGTGACGCGGGTCACGCCGGAGACCGATCTGGACGTAGTCGCCGACCGCCTCGGCGTCCCGATCCGGGGGTCGATCCCGGACGATCCGGCGGTGTCGACCGCGGCCGAGACGGGCGACCCGCTCGTCGTCGCCGCGCCCGACGCCCCGGCGACCGACGCCTACCGACGGCTCGCGGTCGACCTGACGGGCGACGAGTCGCTGGCGCCGACGGACGAGGACGGCGACGGCGTCGGCGACCAGTCGGTCGGGGATGACGAGGGAAGCGACGACGACCCCGGCCCGACCGACGAGGGCGACGAGCGGACGGGGTTCCTGCGCTGGCTCCTGCGGTGAACGGGAAGTTCTTTGGGGCCGCCACGACGACGGGCAGCCATGGCAGAGTCGAACGCAGTCCCGCTGTGGTGGATACTGGTGTTTCTGGTGCTCGCGCTCGGACTCGGGGCGTTCGCGGTGTCGACGGTCGGCGGCTCGCTGATCGCCGGCGCCGCCCTCCCGGCGTAGCGGACCGACGGGTATAGGCCGCTCCCGCGGTTAGGACCGGTCACCACTCCCACGCGCGTCTCATCACGATTTTGTTATGCATATCGTATTCGGTATGCTTATACGCGGCGAGCCGCAACCTCGGGTATGGCAGAGACCGCAGCGGCGTCGACGGTCGGCCCGAACGAACTCGCTGCCCTGAAGCGAGTCGCGCTGGCCGGCGGCCTCGACGACCGGGCGAAGCTATCCTGTTCGGGGTTGGCCGACCAGCTAGACGCGTCGGCCCAGACGGCCTCGCGACGGCTCCAGCGTCTCGACGACGCGGGACTCGTCGACCGGGAGGTGTTGGCCGACGGCCAGCGCGTCGCCGTCACCGACGCGGGCGTGGCTCGGCTCCGACGCGAGTACGCCGACTACCGCCAGCTGTTCGAGGCCGACGCGACCCTGTCGCTCGACGGCACGGTGACCAGCGGGATGGGCGAGGGGAAACATTACATCTCGTTGTCGGGGTATATGGACCAGTTCCGCGACCGACTCGGCTACGAGCCGTTCGCGGGCACGCTCAACGTCGAACTCACGGCCGCGAGCGTTCGGGCGCGTGGCGAACTGGAGGCACAGACGGACGTCGCGACCCCGATCGACGGCTGGGAGGACGGCGACCGGACGTTCGGCCCCGCGACGTGTTACGAAGCACGGGTCGAGAGCGACACCGGCAGCTACGACGGCGCCCACGTCATCGTCCCCGAACGCACCCACCACGACGCCACGCAACTCGAACTCATCGCGCCGGTGAAACTGCGTGACGAACTCGCCCTCTCGGACGGCGACGACCTGACCGTCCACGTGGGGGAGCCGTGATGCGCGGCGAGTCGACGGGGGCACTGGAGCGAGCCGTCGCGGCCTTTCGAGCCGACGAGCCGGTGCTCGTCCACGACGCCGACGACCGCGAGGGCGAGACCGACCTCCTCTACCCCGCGAGCGCGGTGACGCCCACGGTCGTCGCCCGACTGCGCAACGACGGCGGCGGCCTCATCTTCGTCGCGCTCCCCGCCGTCGTCGCCGACCGGTTCGACCTCCCCTTTCTCCACGAGTCGGTCGACCACCCGGCGAACGACCACAGCGACCTCGGCTACGACGCCCATCCGTCGTTCTCGCTGACGGTGAACCACCGTGACGGCTTCACCGGTGTCACCGACGACGACCGGGCGCTCACCATCCGTCGGCTGGGCGAGGTGAGCGGCGACGACACCTACGGCGTCGACGCCTTCGCCGACGAGTTCCGGACGCCCGGTCACGTCCACCTCCTCCGAGGGGCGCCCGGCCTCCTCGACGAACGCCGCGGCCACACCGAACTCGGCTTGGCGCTCGCCCGCGAGGCCGGCGTCGCCCCCGCCGTCGCCGGCTGTGAGATGCTCGACGACGAGACGGGCGGCGCGCTCTCGACGGCCGATGCCGAGGCGTACGCCCACCAGCACGACCTCCCGTTCGTCGAGGGGGCGGCGCTGATTCGGGCGCTGCTGTGAGGGCGGGACCCGCGTCCGTCGCGTCGATACGCTTCATACGATTTAGTGTAAGTCAGTACCGGTGGCCCGCCAGGACGGGTCGGCGAACCACCGGTAAACAGTTACACTAATCCGTATCAGTCGTCCGTTACCCGCTCCGCGAACAGTTCCCGCACCTTCTCCATCTTCGGCCGAATCTGCATCTGACAGTACGCCCGCTGAGCGTTGTTGGCGTAGTAGTCTTGGTGGTAGTCCTCGGCGGGGTAGAAGGTGTCGAGTGGCCCCACCTCGGTGACGATGGGGTCGTCGTAGTCGTCGGCCAGCCGCTCGATGGTCGCCGCGGCGAGTTCGCGCTGGCCGTCGTCGTGGGTGAAGATGGCCGAGCGGTACTGCGAGCCCACGTCCGGTCCCTGTCGGTCCTTCGTCGTCGGGTCGTGGAGCGCGAAAAACACCGTCAGGAGGTCGGTGTAGGAGATGCGGTCGGGGTCGTACTCGATCTGGACGACTTCGGCGTGGCCGGTCGACCCCGAACAGACTTCCTCGTAGGTCGGGTCGTCGACGTGGCCGCCGGCGTAGCCGGAGGTGACTGCGTGGACGCCGGCGAGTTCCTGAAAGGGCGCTTCGAGACACCAGAAACAGCCGCCCGCGAGCGTCGCGAGTTCGTGGTCGTGGTCGTCGGTCATGGAGGGGCGTAGACGCCGGACGACTATGTACCCCGCGCCTACGCGAAGTAGGCGTCGTCCTCGAACGGTTCGTCCTCGCCCTCGACGGCGAGGACGTCGAGGTCGGTGACGCGGGCGCCGATGCCGAGCAGTCCGGCGAGGCTCGGCTCCGTCCGCCCGTCGTCGCCCGAGACGAGTTCCTTCACGTAGAGGCCGCCGGCGCCGTGAATTTCGACGGTCGCGTGGGTGGCGTCGTCGTCGAGTTCGCCCGACACGGCGTACACCTCGCGGGTGCGGGTCAGGTTCGCGCGCCGGTGGTCGACCCGCTGGGGCGTGTACTGCTCGACCGTCGCGCCGTTGAGTTCGTCTACGGCACTCTCGAGGGCGTCGGCCTCGACCGGGCCGTCGAACTCGACGGCGGCGCGGTAGGTCTTGCTCGCGTCGAGGCGCTTGACGCGTTCGACCATGTCGTAGGTGGCCAGCCGAAGACCCTCCACCTCGACGGCGCCCTCGGCGAAGGCGTTCACGTCCGATTCGAGGCGTTCGGCGTCGACATCGCGCCGGCGCGGCTCCTTCACCTCGACGACGAAGGGGCGACCGGTGCCGAGCATCCTGGCGTCCACGTCTTCACGGCCGGCGCCGTGGAAGACGGCGTCGACGCCGTCCATCACGTCCTCGACGAGCGGGGCGATCAGACCCTCGACGCTCCGGTCGTAGAGGTAGCCCGAGCCGCCACAGTGGTCACAGGGCTGACTCCCCTGCCGTCCGCTCCCGTCGCACTCGCGACAGGGCCACTCCGTCTGGGGGATGTCGCGTTCGAGTTTCCGGTACCGGCCGTAGACGAACGCGGAGTTGATCGTCGTCTCCACCCGGTCGTCGTCGACGTCGAGGACGAACTGCACGTCCGGCCGCTCGAAGTCCACCTCGGTCCCGGTCAGACGGCCGACGCGCTTGCCCACCTCGCGGTTGAACTCCATCTTGAACGGCTCGCCCGCGTCGGGATCGGCACCGACGTCCTCGCGGAGTAAGCGCTCGTTCTCCTCGATCAGCGGCGGCGTGCGGGTCCCGACCTGATACGTCTCGAACTCGACGCCCTCGACCGACTCCGCGGCGCGTTCGGCCCAGTCGTCGAACGTGGCACAGCGGCCTTCACAGACCCAGCAGTCCGCGACGTCGACGGGGTCAAAGGGCTCGTCGTCGTCGAGGGCGGCGGCGACCCGGAGCGCGCGGCCGCGCTCGGCGTTGGTCAACCCGAAGCTCCGGTCGGCGAAGACGCGCCCCAGACACGCGTCACACACCGGCCCGGTCGCGTCGAGATGCCGCGCGTCGTCGAGAAGGCTCATAGCGGGTGACGGGGCGGCGTCCGTAACTGTCTTGCTATCCGGGCACATCGACGAGGCGCACGAGCCACCACACGAGAGCGACGAGGACGGCGACGACGACGAGCGCGAGGGCGATGGCGACGGCGGCCAGCCGACGCAGATACCGCCGGTCGTCGTCGGCACTCGCGGGGTCGGCGAGTCGGGCGTCGAGCAGGTCGACGGTTCGGAGGTTCGCCTTCCAGTAGGCGTCGAAGAGGTCGCCGAGGATGGGGACGGACCCGACGACGGCGTCGAGCCAGAGGACGAACGCGACCCGGGCCAGCGTCGCCCGTGGAACGCCCGTTCGGGCGGCGACGGCGAAGACGTACGCCGAGACGGCGAGGCCGATCCCGTCGCCGACGACGGGGAGGAGGCCGATCAGGGGTTCGATCCCAATGCGGAACTCCGTCCCCGGAACTCGGATCGAGTCGTCGAGCAGGTGGCTCAGGTCGCGGAGTCGTTGGAGATCGACGGCCGTCGCCGCGTCGGCGTCGACGGTGACCACGGTATCCGTGTCGGTATCGGCGTCGGGCGAGGCACCGGTCACGACCGTGCCGACGGGCGCCGGTGTGAAAGCGTCCGGGGTCGGGGCAGGGTCGAATCGCTTTTGCCGGCGGCCACCGCGTCATCCACCATGACCAGCGTCAAGGAGTTCCGCGTCGAGCGCGAACCCACGGCGACGGCGACCGGAACGGGACGCTTCGCCTTCACCGACGACTACTCCGTCTTCGACTGGGGGCCGATGCCCGACGAGATTCCGGCGAAGGGCCGCAGCCTCTGTACGATGGGTGCGTGCAACTTCGAACTGCTCGAACGCGAGGGTGTGCCGACCCACTACCGCGGCGTCGGTCCGGACGCCGTCCCCCTCGACGAGGCCGGCGAGGCACCGCGCGAACTCGCCATCGATCTCGTGCAGGTGCCGGACCTGCCCTTCGAGGACGGGTACGACTACGACGCCTACCACGGTGCGGCGGGATCGAACTACCTGATCCCTCTCGAAATCGTCTTCCGGAACACGGTGCCGGTGGGGTCGAGTCTCCGGACCCGGGGCGAGCCTCGCGACTACGGCCTCGACCGCGATTCGTGGCCGGACGACCCGGTCGACCTGCCGGAGCCAGTCGTCGAGTTCTCGACGAAGTACGAGGAGCAGGACCGCTATCTGGACCGCGCGGAAGCGGACTTCATTGCCGGCGCCGCCGACCTCGACGAACTCGCGGACGTGGCCCGCGAGGTGAACTGCATCGTCACGGACCGAGCGGAGGGGACGGGCTTCGTCCACGAGGACGGCAAGATCGAGTGTTGCTACGTCGACGGCGAGGTTCGCGTGGCGGACGTGGTGGGGACGTTCGACGAGAACCGCTTCGCCTACGGGGGCCAGGAGGTGTCCAAGGAGGTGGTGCGCCAGTTCTACAAGCGCGCCCACCCCGAGTGGGTCGAGGCGGTGAGCGAGGCGAAAGCCGAGGCGGACCGGCAGGGGGTGGCCGACTGGCGGCCGCTCTGTGCCGTCGAGCCGAACCCCCTCCCGGCGGACGTGATCGACGCCGTCGCCGACATGTACGCCGCAGGGGTGAACGCCTACACGGGCGAGGCGTGGTTCGACGCGCCGGCCATCGACGCGGCCGTAGACGCCGTCCACGACCTGTAGCGCGACTCCAAAACGGCTTTCCCCCGCGGCCGCGCAGGGTCGAGCAATGACGGCATACACCGCGACGGTCACGGTGCGACTCAAGCGGGGCGTCCTCGATCCGGAGGCCGAGACGACCCAGCGCGCGCTCGAACGACTCGGGTTCGAACTCGAGGATCTCCGGTCGGCCGACCGGTTCGAACTCGACCTCGACGCCGAATCGGTGGCGGCGGCCGAGGAGCGCGTCGACGAGATGGCGGAGCGACTGCTCGCGAACCCGACCATCCACGACTACGAGGTCGAGGTCACGGAGCGATGACGGTCGCGGTGATCCAGTTCGGCGGGAGCAACTGCGACCGCGACTCGGTGCGCGCGCTCTCCCACCTCGGCATCGACGCCGAACGCGTCTGGTACGAGGACGGCCTGCCCGCCGACGTCACGGGCGTGATGCTTCCCGGCGGCTTCTCTTACGGCGACTACCTCCGCGCGGGCGTGATGGCCGCGCGAACCCCGATAATCGAGGCGGTGCGCGACGCTGCCGCCGAGGGCGTGCCCGTCCTCGGCGTCTGCAACGGCGCCCAGATCGGCTGTGAAGCGGGGTTGACCCCCGGCGCCTTCACGATCAACGAGAGCGCGCGCTTCCAGTGTGAACGCGTCCACGTCCGCGTCGAGAACGCCGACACGCCGTGGACCCGCGCGTACGACGAGGGCGACGTGCTCTCCCTCCCCATCGCCCACGGCGAGGGGCGCTTCGAGGCGAACGACGAGACGTACGACCGACTCGTCGAGGCGGACCGGGTCCTCCTGCGCTACTGCGACGCACAGGGGCAGGTGACGGACGCCGCGAACCCCAACGGCTCCCGCGGCAACGTGGCGGGTCTCCTCGGCGACCGTGGGACGGTCGCGGTGATGATGCCCCATCCCGAACGCGCGACGCTTCCGGACCTCGACGGGACGGACGGCGCCGGCTTGCTCCGCGGGTTCGAGGCGGCGCTGGCCGAGGCCTGAGCGGTTCGGGGCGCGTCGGTACAACACCACCGGCACCGGCGAAGCAGTGCGTATCCAGCCGTCGACGTTGCCGTTCTCCCGGATTTCGTACCGGCCGTCCCGGTGGACGACGGCCGTGCAGTTCGGGTCGCGTGCCGTGTGAACGTCGACGTGTGTCATCCGTGCTTCGCGACGGGTGAGACGCTTCCAGATACGGTGTGTCCGAGCAACGTCCCTGTCGGTAACGGGTCCGTAGGCGTCGGCAGGAGAGGCCTGCCGGGTTACAGTTTCTCCGAGGCGATGGCCTGGTTGGTGCGCTGCTGCGCCTGTCGGAATCCGCGGTCGGCCGACGCGGCCTCCCGCTCGGGGAGCGTATCGCGCAGGCCGTCGAACCGTTCGACGGCGCGCTGAAGGTTGGCAGCGAGGGCTTCGAGCGCCCGATCGGTTCCCTGTCGGTCACCTTTGTCGGCCCGCTCGGCCGCGCGCGCCGCGGCGCCGCTGACGGCCTCCATCGCCCGGAGCAGGCCTCCGAGGGTGCTGGTCTCGCCCGCGGCGCCGGGCCGGGCGTCGGCGTCCTTCGACGTGTTCCCGCCGTCCTCCTCGTCGTCGCCGCTCCCGACGGTCGCGAGCCGATCCGCCGTCTCCGACGTTATCGAGGCGACGAACGAGGCGAGCGACGCCTTGCCAGTTCGCGGGCGGTCGATCCGCACCGGCGCCGTGTCGGCCGGGTTGACGCGGAAGGCGCCGACGGCGCCGTCGGCGTCCTGGACTTCCGTGGTGTAGGCACCGGCGCGGTGGACGTAGACGGCGTCCGGGCCGTCGACGGTCGTCTCGTACAGCCGGCCGCCGAAGTCGTCGTCGACGGCGAGGTCGGTCAACTCCGCCTCCACGCCGTCGGCGTTCACTTCGAGTTTGGTGGCGTCGCCGCTCGCGACGAGGGGTATCTCACCGCCGACGCCGGCGAGGGTCGCGGTTCGGGCGGCGTCGGTGCCCGTGTCCGTCACCGTCGGCGTCGCGCTGGCGGTGGTGTCGGACGCCGTCCCGTTCGCCTCTTCGCTCACCTCCACCGGCTCCTCGTGTGGCGCGAGGCCGGGGCCGTTGATCGCCAGCCGGTGCGAACCGGATTCGACCCCGCGGAACATGGACACTCCGCGGAACGTCGGCGCCGTGGTGGGATCGCTCCGGAGGAGCGCGATGGCCTCCACCGCCGTCTCCGTCGTCGTCACGCCCGCACCGTCGGGGGCGTCCGTCGACTGGAACACCCGACTGATCGTCGCGATGACGTCGTTGATCGACCCGGGCGGGGAGATGGCGTCGTACCGGTCGGCGAGCGCCGCCCGATGGGCCGGCTCGGTGATGTCGGCGGCCGGATCGGCGTACCGTTCCTGTTTCCACGGCGTACCGGCCGTGGTGATGTGGCTCGCCACGGCGTCCTCGGCGAACTCGGGAACGGCGAACTCGAAGCTCAACTGTGGCCCGGTGAACGCGGCGATATCCTCCAGTTCGCTCGTCGGCACGAGGGCGTACTCGACATCGACCTCCACGTCGGGGACGGACTGCTCGGCGTGCCCGACGATGGTCCCCGGCTCGCGTGCGGGAAGATCCGACGGCGGCGACGAAAGCGAGTCGAACGATCGGACCGTCAGTGCCCCGGTGACGAGTGCCTCGCGATCCACGGACGGGAGTCGCTCGTGTTCGTATATGGGGTCGTCGTCGAGTTCGGGAACGACGTACGGGAGGCGAAGCCCCTCGTCGCGGGGGAGGCCGTAGGCGGCCGGCAGCTCCGCGAGCGCCTCGAGGACGCCGATCGCGCGATTCGTGATGTCGGCGGTCAGGTCCCCGGAGGGAAGCCGCTGGAAACTGTTCGGGCTGGCGTTCAGCGACAGGGCGCTGGAGTGCGAGCCGAGTTCGGAGAGCACCCGCGGCGCCGTGTCCGACGGTGGATCGAGGTGTTCGTTGTTCGGCACGCGCGTGGAGTGGGAGCTCGCGACGAACAACTGTGGCTCGTCGGTGTCCGTGTCGACGAAGACGTGCAGCACCTCCCAGTCGTGCCAGTGGAAGTTGGTGGTGAACTGATCGAACGCCGAGTAGTACCAGAACTGGACGACAGCGAGCGGTGAGTCGGCGTACTCGACGACGTGGTAGAAGACGGTCGGGTCCGGCGGGGCGCCCGACCCGGCGTACGCGGCGGTGTAACCGCCGAACGCGTCGAAGCCGTCGACGACCGTCTCGCCGTCACGCTCGCTGGTGTACGGGCGGGGATCGGTTGGAAGCCACTTCTCGGCGGTATCGAACGCGAACGTCGGGGCGAACTGCTCGGCGAGCCGTCTGGCCGTCTCGTCGTCGGGCGTGGTCGTCGGCGACGGGGTGGCGCCGGTGTCGGTGCCACCGCTCCCGTCACCGTCCCCACCGCCACCGGCCGGACAGCCAGCCAGCGTCGCGGTGCCCGTCCCGGCGAGGGCGCCGAGCAGCGAGCGCCGGCGGAGGTTGGTGTCGCTGTCGGTGTCAGCGTCGACCATCGAACTCACTGGACCGGGACGGCGACGTTGCTCGTGACATACACGCTACTGCGGGTCGCGGACGAAAGCCTTTGCGGCGCCTACCGCGCCAGCGGCATCGCGTACCCCGCCTCCTCGGTGACGACCGTCTCCCACGTCGCCTCACAGTCACACGACACCTGTTCGAACACCGACGGGTCGCCCCGGAGGCTGAAGTCCTTGATCGCCCGTTCGACCCCCTCGTCGCACTCGCCGCAGTTGTGGGGGCCGCGGTCGCTCCCGCCGCCGACGGGGTCGGAGACGACGATGGCGTCGACGTCGGCGGTGCGTTCGAGGACGTCGGCGACCGACCAGAGCCACGGCGGCCGGTACCCGCCCTCGAAGTGGAGATCGTCGACCATCGTGTACCGCTGGACGTTACACGGGTTCATCGAGACGGTGTGACAGTACTCCGCACACTCGCGGATCGAGGCCACCATATCCTCGATCGCTTCTGCCTCCGTGAGGAAGGGGGGTTTCATCAGGAGGTACGCCTTCACGCCCGCGCCGGCGGCCGCCGCTTCCTCCGTCGCCGCGACGAAGTCCGCGAAGTCGAAGTACTTGTTCACGCAGTCGTGCCGGACGCGGTCGGTAGCCGTCTCTAGGCCGATGGCCACGTCGGTCGCGAGGCCGCGGTCGGTGAAGTCGGCGAGTTTCTGACGGTCGACGAAGTCGGGGAGGGACTCGACGACGATGCGCTCGCGGTCGGCGAAGGCGTCGGCGATGGCAGCGCGGGTCTCGGCGCCGACTTCGCGTTCGTCGAGGAAGGAGCCGGAAGTGTAGATTTTGATCAGTTCGGACTCGGTGTCGGCGTTCTCGCGTTCGTGAGCGAGACAGGCGTCGATCTGATCCATCAGGGCGTCGTGTGGGACCGAGCCCCCCTCGACGGACTCGGCCACGTACCCACACATGGTACAGCCACCGGCCCGCGCCCAGCGACAGCCGCCGGTGTTGAGGATGATCGTCAGCGACTGGGAGACGCCGTCCGGCGTCCGATCCTCGTCGAGCCACACCCGCGTCGGCTCGTGCGGATCGTACCGTTTCTCCTTGCGGGATCGAATCTCCCGCATCACCTGATTGTGGGCATCCATGCCTTTCCCCCGTTCGTACACCTCGGGGCTCGGTTCGCTCATTGTGAAGCGGTAGCCGACCGACGCGTAAAGCGGCTTCGGGGTCGGGGCGACGCGAGCGGGTCTGTGTCCAACTATCACGGAGGTCGTGGGGGATTTTCCGCACACCGCGTCCTCTTCCGGCCGACAGGTAACTACAATACATTACACCCTCGAAGCAACGACTAACACATTGGAGACATAATAAACTAACGTACGTTACCATGACAGACTTAGGCGGATTCAACGATCACGTAGCGCGCGTGGACCTCAGTTCGGGCGACGTTGCATACGAGAGCGTCGACGACGAGGACGCGAAGAAATACATCGGCGGACGCGGCCTCGGCGTGAAGTACGTCTTCGACGCCGGGCCGGAGGTCGACCCGCTGGGTCCCGACAACCGACTCGTGTTCATGAACGGCCCACTCACCGGGTCGCAGGCCGTGATGAGCGGCCGGATCGCGATCTGTACGAAGTCCCCGCTCACGGGGACCGTCACCGACTCCCACCACGGCGGCTGGTCGGGTGCCCGCCTCAAGTGGTCGGGCTTCGACGGCCTGGTCTTCGACGGGCAGGCCGAGGACCCGGTCTACGCCGTCGTCGAGGACGGCGAGGTCGAACTCCGTGACGCCTCCCACCTCTGGGGCAAGGGCATCCACGAGGCGCGCGAGATCCTCGAAGAAGAGGTCGAAGGCTCCTACGGGAAGAATCTCTCCTGTATGGCCATCGGACCGGCCGGCGAGAACGAAGCCCGCTACGCCTGCATTGTGAACGAGGACGACCGCTCCTCGGGCCGCGGTGGCACCGGCTGTGTGATGGGCAACAAGGGTCTCAAGGCCGTCGTCGTCAAATCCGGCACGAAGATGCCCAAGCCCGCCGACTCCGACACGTTCGGCGAGGGTGCCCGGCAGGCCATGCAGGTCATCCAAGAGTCCGACGTCACCGCGCCCAACGAGGGCGCGCTCTCGATGTACGGCACGAACGTGCTCATGAACATCACGGAGGAGATGGACGGCCACCCGACCAAGAACGGCCAGTACACGTCCTCCTTCGCGATGAACGAGGCCGAAGGCACGGACGTCGAGGCCGAGAAGATCAGCGGCGAGAACGTTCGCGAGAACATCCTCGTCGACGAGCCCACCTGTCACTCCTGCCCCGTCGCCTGTAAGAAGGAAGTCGAGGTCAACTACAAGCACAAGGGCCAGGACATGAACGTCCGGATGGAGTCCTACGAGTAC
>Ga0207714_1002085_pt1 | contig 12363 bp, 13 predicted proteins | sample PonA232FremontCA_2_FD_187270 | JGI IMG/M metagenome (GOLD analysis project Ga0207714, IMG submission 187270) | Marine sediment microbial community from Fremont, CA, USA - Pond A23 Sediment 2 (SPAdes) | ecosystem: Environmental > Aquatic > Marine > Unclassified | place: USA: Fremont, California... | reverse complement strand
ACGTCCACCGCCGGCGAGGTGCGCTCCTCGTACTCCACCTCGGCCTCGGCCAGGGCCGAGCCGCAGTCGGCGCACCAGTGCACCGGCTTGAAGCCCTGGACGACGTGGCCGCCCTCGAAGAGCCGGGCCAGCGCGCGCAGGATGCCGGCCTCGGTGGCGTAGTCCATGGTCCGGTAGGGCCGGTCCCAGTCGCCGAGCACCCCGAGGCGCTTGAAGTCGCGGCGCTGGCTGTCGAGCTGCTCGCCGGCGAAGGCCCGGCAGCGCTCGCGGAACGCGGCGTAGCTGAGATCCACGCCGGGCTTGCCGGCGTCCGCCTCGACCTTCTGCTCGATGGGCAGGCCGTGGCAGTCCCAGCCGGGGACGTAGGGCGCGTCGTAGCCGTCGAGGGTGCGCGCCTTGATGATGACGTCCTTGAGGATCTTGTTGACGGCGTGGCCGATGTGGATCTCGCCGTTGGCGTAGGGCGGCCCGTCGTGGAGGATGAAGCGCTCGCGCCCGGCCCGGGCCCGGCGGATGGCGCCGTAGAGGTCCGCGTCCTCCCAGCGCTGCAGGCGCTGCGGCTCGCGCTCGGCCAGCCGCGCTCGCATGGGGAAGTCGGTGTGGGGCAGATTGAGGGTGTGCTTGTACTCGCTCACGTCGCCGCCTCGCCTGAGTGGTTTGCGTTGCCGAGCACGCGCCGTGCCGCGCGTATGTCCTCGCCGATCTGGGCAGCCAGGGCCTCGAGGCCGTCGAAGTGGACCTCGCCGCGCAGGCGGGCTACCGGCTCGACGGCCAGGTGGCGCTTGTAGAGGTCGCCGTCGAAGTCGATCAGGTGGACCTCGAAGACCGTGCGGCGGCCGCCCACGGTGGGGCGGACGCCGACGCTGATCGCCGCGGGCCAAGGCTCCGCCGCAGCCCCGTGGACCCAGCCGGCGTAGATACCGTCCAGCGGGCTGCACTCCGGCGACAGGCGCAGGTTCGCCGTCGGCCAGCCGAGCTGGCGGCCCATGGCGTCACCGTGCACCACGCGGCCGCGCACGCAGTAGGGGTGGTCCAGCAGCCGCGCGGCCTCGTCGAGGCGCCCGGCCGCCAGCGCCTCGCGGATGCGGGTGCTGCTGATCCGCTCGCCGCCCCGGATGACGGTCGCCATGGGCTCGACCTCGTAGCCGCGCGTCGCGCCGGCGCACTGGAGCAGCGCCAGGTCCCCGCGGCGGCGGCGGCCGAAGCGGAAGTCGTCGCCGATGAGCACGTAGCGGATACCGAGGCGCTCGCCGAGGAGCTCGCCGGCGAAGGCCTCCGGCTCCACGGCCGCCATGTGGCGGTCGAAGCGCAGGCACAGAACGGCGTCGACGCCGGTGTCGGCGAGCCGCCGGACCTTCTCGCGCAGGCCGGTGAGCCGCGCCGGGGCCTGCTCCGGGGCGAGGCGCTCCAGCGGGTGCGGCTCGAAGGTGACCACGACGGCGGGGCAGCCGCGCTGCTGCGCCTCGTGGCGCAGGCGCTCGATGATGGCGCGGTGGCCACGGTGGACGCCGTCGAAGTTGCCGATGGTCACGGCCGCACCACGGTGGCGCCTGCGGACGTTGTGCAGTCCCCGGATGAGCTCCATGGCCCTCACAAAAAGGTCCAGTGTACTAGGCGGGCGACATCGCGGCCAGTCACCCGCCACCGGGCGGCGCTCAGCCCGGCGCCGCCGGTTCGCGCAGCTGCCGCGGCCGCACGCCGAGGATGAAGAGCGCAGCGGCGTAGAGCCCCGCCCCGGCCGCCACCACCGCCACCAGCGCCGCTCCCCGGGTCACGGCGCCGGCGGCGAGCCAGTCCGGCAGGCGCAGCGCCGGGTAGGCCAGCGCCGCGCCCATCAGCGCGCTCGCCGCCGCCACCTGCAGCACCAGCCGCAGCCAGCCGCTACCGCGGCGGTAGATCCGGCGGCGCACCAGGCCCGTGAGCAGCAGCGCCGCGTTCACCGTGGCCGAGGCGGCCGTGGCGCCGGCCAGCCCCACGTGGCCGTAGGGCGTCTCGCGCAGCCACCAGACGGCGGTGATCGACAGGGCCAGGTTAACCGCTACGGCGACCGCCGCGCAGTAGACCGGGGTCTTCATGTCCTCGCGGGCGAAATACCCCGGTGTCAGCACCTTCACCAGGACGAAGCCGAACAGGCCGAGGCTGTAGGCGACCAGCGACCAGGCGGCAGCGGTAACGTCCCCGGGGCCGAAGGCGCCGTACTGGAACAGCGTCGCCAGGGTGGGCCCGGCGAGGACGATGAGCCCCACCGTCGCCGGCGCCACCACCAGCAGGACCAGGCGCAGCCCCCAGTCCAGGGTCCGCGCGAAGCGCTCCGGATCGCTGGCGGCGTGCTCGGCGGACAGCCGCGGCAGCAGCACCGTGCCCAGGGCGATGCCGAACACCCCCAGGGGGAACTCCACCAGGCGGTCCGAGAAGTAGAGCCAGCTCACGCTGCCGGTGACCAGGAACGACGCCAGGACCGTGTCGACCAGGAGGTTGAGCTGCATCACCGAGGAGCCGACCACGACCGGCCCCATGTTGCGTACGACCCGGCGCACGCCCGCGTGGCGCAGCGACGGCCGCGGCAGTACCAGCAGCCCCTCGCGGTAGAGGAAGGGCAGCTGCAGGAGCAGCTGCAGGACGCCGCCTACCGCCACCGCCGCCGCCAGGGCCGTGATCGGCTCCTCGAACCACGGCGTGGCCCACAGCGCCCCGCTGATCATGGCGACGTTGAGCAGGACCGGGGCGAAGGCGAAGGCGGCGAAGCGGTTGCAGGTCTGCAGCACCGCCCCGGCGCAGGCGACCAGGGAGATGAGCAGGATGTACGGGAAGGTCAGCCGCAGCAGCCCCACGGTGAGCTCGAAGCGCGCCGGGTCGTTGCTGAACCCGGGAGCGAAGAGGCCCACCACCGCCGGGGCGGCGAGCACGCCGAGCGCTGTCAGCGCCAGCAGCGCCGCGCCCAGGGTGCCGGCGCTGTAGGCGACCAGCGCACGCACCTGGCGGTGTGTGTTATGGGTACGGTAGTCGGTGAGGACCGGGACGAAGGCCTGGGAGAAGGCCCCCTCGGCGGTGATCCGGCGCATGAAGTTGGGGATCTTGAAGGCGACGACGAACGCGTCCGTCTGCATCCCCGAGCCGAAGACGCCGGCGATGATCACGTCCCGGACCAGGCCGAGGATACGCGAGACGAAGGTCAGGGAGCTGAAGGTGAAGATCGAGCGTAGCAGGCCGGTGACCACGCGGGCGTCGCCTCCTCCGTGCACGAGTGTCCGCGGCCGCGCCGATGATACAGCGCGGCCGCAACGGGACAAGGGCGGCCGTGGCTGAGCCTGGGCAGCTGGAGCTCAGCAGCGGGGCCGACGGCCCCGAGGCGCGGATCCGGGGGGACTGGACGCTGCCCCACTACCAGGCGCTGCTGCAGCAGGTGCGCGCCGCCGAGCCGGCAGCGCAGCCGGGCACGGTGGACCTCAGCGGCCTGGCGGCGCTGGATACGGCCGGCGCCGCCCTGCTCGCCCGCCTGCTCGGCCCGGAGCGCACCCAGGCATTGGCCACCACCGCCCCGGAGCTGGCCGCCGAGCGGCGCCAGCTGCTCCAGGCTGTCGCCGCCGCCCGCGGCCGCGCGGCGCAGGCGCCGGAGGCGCATCGCCGCTGGCGGCCCGGGCGGGCCGTGGCCGCGCTCGGGGCGTGGATCAGCCAGGGAGCGGCGCAGCTGCACCGGGCGCTCGCCTTCACCGGGCTGGTGCTGGCGACCTTCGCCAGTCGCCTCGCCCGGCCGCGGCGCTGGCGCCTCGGGGCCGTCTCCAGCCAGCTCCAGCGCACCGCGCTGGCGGCGGTACCCATCGTCGCCCTGCTGACCTTCGCCGTGGGCGCGGTCGTCGGCCTCCTCGGGATGACGGTCCTCGGCCGCTTCGGCGCCGAGCTGTTCACGGTGGACCTGGTGGCCTACGCCTTCCTGCGCGAGTTCGGCGTGGTGCTCACCGCCGTGCTCCTCGCCGGCCGCTCGGCGAGCGCCTTCACCGCCCAGCTCGGCTCCATGAAGGCCAACGAGGAGCTCGACGCCTTGCGGGCGGAGGGGCTGAGCCCCATCGAGATGCTCGTCGTCCCCCGCGTGGTGGCGCTGCTGCTCGCCGTGCCGCTGCTCACGGTCCTCGCCGTGGTCTGCGGGCTCACCGGCGGCGGCCTGGTCATCCTGCTCAGCGTCGAGGCGGAGCCGGCCCGCCTGCTCGGGCTCTACGGCGAGGTCGGGGTCAGCCACTACCTCGCCGGCCTGGCGAAGGCGCCGGTGTTCGCCTTCGTCATCGCCATCATCGGCTGCCTGGAGGGCCTCAAGGCCGGCGCCAGCGCCCAGTCCGTGGGGGCGCACACCACCTCGGCGGTGGTGCAGTCGATCTTCTGGGTGATCGTCCTCGACGCCGTAGCGGGGCTATTCTTCGTGGAGGTGGGCTGGTGAGCGCATCCGAGCTGGCGCACGGGCAGCCGGCCATGCGGGTACGCGGGCTGGTAACCCGCATCGGCGGCACGGTGATCCACGACGGCCTGGACCTCGACGTCCACCGCGGCGAGATCCTGGGGCTGGTGGGCGGCTCGGGCAGCGGCAAGTCGGTGCTGCTGCGCACGCTCATCGGGCTGCGGCGCCCGGATGCCGGCCAGATCCACATCCACGGCCAGGCCGCCGACCCCCTGGGCCAGCGTGACGGCCTGGCGCACCGGATCGGCGTGCTCTTCCAGCACGGGGCGCTCTACTCGTCGCTGACCGCCACCGAGAACGTCGCCCTGCCGCTGATCGAGCACGCCGGGCTGGACCGGCCCGAGGCGGAGGAGCTGGCGCGGGTGTACCTGGCCCTGACCGGGCTCGACCCGGCGGCCGGGCCCCGCTACCCCTCGGAGCTCTCCGGCGGCATGGTCAAGCGCGCCGCCCTGGCCCGGGCGCTGGCGCTGTGCCCGCAGATCCTCTTCCTCGACGAACCCACCGCCGGGCTCGATCCCATCGGCGCCGCCGCCTTCGACCGGCTGCTGGTGACCCTGCGCGACGCGCTCGGGCTGACGGTCTTCCTGGTCACCCACGACCTGGACACCCTCTACGCCGCCTGCGACCGGGTCGCGGTGCTCGCCCAGAGGCGGGTCCTGGCGGTAGGTAGCCTTGAGGAGGTCGCCGCTATCAACGAGGATTGGGTCCAGGCCTACTTCAACGGCCCGCGCGGACGCGCGGCCCGCACCGCACGGGAGACGCCCTGAATGGAGCCCCGGGCGCACCACTTCTGGATCGGCCTCGCCACCCTCCTGCTCGCCGTCAGCGGGCTGCTGCTGGGGGTCTGGCTCGCCGACGCGCCCCTGGCGCCCGGCGAGCGCCGGAGCCTGGATGTCGTCTTCGACGAGGATGTCAGCGGGCTCTCGGAGAGCAGCCCGGTCAAGCTCAACGGCATCACCGTGGGCCGGATCGAGCGCCTGCGCCTCGACCCGGACGACCCGCGCCGGGTGATCGCCCGTATCAGCGTCGGCCCCGAGGCGCCGCTGCGGGCGGATACCGAGGCGCAGCTGGGCAGCTCGGGGCTGTTCACCGGCGGCGCCCACATCCGCCTGAAGGCCGGCGATCCGGGCGCGCCGCCGCTGGAGGCAGCCACCGACGGCGTCCCGCGGATCGAGGCGAAGCCCTCGCCCCTGGCGCAGCTGCGCAGGGACAGCGACCAGCTCCTCGCCGACGTCGACAGGCTCATCAGCCGGGCCAACGATCTGCTCTCCAGGACCAATGTGGCGCGGCTCTCGGCCACCCTCGAGCACCTGGAGCAGGCCAGCCGGACGCTGGCCGAGCGCAGCGACGACCTCGGCCGCGGCGTCACCGCCTTCGCCGACAGCGGCGAGGCCGCCGAGCGCACCCTGGACGAGGCGTCGCGGCTGATCCAGCGCAGCCGCACCCTGCTCGACGGTCCCGGCCACGAGGCCCTGGCGAGCACCGCCCGGGCCTCGCGGGCCCTGGCGGCGAGCGGCGCCACGGCCGAGGCCCTGCTCGACGACAACCGGGCCGCCATCGAGCAGGGGCTGCAGGGGCTGCGGGAGATCGAGCCGCTCGCAGCGGAGCTGCAGCAGACCCTCGCCACCCTACGGCGGATCGCACGGCGTCTCGGCGAGGATCCCGGCGGGCAGCTGCTGCGCCGCGAGGAGATGGAGACGTACCGGCCGTGACCGCCACCGGGACCACCGCCCCGCCCCTACGGCGGCTCGGCCGCACGGGAGCGATCCTGGCGCTGCTGCTGCTCGGCGGCTGCTCGATCCTGCCCGAGGTGGAGCGCTACACCACCTACCGCCTGCCGCCGCTCGAGGCCGAGCCGAGGGCCACGGAAGCGCCCTGGGCGCTGCGCATCGCCCCGCCGGCGAGCAGCGACCTGCTCGCCGGGCCGCGCCTCCCGGTCCGCCTCGGCGAGCACCGGATGAGCGTCTACCGCGGGGCGCGCTGGGTCGCCCCCCTCCCCGGGCTCTGGCAGGACCACCTCATCGAGGCCTACCGCAGCGACGGGCGCCTCTCGCGGATCACGGACAGCCCGGACCCGGTGGAGGCCGACCTGGTCCTGCACACCACCCTGCGTGCCTTCCGCGTGCTGACCCCGGAGACCGAGCCGCGGGCCCGGGTGACCGTCGATGCCCGGCTGATCGCGCCCCGGCAGCAGCGGCTCGTCGGCGCCGAGCACTTCCGCACCACGGCCCCGGCGGCGGGCCGTAGCGCCGACGCCGCGGTAGCCGCCCTGGGCGCAGCCAGCAACGAGGTCACCCGGGCCCTGATCGAGTGGACCCTCGACTCGGCGCCGGCAGGCGGCGAGCCGGCGGACGGGCGCAGCCGGCAGCCTTGACATGGGCAGGCCGGCCCGGCATATTGACCGCCCTTACAGGGCCCGCGGCGACGTCTCGCGGGCCTGCGCCTTCGAGGATCGCAAGCGAGCAGGAGTGAAACCGTGGCGAATATCCCGAGCGCCCGAAAGCGTGCCCGCCAGTCGGAGGAGCGCCGGCAGCGGAACAAGTCCCGTCGCACCCAGATGCGCACCTCCATGAAGAAGGTCCTGAAGGCGGTGAAGGCCGGCGACCACGGCGAGGCTCAGCAGGCGTACCGCGACGCCACCCGGACCATCGACCGCACGGCGAACCGCGGCGCGATCCACCAGAACAAGGCCGCGCGCCACAAGGCCCGGCTCAACGCCCGGGTGCGCCAGCTCGCAGGCTGACACCGCCTACCCTAGGCGGGGCACGGACCGTGCAAGGACGGCGGGCGCTTGTACAGCGCCCGCCGTTTATTTGCGTCCGCCTATCCCACCCGCCGGATCTACCACTGCCGGCTCCGAGGCTGCAGGCGGGCCGGCGCCGGCCGCCCGAAGGGCCGGCATAGCGCACCGCCCGCGCCGCCCCGGCGCCCGAATCCCTACGCCATAACCACCATGTTGTCCCGGTGGATGAGCTCCGGCTCATCCTGGTAGCCAAGGACCGTCTCGATCTGGCTGCTATCGTAGCCACAGATGGCGCGGGCGTCATCGGCGCCGTAGTTCACGAGGCCGCGGGCCACCTCCTGGCCCTGCGGATCGATGCAGGCGACCAGCTCGCCGCGCGAGAAGCCACCGGCTACGTCGACGACCCCCACCGGCAGGAGGCTCTTGCCGGACTCCCGCAGGGCCCGGGCGGCGCCGGCATCGAGGGTGAGCCGGCCGGCGGTGCGCAGATGGCTGGCCAGCCACTGCTTGCGCGCCACCAACGGCTCCTGGTCGGGGACGAAGAGCGTGCCCAGCCCCGGCTCGGCGTCGGCAAGGCGCTGGATGGCCCGCGGCTCGCGGCCGCTGACGACCACGGTATGGGTGCCGGAGCGCGCCGCGCGCGCCGCGCCGCGGACCTTGGTCAGCATGCCGCCGCGGCCGAGGGCGCCGGCCTGGGCGCCGCACAGCGCCTCCAGCTCCGGGTCCCCGGCGCGGACCTCCTCGAGCAGCCGGGCATCGGGGTGCGCCCGGGGATCGCGGTCCATGAGCCCCGGCTGGTCGGTGAGGATGAGCAGCGCCTGCGCCTCCACCAGGTTGGCCACCAGGGCGGCCAGGGTGTCGTTGTCACCGAAGCGGATCTCGTCCGTGATCACGGTGTCGTTCTCGTTGACCACCGGGATCACGCCCAGGCGCAGCATCTCGCGCAGGGCGCTGCGAGCGTTGAGGTAGCGGCGCCGGTCGGAGAGGTCATCGTGGGTGAGCAGCACCTGGGCGGTCTGCAGATCGTGGCCGGTGAGCTCCTCGGCCCAGGCGTGGACCAACCTGCTCTGGCCGACACCGGCGGCGGCCTGCAGCTGGTAGACCGGCCGGGGGCGCTCGCGCCAGCCGAGCTGCTGCATGCCCGCGGCCACCGCGCCGGAGGAGACGACCGTCACCTGCCGGCCGGCCTTGCGCAGGGCTGCCACCTGGTCCGCCCAGGCGCGGATCTGCTCCTGGGCCAGCCCGCGCCCGTCGTCGGTAATGAGGGCGCTGCCGACCTTGACCACCCAACGCTGCGCCGTGCGCAGCGCCTCACGCCGATGCACTTGGCTCCTCCTCGCTGCGCTGCTGCTCCAGATAGGCCATGATGTCGTGGCAGATGGGGTCCACGCCCTCGCCGGTGAGCGCCGAGATGCCGTAGACCGGGCCCGCCCACTCGAGCCCGCGGGCGATGGCCTGGACCCGCTCGGCGCGCGCCTCCTCGGGCAGCGCATCGAGCCGGTTGACCACCAGCCAGCGGGGCTTGGCCGCCAGCTCCGGGCTGAACGCCGCCATCTCCTCGAGCAGGGTCCGCGCCTCGGCGACCGGATCGCCGTCGCGCTCCTCCCAGGCCACGCCGTCCACCAGGTGGAGCAGCAGGCCCGTCCGGCTCAGGTGCTTGAGGAACTGCACGCCGAGCCCGGAGCCCGCCGCGGCCCCCTCGATCACGCCGGGGACATCGGCGACGACGAAGGAGCGGTGCGCCTCGAGCCGGACGACGCCGAGCTGCGGGTAGAGCGTGGTGAAGGGGTATTCCGCCACCCGGGGCCGCGCCGCGGAGACGGCGCGGATCAGGGTCGACTTGCCCACGTTGGGCATGCCCAGCAGGCCCACGTCGGCGAGCAGCTGCAGCTCCAGGCGCAGATCGCGGGACTCACCGGGGCTGCCCTCGGTAGCCTCCTGCGGGGAGCGGTTGGTAGAGCTCTTGAACTGGAGGTTGCCGCGGCCGCCGCGGCCGCCGGCGGCCACCAGCATGCGCTCGCCGTGGGCGGTGATATCCCCGATGACCTCACCGGTCCCCTCGTCTACTACGAGGGTGCCCACCGGCACGTGCAGGGTGCGGTCGGTCCCGGCGCGCCCGGTCCGCTGCTGCCCGCCGCCGTCGACGCCGCATTCGGCGTGGAAGCGGCGCTCGTGGCGGTAGTCCACGAGGGTGCTCAACCCCTCATCGCCCTCCAGGTAGACGTTGCCGCCGCGGCCGCCATCGCCGCCATCCGGGCCGCCGCAAGGGACGTACTTCTCGCGGCGGAAGTGGGCGCAGCCGTCGCCGCCGTCGCCGGCCCCGACGGTCAGGGTGACTTCATCGACGAATCGCATGGTGGTCTCGCCTGCGCGCTCGCGCTTGCCTAATAAAAAAAGCCCCGCTCAGGGGCGGGGCTTACCGGTTCCAGCCTGCAGCCGCCGCGTGCGGCTGCAGTGCTCAAACCGCTTCGATGCGGATCTGGCGCCGCTGGGACGGCCCCTTGCGCTCGAAGACGACGCGGCCCTCACTCTTGGCGAAGAGGGTGTAGTCCTTGCCGACCCCGACGTTGTCCCCCGCGTGGAAGTGCGTGCCGCGCTGGCGCACCAGGATATTGCCCGCGTTGACGTGCTCGCCGCCGAAGCGCTTGACGCCGAGGCGCTTGGATACGGAATCTCGGCCGTTCTTGGTGCTGCCGCCTGCCTTCTTGTGAGCCATGGCTTGCGCCCTCCGTCAGCCCGCGTTGATGCCGGTGATCTTGACCTGGGTGTACGGCTGCCGATGGCCGTGGTGGCGGCGGTAGCCGTGCCGGCGCTTGAACTTCGTCACCTCGACCTTGCGGCTCCGGTCCTGCTCCAGGACCTCGGCCTGCACGCTGCTGCCCTGGAGGTGCGGCGTGCCGACTTGGACCTCGCTCCCCTGGCCGACCATGAGGACATCGTCGATCTCCACGGTCTCGCCGACCTCGGCCGGGAGCTTCTCGAGTCGCAGCACGTCACCTTCCGAGACCCGGTACTGCTTACCGCCGCTTCGGATCACCGCGTACATCGGCGTCTTGCTCCTGTCTGCTCTGATGGCTGCGGGCTCCGACCGATACGGCGCTAACACCGCTACCGTGCCCGGGGGCCGGCGAGGCGGGCTGCCTTACGGGGTGGTCGGTGCGGTGTCTGCGGTCGGTCCGCGTCGCCTGGGTTGTCTGGTCGGGGTGGCAGGATTTGAACCTGCGGCCCCTGCCTCCCGAAGGCAGTGCTCTACCAAACTGAGCTACACCCCGATTGTGCGTCTCGCTACGCTGTGCGTGACACCGAGCTGCTCGCCAAGTCTACCAGCGCGTCGCGCCACGGACTAGCGGGCACGGCCGAGGTTAGCTGCTCTACGGCTTGCTGGACCTCGACCTCAGCAAGTCGCCTAGTATATTCAGCCGAGCCGTTCTTTGCAATGGCCTGCCCTACGGCCTCCATCTGCCCCAGGCCGCCGGCCTCGATGGCCTCGCGGATGAGGTTGCGATCGGCCTCATCGCCCTCGCGCATGGCGTGGATCAAGGGCATGGTGGTCTTGCCCTCGGCCAGGTCGTCGCCGATATTCTTGCCGATCTGGGCGGCGTCGCCGCTGTAGTCCAGGGCGTCGTCGACGAGCTGATAGGCGGTGCCCAGGTGCCGGCCGTAGGCCGCCAGGGCCTGGCAGCCGCCCTCGTCGAGGCCCGCCAGCACGGCGCCGTTCTGGCAGCCCGCCTCGAACAGCGTGGCCGTCTTCCGGTAGATGACCTGCCGGTAGTCGGCCTCGGTGATGTCCGGCTCATGGACGTTCATCAGCTGCATCACCTCCCCCCGGGCGATGGTGTTGGTCGCCGCCGCCATGATCTGCAGCAGGGGCATGGAGCCGATCTCCACCATCATCTCGAAGGCCCGGGTATAGAGGAAGTCGCCGACGAGGACGCTGGCCTCGTTGCCCCAGATGGTGTGGGCGGTCTGCTCGCCGCGCCGCATGTCGGAGCTGTCCACCACGTCGTCGTGGAGCAGCGTCGCGTTGTGGATGAACTCGATAATCGCGGCGAGCTGGAGGTGATCGCGTCCCTGGCAGCCGCAGGCCCGGGCCGCGAGGACCACGACCGTGGGGCGCAGGCGCTTGCCGCCGCTGTGGATGATGTGCTGGGCAAGCTGGTTGATCAGGAACACGTCCGAGGCGAGGCGCTCCTCGATCAGGCGGTTGACCGCCGCCATGTCATCGGCGGCTAGCTCGCGGATCTCGTCCAGGTTCATCGGCAGGATCTGCGCTCAAGGTAAGGCGCCTGGATACTAGGTGGGGGGAACGGGAGTGTCAACCGCTCTCGACGCCCCGAGCGCTGCGCCACATGGACCCCAGCAGCAGGACGGCCAGCACCGGCGCCGCGTAGACCACCACGAGCGCCAGGGTCGCCGCCAGCTCTCGCACGGGATCGGGGATCGGGGGCCCGGCGAGCAGGCTGTAGGCGGTGACGCGATCCAGCCAATGGCCGATATCGGGGCTCTGGAACGTCCACTCGCTGCGCCCCAACGGCGGCAGCCCGAAGGGGCTGTCGACCACCGCGTAGACCAGCGCCGGCGCTGACCAGGCCAGCCAGCCGGCCGTTAGCCGCACGGCCGTCACCCGGGCCAGGCCCGGGCGCTGCCAAGCTGCGTAGATGGCCACCGCACCGATCACGGCGAAGCCTGCCCAAGCCGGCCACCATGCCGGCCAGCTCGCGGCGATGGGTGTAACCACCCGCGGCCCGGCGAGCAGGGTCAACACCGCCAGCAGGCCGACCAGGACGAGCACCGACCAAGATCCCCGCTCCATGCCTCCTCCTTCATTCGGGCCAACCGCCCGGCCAGATAGGTGAAGGGCGGCCGCCCGGGAGCGTATCAACCTACTGCAGGCCGGGGTAAGCGGCGAGCGGAGCAGCGTCGCTCAGGCCTACTGGCGCTTGGCGATGCGGGACCGGATCAGCCGCACCACGAGCCAGATGGCGAAGACCACCACCGGGACGATCACGCCCTGGGCGAGCTCGACCTGGAGGGGGACACCGGCCTCCTTGACGGCCTTGAGCAGGTAGCTGATCAGCCCCATGAGGTAGTAGCTGATCGCCGCCACGGAGAGCCCCTCGACGGTCTCCTGGAGCCGGAACTGGAGCTTGGCGCGCCGGTCCATGGAGTCGAG
>Ga0207714_1002084_pt1 | contig 12363 bp, 11 predicted proteins | sample PonA232FremontCA_2_FD_187270 | JGI IMG/M metagenome (GOLD analysis project Ga0207714, IMG submission 187270) | Marine sediment microbial community from Fremont, CA, USA - Pond A23 Sediment 2 (SPAdes) | ecosystem: Environmental > Aquatic > Marine > Unclassified | place: USA: Fremont, California... | reverse complement strand
CCGGGCCGACCCGGGCACAACCAAGCATGAAAATATGCTGAGCGAAGGCAGGCGGGGTGCTTGAGCGCCGGTTTCATCCCGGGCTTCACCTGACGGGGCTAGCAACCCTTGAACGAATCCAGGACAACCAAGCCTGTTCGAGGCAAGATTCTCCTTTGAGCCTTTGGGGGTTCATGACACCATAACGCATGCATATTGCGGTATGGACAAAGTGATGGTGATATATGAAACCCAGCTCAAGCTCCCCGCCTGCCTTTGCTTTTTTGTTGTATTTCAAAAAGCTGGATACATTTTCATATAAAAAAAACGTATTCTCGTCCCCCAAAAATATTGACGCGTCGCATTCATCTCTCGTAAGGTACCGCGAAAATGGAATTATCGAAAACTGGTCAAATATACCCAAAGCAAACCGCTCAAACCCCGAGGCAGGCTGATTCAACAGGCTTGCTCAAGAACAAGGCGAAAACGCGCTCCACAACTCGTCCAGGAATTGGAATGCACCGAATCTTTCGCGGATGTTCCTGTCATATGGAAATGTATTGAGCCTTGCTTTCACTTCAGAATGATTGCCATGGTAAAAACACAAGCTATCTTTTTCCCGAGAGAATGAGTAACAGAAGAAATCCTGAGTAAAACAAAATAATATTTTCTGCCACGCTCAAGCGTCCTCAACGCAAAGCAAAAGATCGTCACACGCGCGCTTATTTGGCTTAAATCCAAACCAGAGAAGGGAGGATCAACGTGAGTTATTACCTCCTCAAACCGAATGATTTTCCCATCAACGATTTTTTCGCCTATCTTCAAAGAGGTGTAAGATATTATCAAAGAGAAGACTTTCAGAGAGCCATCTGGGAATGGTTTTCCGCTAGCAGGTTCAGTATAGTTGATCCAATTGACATAACGCATGCAGGAGAACCGGTTCAACTTCAGTGCAATCTAGAGGATGTGTCACTACTCTTCTTCTTCTATGCAATATACCTTAACAAGCTTTCTGGAGTTGGTCAACTGCATCATTCAAACACTATTCAAAACCTTATATTTAAAAACGGACTCCTTTGCTTTCTGGAAAACATCAATCAAGAAAAGCGTATTGGAAAATATATATTGGAAAAAAGAAGAGATTTCACCTATGACAACCTGAAGAATTATATTTTGGAGTCGAGGCAGGAGGGCAAAAGAGTTGGTCAATTCATGATGGAAAAAGAGCTTCTAACCCCACAAGAGCTTGAGGACATCCTTGCGCAACAGGTCCTGGAAGCCGTAAGTGACACATTGCTTACACGGGAAGGAGAAGTCTATTTCACGCAAAGAGAAATCAAGGAAAGGCCTCATGTCTCTTATTCACCCCTCAAAATGGCTTTCAAGGCTGCCCAGAGACGTTACGATGTGGATAACTTCCGAAAAGAAGTCACTGACAATAAAGCCATTTTCCGCACGACACCGTATCTCGGGGATCTGGAGGGCCAGTTGCGGGAGCGTTTAAACACAAACGAGCTTTTCATTCTCTCCCTTATAGACGGCTTTCGCAACATCGACCAACTCGTTCGCTTCAGTGGGGCCAATGAGGAATCCATCGTGAGCATCCTTTACCGCCTGAGCAAGATCGGGCTAATCAGAAAGACCCGAGAATCGGCGGAATACGAGGATAAGGAATACGAGGAAGTCTCCAAGAATCTTGGCATTATCTTTGATATTTACTCGGCTATGCATTTCAAGCTATATCAAGAGCTTGGCCGCAAAGCCCAAGAGATTGTGGATAAAGCAAGATCTTCCCTGGATGGAGATAAGCAGAATATTTTCGAGGGCATTGCCTTGAATGATCCCAAGAACATGGAAAAGAATGCGATTCTGGGAAACATGGGCAAGTATTTCCCTAACGAGGAACAACGTTTCATTTTTATCGATATATTCTGTGAGCTATTTGACAACATACTTCACGAAGCCAAACGGTTCCTGGGATATCAGCTGAGCAAGAGGATGACCGACGAAATCAGAAATAAAATCACAGATGTGGAAAATCTTTCCAACAAAACGATTTATACCGAGCGGTTGACAATCGCATTAAGGGACTTGATGCAAAAGTACGGATAACTTAACGGAGAAGAAAGGGGGAGATCATGTTGCCAGAGCTGGATACGAATGTTCTCGAGCTTATCTTGTTGCTCTTGTTATCTGTGGCCATCTACATCATCATCTTGGTTGTCTTTATCTACGCACGCCTGAAATACAAAGGTGGACTGATCGAGGAAGTCATCAAGATGATTATTGGAACAACAGGATTTCTCCTTGTCTCTGATATCGCATTGTTTTTGACTTTCAATTTCGGCTTCATCATCGCCTATACCGTCAGCGTCATTTTCAAGATCATTGCCCTGATAGTTCTGGCTATTGGAGGTTTGCGTTTATTTGTCAAATAATACGCCCATTCAACAACACGCTCAACTAATCCGTAGTATAAACATCATATGTAGCACCACTACTTTTAGCGCGTTCAAAGATTTTTAATGCATACATATCAAAAACTTTTAGTTCGCTTTGTGTCGCCCTATCTTTTCGTATCTGCAATGAGTTCGTTATAATGGAATAAACCTTTCCATCATTAAAGCTAACAAAGCCATCATCTCCTTCATGAAAATGGATTTCTATATATCCATTGAAGTTAATCTTGTTCAAGTGCTTGTTGACATACGATTCAATATTCAAGAAGTCTGCCGATAAATTCATTTGATATGGTTTTGAATCTTTGAAAAAGAAGTCAGTGATTACTTCGATAGATCGAAAGGATAAAGAATATACGTCTAGCTGAATATCCTTTTCGTTTTTTGTCGTATCAAGGATGTCCTTAACTATATCCTTACCTCTTTTCTTCTGCTTGCCGTTTTCAAGCATTCCACACACGGCATCGCCTTCGAGCAAAAAGATTATACCCTGTTTATCGTTAAAGTTACAACATATATATCCATTAAAATCTTGAAATCTGAGATATTGTATCAGATTGCGCATATCAACAAAAAAGCTATTCAATCCTTTCCAGAGACAATCTCCATTCGGTAACAACATATTTCGCTCCCCTTCCATCAGCTTTTTTGGCTTTCAAGGACGGACCACCTGATACCATCCAGCAATTTCGCGGCTCATTCTTTCACTGTGGGAATCAGCAGTCTTAAGAATATATCACATCATCTCTTTTCCAATCAATGAAGGGCTCATTGCCCGCAAGCACCTTCCCCCCGACCGTATGCGCGGACAATGGCCACCCGGGATATATCGCGCGACATCGCCGACAAGATGCTGTCCCGTGCCGGCGAATTCCAGCGGCTGAGGCACGAGATCGCCCCTGACCGGGAAGAGCTCTCCAGGCTGGGGTATGAGAAGGCGGAAGAATTGCTCCCCTAAAACAGCCCTGACAGAGCGGAGCTCTTCTTTCGGATGGACGGGCAGACCGAAAACATCTGCCGCATTTACGGTGTGGCTGCTCAGCATGGCCCAGGCAATTATTCCGGCGCGAAGCGCAGGGCCTTTCGTTCCGCGCTGTTCATGCCCGTGTCAGCCAGGATCGCGAAAAGGCCGGAAAGCACGGCCCCTTGCAGGATAAACGCGGGGTTGTCGCTGTTGAGCCCAGCAATAATGGGAACTCCCAGGCCCCCGGCGCCAATGGTTGCCCCGATGGTTGCGGTGCCGATATTGATGACCACCGAGGTGCGGATTCCGGCCATGATAACATGAAGCGCCAGGGGAAATTCCACCCGGAACAGGGTCTGTACCGGAGTCAGGCCCATGCCCTGAGCGGATTCGTGGATCTCGGGCCGCAGGGATTCCAGTCCGGAAATGGTGTTGCGCACGATGGGCAACAGCCCGTAGAGAAACAGGGCGATGATCGTCGGCTTGTACCCGAAGCCCACAACGGGAACGGCAACCGCGAGGACCGCTACCGGAGGAAAGGTCTGGCCCATGGAGACCAGGCTGTTGACCACGGGCAGGAACTCCCTGCCTCGCCTGCGGGTCACGAATACGCCCAGTCCGATGCCCACGAGCGTGGCCAGCAAGCTGGAGACAGCCACCATGTTCGCGTGTTGCACCACGAGCTCCCACAGCGGGGCACGGCTGTACACCAGGTTCTCCAGACGCGGAAACACCGGGCCTAAGAGGGCCTCCCACACGGAGGGACTGCTGATCAGCAGACCAAACAGGGCCAGGAGGAATGCGAGCTTTCCCATGGAGTGCGCGTGCTTGCCGAACATGGATCAGACACCGAGCAGATCGAGGAGCCAGAGCTCGCCCCGGATGCGGCCGTTTTCGTCGCGCACCGGAAGCCGCTGCTTCCCGTGCTGAAGGAGGAGGGCCAGGGCCTGGCGCAGGTCCCACCCTCTTTCGAGCACAAGCTCCGGGTTTTCCACCCCGGACCGGCCATGCGGCGCAGACGGGGACCTCGGATTGCCGGAAGCGTCGCGGCAGCCGCCCGCAGCCGGATCGTTCTCCTGTGCGCTCCGGACCGTGCCGTCTTCACCCGAGACCGGGCGCATGGCATCACCCACACGGAGACGGGAAAGGCGCTTCAGCGAACGCTCCGAGCCGATGAATCGCTCCACAAACGCATCCCCGGGACGGGAGAGCATCCGCTCCGGGCAGTCCGACTGAACCAAGCGACCCTCGCGCATCAACCCGATTCTGGATCCGAGCCGAACCGCCTCGTCCACGTCGTGGGTCACGAAGACCACGGTCTTGCGCAGCTCGCTCTGGATCCTCACGAACTGATGCTGCAGATTGGCCCTGCTGATGGGATCCAGGGCCCCGAAGGGCTCGTCCATGAGCAGAATGTCCGGATCCCCTGCAAGAGCCCGGGCCACGCCTATTCGCTGGGCCTGCCCCCCGGAGAGCTCCCGGGGATACTTGTCCTTGAAACCGTCCGGGGACATGTCGAAAAGCTCCAAGAGCTCCATGGCCCTGGTCCGTGCCCGTGCCCGGTCCCATTTGAACAGCCTGGGCACGACGCAGATATTCTCCATAACGGTCATGTGCGGGAACAGACCGATACTCTGGATAACGTACCCCATGGACCGCCTGAGCTCATGGGGCTTGAAATCGGTGATCCCGCGACCCCCCACGCGGATGGTTCCGCTTGTGGCCTCGATCATGCGGTTGATCATTTTCAGGGTCGTGGTTTTGCCGCACCCGGAGGGCCCTATGAGACAGCACAGCTCGCCCTCCTCCACCACGAGGCTCAAGTCGATCACCGCCGGAGTGTCTCCGAAGAATTTGCTCACCCGCTCCAGCTCGATCATCGCAGCCCCTTGGGTGTGGCAAGGTGTATCAGGAGCTGGAACAGGGCGTCCACGCCCACGGCCAGAAGGATCGTCGGGAGGGCCCCGAGCAAGATCAGATCCAGGGCGGACTGGCCCAGCCCCTGAAAGATGAACACGCCCAAGCCCCCGGCTCCGATGAGCGCTGCCACGGCTGTATTCCCCACATTCTGCACGCAGGCGATACGCAGGCCGCTGAGAACAATAGGCAACGCCCTGGGCAGCTCCACGAGGAAAAGAAGCTGTGCACGGCTCATGCCCATTCCTCTGCCCGCCTCCGCCAACTCGGGCTCCACTTCCGCAAAGCCCGCATAGGTGTTGCGCACGATGGGGAGCATGGCGTACAGGGTAAGCGCGATTATGGCCGGGGTCCAACCGATCCCCCGCAGACCCAGTTCCTTGAGAAGAGGCACTGCAGCAGCCAGCAGGGCCAGGGGGGTGATGAGCAGGCCGAACAGGGCCAGGCTGGGAATAGTTTGCACAATATTGAGGACGGAAAAGGTCTTTTCCCGCAACCACGCCTTGCGAAACACGACAAAGCCCAGGGGAATACCTGCCAGGGTGCTGAGCCCCACGGACAACCCCGCGATCCACAAATGATTGACCAACTCCGCGACAAAACGTTCCTGGCGCTGAATCAGCTCGGTGACCAGGGACAGGTCCGTGAGCCTTCCCGAAGCAAGGACCCACAGGAGGAGGGCCCCACCCGCCCCGAGAGGGATGGCGGCTCCTCTTCCGCCGCCTGTTCTGGGGTACAATGCGACCAGGAGGATAAAAAAGGCGATGAGGCCAACCCAGATTCCCGGCCCCATGGAGACCCTGGCATAGGGCTGGGCCCGGGCAAGGATTTCCGTGGCTGCCTCGCCAGCGACAAAGAGGAGACAGGACGGCGCGAGCGCCGCTGGAAGGAGCTCGGCCGTCCGAATTCGCTCACTTCCGGCGAAGGAGCGAAGCAGGAAATAGCCCCAGAAAAGGATCAGACCCAGCCAGGCGGGCCAGGGCGCGGCTTGGAGGAGAGAAAGGCCCTCTCCGGGCACAATGCGGTTGGAGCGAAAAACGAGGAACTCCAAGGGCCAAACTGCGGTCAGGCCCAGAACGCTTCCCACAAGCAGCACTTTGGAGCGGAGGCGCAAAGGCACGGGCATGGCCTCTAGGCGGGCTCCGGATCTCCCCATCCGGGCCTATCATTGCTTGATTTCCGGAAAGCAGGAGGCTGGATCGTCATGGGACGCAATGTCTCTCCTCCGGGTCTATGTGCGCGGCTTTCCCCGTCTTTTCCGGGGCGTCGAGCCTGTTGGCGGAGCGCGGGCGACGCTCAGGAAGAATTTTCCGCCCCCAGCATTCCCTGCTTTTGAAGATATTGCTCGGCCACTTCCTTGGCGGGACGGCCCTGAACGGCAATCCGGGAATTGAGTTTTTGCAGCGTCTCCTGATCCAGTGTGCGGAACAAGGGACGCAGGATCGAGGCGATGTCCGGATATCTCCGCTTGACCTCCATCCGGAGCAGCGGAGCCGGCTGATACACGGGCTGGATATTCTTCGTATCCCGCAAGACCCGAAGATCGAGCGCGGCAAGCGAGCCGTCGGTCCCGAAGGCCATGGCGAAATTGACACCGCTCGTGCCCCGCGCGGCCGCCTGTTCCGTCTGGGTGGTGTTGCATCCGGAAAAGACCAGGAGTTGCTCCTTGTGCAGGGAAAAGCCGTACGCCTCCTGGAATGCGGGAAGAACATCCTCGCGATTGACGAACTCCTCGCAACAGGCCAGCTTGACTCGTCCCCCGCTATTGACGAATTCAGCAAAGTCCTCCAGCGTGGTCAGGTCGTGTTCGCGGGCCAGCTCCCTCCGGACAGCGATGGCCCAGGTGTTGTTCGCCGGCGCCGGCTCGAGCCAAAGCAGATCGTTCTGTTCCGCGTCGATGTCCTTGACTGTGGCGTAGGCCCTCTCCGCGTCCTTCCACACCCCGCTCTCCGCGGATTCGAAAAAGAACGCGCCGTTGCCGGTATACTCCGGATAGAGATCCAGCTGACCGGACTTGATGGCCTTGCGGACAATGGGCGTGGTCCCGAACTCCGTCTGGTCCACGACCTCCAGCCCGTGGGAACGAAGGAGCAAAACCATCATTTGGCCCAGCAGTGCCCCTTCGGTGTCGATCTTGGATCCGACGACCACGGGCTTTCTCTCTTGGGCCCCGCCATCGGCAAAAGCCGGCACGAGCAGGAGCGCAATTAAAGCGAAGACAAGAACACCACGAATCATGGACATGGTCCGCACCTCCCTCACCCCCGGCGACAATGCCGGATTATCCCAGCGAACGGGGGGTTGATACGGCGATTCCGCACAGGACCCTATTCTAGCAAGTGACAAGAGATGCGGCAACCTTTGCGGGAGTGGACACGCTCAATCCCCGCGCACAAGCCCGTAGGGGCAAGGGGATGCGTGAAGCAAAAGATGCTCTGGCAGGGAAATGGGCTTTCCGACAAGGTCTTTCGGATTCACTGGCCCAGGCTGATTTCCTGTTTTTCCGGGATATTACAAAAGAAGCTCTCGCATGGCGGGATCGGACACAACCGGGTCCGAATGATGAGCAAAGCGCGCAAACTGGGCACGGAACGTTATCCTGCCGAGGTGGGGGCCTGCCCCGCTCGGCGATATCCAGGCGGACCATCGGCGAAGGAGGTGTCGCGGCAACGACCTCCAACCGGCTGATCGCTATCTGGTCTCCTGCTCGGAAGAATCCTCTGTGGGCAAATCCTCCGGGTTCACACTCTCTTCCCCGGATGACTCGGGCTGAACGCTCTCCAGATCCACAAGGCTCTCGTCCCGGGGCTCGGGCTGCACCGCCTGCTTCTTCTTCCAGGAACCGAAGCGTCCCTGGGGCTCGCTCTCCTCGATGGCCCCGGTCTTCTCCGCCATCCGGCACTGGCCGTTCAGGCATCCTCCTGTGACCACGGTCAGGGATTTTGTCTGCACATCGCCATTCACCCGACCGGTGGCCCCGATATTGATTTCCTCTTCCGAGGTAATGTTGCCGTGCACCTCTCCGTGGACCATGACGAATTGGGCCCAGATGTCGGCCTCCACCCTGGCGCCTTCATGGACGTACACATTTTTCGTGCCTTCAAGGGTACCCTTGAACTCACCCTCGATCCATATGCTTTCCGTGCCCTTATAGATGCCCTCAAAGGAGCTGTCCGCTCCGATAAGTGTCGTGGAATCCGTAGTATTGGGATTGGACTTGTTCTTTTTCTTCATTGACCCTTACCTCAAGGATAGTGTTTCACCTTTTCGATCCAGAATATATTGCATGGGATCCTTGGCCTTGCCGTCCTCAACCACTTCGTAATGCACGTGCGTGCCGGTGCTCCGGCCAGTATTGCCCATGTAGCCGATCACTTCGCCCCTTTCCACCTTTTCTCCCTCCTTCACCGCGAAGGAATGAAGATGCCCGTACGTTGTCCGCATATCCTTCCTGTGTCGAATGCGGAGATAGTTTCCCAGGAGCCTGCTCTTGCCAACCTTGTATACCTTTCCCCGAGCTGGAGCGAGAATCGGAGTCTTGTATCCCCCGGCCACATCGATTCCGCTATGGAACTCCCGTCTGCCGGTCAAGGGATTGATCCGTCTGCCAAAATCGCAGGACAGCCAGACATCATCGCCTTTCACCGGAAGAACCGAGGGGGTATGGCTTAGCTGGTCCTTTTGCCTTTCCAGGGAGCGCACTACTTCCCTGAGGCTTTCCTTGAGCGTCAGGGAATAGGACACCACTTCCCCGGAGCGAATCTTCGAGCTCGAGCTGTCCACGGAAATGTCCACGGAATCCGTGGTCCCGTTCATGGTGAATCCCCCCTGGTGGGAATGCTCTTCGGAAAGGGGCTTCTTGTGCTTGAGGTCGAGGAAACGGCGCAGCTTGATTTCCATTTCCCGGATTTCCTGGAGCTCCCTATGGGACTTTCTGAGCTTGTTTTTCAGCTGGGAAAGGGTCTTGTTCTGGGTTGCGACACTGTGTTCAAGGGATTGGATCTGCTCTCTCTGTTTCGCGACACGTTCATTCAATTGCTCGTTCTTGGTCCGCGTGGCCTCCATTTTGTTGGCGTACATCCGGGTAAGAAAGATGAGCCCCAGGGACAGTATCAGCAGGAAGAGGGAGGTTCCCAGAAAGCATTGTATCACCCACTTCCGCAGGGATATCATTTTCAAGGGCTTTCCGGATTCGGAAAACCAGACAATTTTGGCTCGGCTCAAAACGACGCCCCTCGGTGGTTGCAGACTCGGTTTCGAGATATTATCTCGCGACAGCCAGTGATCAGAGACATAGCCAGCTGATGCACTCCCCTTTTCTTCTCGTCGACGGCTCGGCGAAAAAGTATAGAGTGAAACTAAAAAAAAAAGTTCAGCCCTGTCAAATAATTTCATTGCCCTTTTCAGGGCCCGGTTTCAAGCCGGCCAGGGCGTGAGCCTGTCGGGTCGTCTCCTGCATCGCTTTGGCCCCGCCGAGATCCACCGGGCCACGCTCGCCTCCGCCCTCCGGAGCCGCTGACTCCATCCCTTGTCCCGAGACGCGCTGTGTGGCATACAATAGACTCCGAAGTTCAGGAGCAGCCCTTCCCTTGATCCCTTGAATCGATTCGTGGAGCGGAAAGGAAATGGTGGAAGAAATCGTGCCCCGAATTCACCGTGTGGCCATACCTCTGCCCCAAACCCCTTTGGGGAACTTGAACTGCTATATCATCCGGGACAGCGAGCGCTGCCTCATCCTGGACACCGGATTCAACACGACCGAATGCAGCCGGGCCCTTTTCAGCGCCCTGGGACGTCTGGGCGTGGACCCCGCCCGGAGCGAGGTCGTCCTGACCCATATGCACTCGGATCACAGCGGCCTGGGGTATCTCCTGGAGGAGCACGGAGCGTCGGTTCACTGCCATCCCTTGGACGGTCGTGTCATCAATGCCATGGGGGAATGGGAGGAGCTCCTATCCTTCGGCTACCGCTGCGGGCTCCCAGAAGGGAAGCTGCGACAGGCCAGGGACAGACACCCCGGATACCGCTATCGCCCGGACAAACCCATCCGGTATTCCCCCCTCCGAGACGGGGACATTCTCCGCACTGGCGACTACTGCTTCACCTGCCTGCACACCCCGGGACACAGCGATGGTCACATCTGTCTCCACGAACCGGAACAAGGTCTGCTCCTCTGCGGCGATCTCCTCCTGCGGGAGATCACCCCCAATATATCCCAGTGGTCCGATTCCGGCAATCCGCTGCACAACTACCTGGACAGCCTGGAACGGATCCAAGGGCTCGGATCCTTGCTGGCGCTGCCCGGTCACAGGGAACCCTTCCGCGATCCAGTAGTACGGATCGGGGAACTCCAGGCCCATCACCAGGAGAGACTGGGGGAAATCCTGTCCCTGCTCCCGGAAGAGGGGGCCACTCCCTATGAAGTGGCCTCCGGAATGCGCTGGGACCTGGACTGCAAGGACTGGCGCGAGTTTCCCCTGGCTCAGAAGTGGTTCGCCACTGGCGAGGCCATGGCCCACCTTCGCTATCTGGAGCAACAGGGACGCATCACCTGCAACCTACTTGCCGGAAGGTATGTCTTCCAAAACCCCCAACCCGGAGGCAAGCATGTTTGATCATCTCCTCAGCCAGGAGCAGCTACGGCTGCGAGACGAAGTACAGGATCTGGTGAATTGGGTTCCCAGGCAGATGATCCTGGACATGGACCAGGACAGGATCGCCTTCCCCAAGGAGTTCCTCCAGGAGGCGGGAAGGCGCAACCTGCTGGGATGCCGCCATCCCCGCCAGTGGGGCGGGCGGGGCATGGACTGGGCCACCACCTGCATGGTCATGGAGGAGATCGGGGTACTTGGCTATGAGTTCGCCTGTGTCTTCGGAGTGGGGGCTGAGCTGGTCTGCGACGCCATCGTGCAGCACGGCACGGACGAACAGAAGGAGAAATACGTGAGTCCCCTCCTGCGCGGGGAAACCTTCGCCGCTGAATGCCTCACCGAGCCCCGCGGCGGATCGGACTTCTTCGGCACCTCCACCACGGCCAGGGACGAGGGGGACCACTTCGTGCTCAACGGCCAGAAGCGCTTCATCGTGGGCGGGGAGGGGGCGGACTTCTTCCTGGTCTACGCCCGCACCGATCCGGACCCCCAGGCCGATCCCAGAAAGGCCCTGACCGCATTCATCGTGGATCGCGGCCCTGGAGTGGAGACCCAGTACCGCTACGGGCTCATGGGATGCCGCGGAGGGGGCACAGCCAGGCTCTCCTTCCGCGAAGTCAAGGTCCCCAGGGAAAACGTGGTGGGCGAGGTCAACGGGGCCTATCCCGTGTTCAACACCATGATGATCCCGGAGAGGCTGGGCACGGCAACCATGACCATCGGAGCGGCCCGTCCGGCCCTGGAGGTCGCCACGGACTACACCGCCAAGCGCAAGGCCTTCGGCCAGCCGGTGAGCGCCTTTCAGGGGGTCAGCTTCCAAGTGGCCGAGGCGGCCATGCTCCTGGACGCGGCCCGCTCCATGGCCTACAGCACGGCCACGGCCGTGGACAGCGGAGAAGATCGTCACAAGGTCCGGCGGCTGGTTTCCGAGTCCAAGAAATTCATCACCGAATCCTGCCAGAAGGCGGTGGATCGAGCCATGCAAGTAACCGGCGGGCTGGGGTACACCAACATCCTGCCCATCGAGCGCATCTACCGCGACGTTCGCCTGGCCTCCATCTGGACCGGGACCAGCGAGATCATGTCCGCGATCACCGCGCACGAATGGTACAGGGAACGCAAGAAGACACGCGGCTCCTCCGGATCACGCGATTTGTGGCAGGACGCGGCCGAGGCCTTCGCCGAGGAGGAGATCATTTACGAATAACCCCCGTTCCCGGGCCGACCCGGGCACAACCAAGCATGAAAATATGCTGAGCGAAGGCAGGCGGGGTGCTTGAGCGCCGGTTTCATACCCGGGCTTCACCTGACGGGGCCAGCAACACTTGAGCCAATTCAGGACAACCAAGCCTGTTCGAGGCAAGATTCTCCTTTGAGCCTTGGGTGGCTCATG
>Ga0207714_1002083_pt1 | contig 12365 bp, 10 predicted proteins | sample PonA232FremontCA_2_FD_187270 | JGI IMG/M metagenome (GOLD analysis project Ga0207714, IMG submission 187270) | Marine sediment microbial community from Fremont, CA, USA - Pond A23 Sediment 2 (SPAdes) | ecosystem: Environmental > Aquatic > Marine > Unclassified | place: USA: Fremont, California... | reverse complement strand
CGAAATCTGACCGGTGGCGGGCGCCTGGCCCATGCCGATGCAGCCGTTGCAGCCGGCCTGGTGGATGCGGGCGCCGGCGCGGGTGAGCATCTGGAGGTGTCCCGAGTTCATCAGGTTCTCCAGGATCTGCCGCGAGGTCGGGTTCACGTCGAACGAGACCCGGTCGTGCACCTGGTGGCCGTCCACAATCTCGGCGGCGCTGGCAAAGTCGCGGAAGCCGGGGTTGGCCGAGGAGCCAACGTAGCTCTGGTAGATCTCTTGGCCTTCCACCTCACGCACCGAGACCACGTTGCCCGGGCTGCTGGGCTTTGCGATTTTGGGCACGACAGAGGAAAGGTCAATTTCTTCGTGTTCGTCGTAGGTCGCGTCGGGGTCGGCCTTCAACTCGCGGTAGGCCTCCTCACGGCCCTGGCGACGGAGGAACGCCCGCACTTCGTCGTCGCTCGGGAAAACGGTGCTGGTAGCGCCCAACTCCGTCCCCATGTTGGCGATAACGTGGCGGTCCATGCAGCTGAGGCTGTCGAGCCCCGGGCCGTAGTATTCGATGATCTGGCCCACGCCCCCATCCACGTCGTGGCGCTCCAGCATCGTGAGAATGACGTCCTTTGCACTCACCCAGTCGGGCAGCTCTCCGGTGAGCTTCACGCCCCACACCTCCGGCATATTAATCGTGTACGGCTTGCCGGCCATCGCCATGGCAACGTCGAGGCCGCCGGCGCCGATGGCGAGCATGCCGATGGCGCCCGCAGCGGGCGAGTGACTGTCGGAGCCAATCAGCGTCTTGCCCGGTTCCCCAAACCGCTCCTGGTGCACCGGATGGCTGACCCCATTTCCCGGACGGCTGTACCACGCGCCAAACTTCTTGCAGGCACTGCGCAGGAAGAGGTGGTCGTCCGGGTTCTTGAAGTCGGACTGAATCAGATTGTGGTCGACGTACTGCGCCGAGAGCTCGGTCTGGACCCGGGGAATGCCCATCGCCTCGAATTCCAGCATCACCATCGTGCCGGTGGCGTCCTGGGTGAGGGTCTGGTCCATTTCGAGGTCGATTTCCTTCCCCACCTCCACGTCCTCGAAGCGTCCATCGGCGAGATGGCTGTCAATGAGTTTCTCTGCAACGTTTTTACCCATAGGTCTGAAAGTAGTGGTCAAGCAAAGTAGTCACGGATCAACGGGTCCACCCCCTTCTCACGCCCAAAGGTAAGGTAATGCCTCCATCCCGGAGTTTGTACCTCGGCACTTAAAAAAGCTGTGTGCCCGCCCCAAGGTACAGCTCTATTCGGGGAAAGTACTTACCTGTCGGCCGATGGCCCGTTCCTCACCCACGGGCCTCCTGTTTCCAGGGCGGATCCTCATCGTTGAGGAAGGCGTCGATGCCCGCCTGACAATCCTCCGTACCCCGAGCAAAGGCGTTCATCTGCACCGCGTAGTCGAGCGCCTCGTCGAGCCCCATCCCTGGCACCCGCGCCAGCATCTGCTTCGTGAGCGCCACCGCCGAGCCGCTCGTCTCGCGCGCCAGTTCGTGGGCCAGGGTGTCCACCGCCTCGTCGAGGGCGTCCTCGGGGACGACGCGGGTCACGAGCCCCATCTTTGCGGCCTCAGACGCGTCCACTAGACGTCCCCGAAGCAGTAGGTCCCGGGTCTGCGTCTCCCCCAGTTTGCGCCGCAGAAACACCATGACGATGGCGGGCACGAACCCGATGCGCACCTCCGTAAATCCGAGCCGGGCGCCATCTGACACATACGCGAAGTCGCACACGGCTGCGAGCCCACACCCGCCCCCGATAGCGTGGCCGTTTAGTTTTGCAATAACGGGCATTGGCGACTGGTAAATCCGCCGGAAGAGTGCTGCAAGGTGGCGGGAATCCTTCTGGTTCTCCGTCGGCCCCGCGTCGCGCATGGCCCGCAGCGACGATAGGTCTGCCCCGGCCGAAAAGGCGGATCCGGTCCCTGTGAGAACAACGGCGCGAAGGGAGTCGTCGTCCTCCGCGGCATCGAGGGCCTTCTTTAAAGCCGTCACGAGCTCGGCGTTTAAAGCGTTGCGCTTGTCGGGGCGATTGAGGCAGAGCGTACGAATGGGACCGTCGGTTGACCCCTGGAGAAGGCTGGACATCGGTGAGTTGAGGGTTCAGGAGAAAAGAAACCGCGGACGCGGCGCCCAGAGTCAAGGAAGGGCACCCCAAGTGGACAAGACTCCTACACAGGGTTGTCGGCCAGATAAAACCGGTAGATCGGCCACACGTCGAAGACCAGATCGAGCGCACGGTCAACCAGGTTCGCCCCAAGATTGAGCGTCTCCTCGCGACCGATGTAGTGGCGCACATAGATCCCGTTCGCCCCCTCCACACTCTCCGGAATGTCGTCCAGGGGCGCGTCGAACTCAGTTTTCGTCTTGCTGCCGCCCGACCTGCCGTGTGTATAGAACCGCCAGTTTTTTCTTTGCAATAACGGGTTTACAAGGTCAAGGTAAGTGGCGGGAGCGTCCTGGATCCGCGACTTCGCCTGGCCCAACAGGTCAGTGGCGTGGGACCCGACATAGATGCCCACCGCAAAGCCGTCGGGGGACACGCGGTGGGTGATCTGGACATCTTCGAGGCGGCGCGTTTCCGGCCGGTAGAAAGACATCCACAGGTTGTCGTTGCAGCCGCCGGCGCCAAAGTCGTTCTTGAGCAGGCGACTGAAAACGTATTTCTCGGTCTCGAACCCGAGCCGATTCGGAAGGACCCAGTTCACCACCAGGTCGTCGCGGTACCGCCGAAAAGGATCCTTCAGGTACTCCGTGACCTCCGGCTTTTCTTTTTTGTACTGGTCGATGTGCGGCTCGGCCCGGAGCCGATCCAGCATCGCAAAAACCGCCTCGGACCATCCCTCGAACGACCGGTCGAGGGCATCGGGGCGACGCATGGAATCGAGAGACTTCTGCGGCGGGTCGATTGCCGTAGCAGACGGCTCGTCGGGCATACAGCTTGGGGTGTAATCACGGATCAGGAATGCGTCGCTCGTACGACCCGTCACGCCCAACGTTCAAGCGCCACTTGGAACCTCCGCCCCACGGCCCTGCAGGTACGCCTCCGCCGCCTCCACGAGCGGTCCACTGCCAATGAACAGTGGAGTGCGTTGGTGCAGGCCATCGGGCTGAAGGTCGAGAATGCGCTGGTGACCCGTGGACGCCCGCCCCCCGGCCTGCTCCACGAGAAAGGCCATGGGATTGGCCTCGTACATCAGGCGCAGCTTCCCGTCCGGATGGCCCGCCGTGGCCGGGTACATGTACAACCCGCCCGTCAGCAGATTCCGGTGGAAATCAGACACGAAAGAGCCGATGTAACGGGCACGGATGCGGTGTCCGGTGTTCGGATCCTTCGTCTTAAGCCACTGCAGAAACGAGCGAAGCTCCGCCGAGAAGTCTTCGATGTCGGCCTCGTTGATCGAGTACATCGCCCGTTCCTCTGGAATCTGGAGATCGGGATGCGTCAGCAGAAACTCTCCGATGCCCGGGTCCAGGGTGAAGCCATTGACACCGTTTCCGGTCGTAAAGACAAACATGGTGGAGGAGCCATAAGCGACGTACCCGGCCGCCACCTGCTCGGCGCCCGGTCGGAGAGTGACGTCCAGGGGGTCGCTTTCGTCTACGTCTTCCGGGAGGGTGTAGACGCTAAAGATCGTCCCCACTGAGGCGTTGACATCCGTGTTGCTGGATCCATCAAGCGGGTCGAAAAACACCGCGAAGCGCTCCTGAAAGTCGCCCCGTGGCGAGAGCGACACCGTTTCCGCCTGCTCCTCCGAGCCGATCAGGCAACACTCGCCGCCCCGTCGCAGGGCACGTTCGAGCTCCCGATCGGCAATCTCATCAAGCTTTTTCTGCTTCTCGTCCTGGACGTTTACACTGCCGGTCTCCCCCATGACGTCGAGGATGCCCGCCCGCCGAATGTTGTGGTTAATGATCTTTGCCGCCACGCTCACATCGCGCAGGAGCCGCGAGAACGCCCCCGTCGACTGCGGAAAGCGCCCGCGACGGTCGAGAATGAATTGCTCGAGTGTCATGACCGAATCCAGGGCACCGGAAGGCGCTGGGGCATCCGACGAGGCGTGCGACATGGGTCGGGCGGTCTGTCAAGGAGGCCGTGGAGGAAAGCCCCGCGTCGATCGGCGACACAGGGCCTTACTGCTTCAGGGTGGTGGGGAGCCAGTTTTCATGCTTGGCGGATCGGGTCATGAGGCGCTTTACCATCTTCCGGGGGCTCTTGTCGTCGAACAGAATGGCGTGGACGGCCTCTGTAATAGGCATCTCCACCCCATGATGCTTCGACAGGTTGTAGACGGAACGCGTGGTCCGCACCCCCTCGGCGACCATGGCCATGTCGTTCAGGGCCTCATCGAGGCTCTTGCCCGTACTGATTTGCTCGCCGAGGTACCGGTTGCGGCTGTGCTGGCTCATGCAGGTCACCACCAGGTCGCCAATGCCCGCCAGGCCCGCAAAGGTTTGCGGATCGGCCCCGAGGGCCTGCCCCAGGCGCCGAATTTCGGCCAGGCCACGCGTGACAAGTGCGGCCTTGGCGTTGTCCCCGTAGCTGACCCCGTCGGCGATCCCCGCCGCGATGGCGAGCACGTTTTTGGCAGAGCCCCCAATCTCGACCCCGAGCACATCCGTGTTCACGTACACTCGGAGGCGCTCGGTCATAAAGACTTTCTGAATGTGCTGGGCCTCCCCCTCGTCCGGCGCCGCCGCCACGACGGCGGTGGGACGGCCCTCGGCCACCTCCTCGGCGTGGCTCGGGCCGTACAGCGCCCCGATCTGGTCCGACGGCACCGACTCGAAGACATCGTCGAGGACCTGCGACATGGTCAGCAGCGTCTCGTTCTCGATGCCTTTCGACAGGGCCACCAGCCGCACCCCCGGGTGCACGTGGGGACGAAGAAGCTCGGCCCGCCCCCGAAGCTTCTGAGACGGCACGGCCATGCCCCACAGATCGGACGCCTTCGCGGCCGTCTCTAGGTCCGTGGTGATGTACACGGAGGATGGAATGAGAAGCTCCGGCAGGTAGGTCGGGTTGTGAGAGGTGCGGCGAATTTCTTCGGCCACCTCCGGACGGCGGGCCCACAGCACGACATCACGTCCCGCCGACGCTAGGTGCACCGACATCGCCGTGCCCCAGCTCCCGGCACCGAACAGCGTAATGGAGGACATAGATCGGAAATCAAGGTGATACGGTCTGAACGCCCCACGTGGAGACGGGACTTCGGAAGCGCTTCCTGTTAGACGTAACGTTAATCCAGGAGGTCCATCTGATACTGTTTCGGGGTGACGCCCTCGTGCTCTTTGAACATGTCGATGAAATGGCTGGTGCTACTGAAGCCCAGGGCATGACTCACGTTCGTCACAGTGTTGTCCGAGTCCGCGAGCAACTCTCGGGCCCGCACCACCCGCTCCCGCGTGATGTATTCCAGCGGGGACATGTCAAACTCGTCACTGAAGTGGCGGTAGAAGCTGGACTTGCTCATGCAGGCCTCCTCCACCAGCTCGTCGATCGAGATGTGCCGGTCCAGGTTGTCCTGGATGTACTGGACAGCCGCGGCCAATCCGCCCGCAGAGGTGTTGCGGGGAAGCTCCCCGACGAGAAGGGGACGCGATGCCGTCTGGAGCATCTGAATCAGCAACTCCATGGCATTCAGGTCGATCAGCCGGTCGCGGTTGGGAGGATCCTCCCGGAACAGGTACGCGATCATGTCCAGCACGCGGGCAATCCCCTCATTCTCCTCCACGTGGAAGTACGAGTCGTCCTCGCGGGCCCGGCCCTGGACCGCAGGGTCCGACGACACGTCACCTGCGACACGGTCAAAAATCGAGCGGACCTGGGTCCGATCGACCCGCAACACCACGTACCGGGTCGGGGTCTCGTCGGCCTCGGGGAAGTCGACCGTGATCGTTTGAAGAGGAGGCACCAGAAGCGACTCGCCCGCCTCCACGTCTAAGGCCCCCCCCTCCTCCACATCCACCGTCGCCTCGCCGTTCACCAGCCCGTAATACGTCAGGTGCGGGGCCCGAAGCGACACGCCACGGGCCGATTCCTCCACGGCGTAAAAGGAGAGGCGCGCCTCCTCCCCGCCCACCCCCCTCCGGTAACTGGCTAGGGATTCAGACACCTCTCCGTATGGCGTTGGCCGAAAAGACCGGGACATGAGCCTCGGGGCGAGTGAGTACAGCTGCGAATGCCAATGCGCCGGTGTGGAGTTCCCGTTGGCGCCCAGCGGCGCGCCCATCCCGCGGGTCGAAAAAAATTTGACAAAGGGTCTGCTTCCACCTAAGATCGATTACAGAAGATAGGACGACCCATCGGACAAAAACCAGGGGCCTGAACGGTTTGGGAAGATGGAAGCATTTTCTCGGAAGATCACACTACCGACTCAAAAAAGCGCTTCCTATACTGCGTCTGTGGCAAAAAGATGAAGGCAGTGATGAATAGGCCCCCGTTGTAACGATTTGTCGTCACGGGCGAACCCACTGCCAGAAGCCCTTTCAGGCCCGTGGAGAGCACGTCCACAGGGATGGACCGGGCACCGAAGCGCACAGGGGTTCCGCCTCCGGCAGACTTACAGAGACGCCACCCAACCGATGCAGTACATACTTGCGCTTGACCAGGGCACGACAAGCTCACGGTCGATTCTGTTTGACGCTCAGGGGCAGGTGCAGACTATCGCTCAAAAAGAGTTTGACCAGCACTACCCGAAGCCCGGCTGGGTGGAGCACGACGCAAACGAGATTTGGTCGACCCAGATGGGAACTGCCTCCGAAGCCATGAGCCGAGCGAGCGTTGAGGCTGAGGACCTCGCCGCCATCGGCATCACCAACCAGCGCGAAACGACCATCGTGTGGGACCGAGAAACCGGCGCCCCCATCCACAACGCCATTGTCTGGCAGGACCGGCGCACCTCGAGCCTCTGCGATCGGCTCAAAGACCGGGGACACCTGGACCTCATCCAGAAAAAAACGGGGCTCATCATCGACGCCTACTTTTCCGGCACGAAAATCAAGTGGCTCTTGGACAATGTAGATGGGGCTCGCAAGCGTGCAGAGAACGGCGAGTTGGCCTTCGGCACGGTCGATAGCTGGCTCGTCTGGCGCATGACGAACGGCACCCGTCACATCACCGACGCCACCAACGCCTCACGAACCCTCCTCTACAACATTCACGAGGGCGCGTGGGACCCAGAACTGCTCGACATTCTCGACATTCCCCCGTCCATGCTGCCTGAGGTCCGAGACAGCAGCGAGGTGTACGGGACGACGCAGGGCGGTCCGTTCGACGACGAGGTTCCCATCGCGGGGATTGCAGGCGACCAGCAGGCTGCGCTGTTCGGACAAATGTGTACCACCCCCGGTCTCGGCAAAAACACGTACGGCACGGGCGCCTTCCTCCTCCAGAACACCGGGGAGACGGCGGTCACCTCCGAGCACAACCTGCTCACCACGATCGCCTACCAGATCGACGGCACCACCTACTACGCCCTGGAGGGCTCCATCTTCGTCGCCGGGGCGGTGGTCCAGTGGCTGCGCGATGAACTCAAGATGATTCGAGAGGCCGCAGAGGTGGAGCGCCTCGCCCGCACCGTCGACGACAACGGCGGCGTCTACTTCGTGCCGGCCTTCACCGGCCTCGGCGCCCCGTACTGGGATCAGTACGCGCGCGGTACGATCAGTGGACTGACCCGAGGGGCCAACCGCGGCCACCTCGCCCGGGCCGCCATTGAGAGCATGGCCTACCAGGTGGCCGACGTGATCGACGCGATGGAGGCCGACTCCGGCATCGAAACGACGGAGCTGGGGGCCGACGGCGGAGCCGCAGCCAACGACCTCTTGCTGCAGTTTCAATCCGACATCCTCGATATTCCTGTGGTCCGCCCCAAGATCCTGGAGACCACCGCCCTGGGGGCGGCCTACCTGGCGGGCCTCGCTGTCGGCTACTGGGACAGCCAGTCCGAGATTCAGGACCAGTGGAAGCTGGACCAGATGTTTACCCCCTCGATGTCGAGGGACCGCGCCGAAACGCTTCGGACCGGCTGGTCAAAGGCCCTGGATCGCGCTCGGGCCTGGGAGACGCCCGACTCGAGCGAAGCCACCACGCACGCCCCCGACGTCTCCACCAACGATACCGCAAACGCCCCCGCAAACGAGGAATCCCCGGCTGCATCGTAGCCCCTCTGTGAGTCTTCGTCGTCGCGGGCGCTCTCTTTCAGAATTCCGCTGATCCGCCTCATGGGCATTCGTGTCGAAAACCTCCATAAGTCGTTCGGGACCGAGCAGGTGCTGGACGGGATCACCCTGGACATTCCCGACCGGAGCTTCTTCAGCGTGGTGGCCCCCACGGGCGCCGGCAAGACCACCCTGCTCCGCATCATGGCCGGGATCGAGTCCGCCGATGCGGGCACGGTCCACTACGATGGAGAAGAGATGACCGACGTGGCCGTCCAGGACCGCAGCGTGGGGATGGTCTACCAAGAATTTATCAACTACCCCTCCCTCACGGTCCGCGAAAACCTCGCCTCCCCCCTCCAGGTGAGCGGCGAGAACTACTCGGCGGAGGAGATTGACCGGCGCGTGCAGGAAACTGCCGAAATGCTGAAGATCGACCACATCCTTAACAACCTGCCGGAGGAGGTCAGCGGCGGCGAGGCGCAGCGGACGGCCATTTCCCGGGCCCTCATCAAAGAGCCCGACTATCTCTTCATGGACGAGCCCCTGGCCAACCTCGACTACAAGCTGCGCGAGCAACTGCGCAGCGACTTCGAGCGCCTGTTCTCCGAGCAGGACACGACGGTGATCTACGCGACCCCGCAGGCCGGAGACGCACTCGCCATGTCGACGCACATCGGCTTTCTGCACGACGGCAACATCATTCAGAAGGCACTCCGCGACGAGATCTACTACCGCCCGCGTCACCTGCCGGTGGCCGAGTACCTGGGCGAGCCCCCCATGAACATCGTGCCGGTCACGCTCGTCCAGGAGCCAACCTCTACCCACCGCTACTTTGAGGTCGACGACGAGACGCGCATTCCCGCCACGGGCTTCGACTCGCTCTCCCCTGGCGAAACCTACCACCTCGGCTTCCGGCCCCAGGACATGACCCTCACGGAGAACAGCGCGGAGGCCTCCATCACCCCGACCCTCTCGTTCGTGGAGACGGTTGGGTCCACCAGCACCCTCCACATGGACTTTCAGGGGCGGGAGATCTACGCGCTGCACCCCAACCCATTGCACTTGGAGACCGGGGCCGAGATTTCGTTTGCGCTCGATCCCAAGAAATTCTACGTCTACGATCCCGAGGCGGGCAACCTGATCGCCGCGGGCGAAAAAATTCCCTCCTTCTCATAACGTCGACGCTGGTACATGGCTGAGATCGAAGTTCGCGACATACGACACGTCTACGATGCGGGCACCGCGGACGAGACGGTGGCCGTCGACCACGTAGACCTGACGCTGCAGGACGGCTCCGCCAATGCCTTGCTGGGCCCCTCAGGGTGTGGGAAAACCACCCTCCTCCAGATTATTTCCGGGCTGCTTCAGCCCACGGAGGGCCAGGTGCTCATCGACGGAGAAGACGTGACCGACCAGCCGCCGTCGGAGCGCGACATCGCGCAGGTCTTCCAGTTTCCGGTCATCTACGACTCGATGGACGTCTACGGCAATCTCGCGTTTCCGTTGCGAAATGGCGGCACGCCGGAGAACGAAATCGAGGAGCGGGTGCAGAAGATCGCCGACCTGCTGGAGCTCAACGACATTTTGCACAGCAGCCCCTCGAACCTGGGGCCCGAGCTGAACCAGCTGGTCGCCCTGGGGCGCGGCATCATCCGCGCAGACACCTCCGCCATCCTCTTCGACGAGCCGATGACGGACGTCGAGCCCGCCCGAAAGCTCACCATCCGTCGGCGCGTGAAGGAGGCCCAGCAGGAATTCGAGATCACGGCGCTCTACGTGACCCACGACCAGCACGAGGCGCTCACGTTTGCCGAGCAGGTGGCCATCATGCGGGACGGGCACCTCGTGCAGTACGACAGCGGCGAGACCCTGTACCAAAACCCGGTCAACACCTTCATCGGTCACTTCATCGGGAGCCCCGGCATGAACCTGCTCGACTGCGGCGTGACCGCAAACGACGAGACGCCGCACGCCCAGATCGGGCCCCACACCATTGCCGTCTCCGAGGACATCCACGACGAAATCGACCTGAGCTGGACGGACTGCCAGATCGGCATCCGCCCTAGCTCCGTGACCGTCCAAGTGGCCGACCCGAAAGAAGACACGAATTACATTCCCGCGACGGTCGATCAGGTGGAGATGGTCGGCGGCTACCAGATCCTGACGACCCGCCTCGACGACACCGACGTGGAGGTGAAGGCCCGCGTGGCCCACGACTTTATGATCGAAGAGGGCGCCTCGATCTGGCTTAGTTTCCCTCCCGACACGGTCCAGTTCTTCCACGAGAAACAGGCCGTGCACGCCCAGTAGGCACCGCTTCCGTGATTCCCGTTAGGACCCTTGTATTCCGATGAAACAACGTCCCTGGCTCTTTCTGCTGCCGGCACTGCTTCTGGTTTCGATCAGTGCCTTTATCCCGCTCATGACGGTCATGAACTACTCCCAGTTGACCCTGCTTCCGGGCACTGAGCCCTACTTTGCGGGACTGGAGAACTTCATCGCGGTCCTGGAGGACGAAGGGTTTCGGGGGGCACTCCAGCGACAAATTGTCTTCAGCTTCCTCGTGCTCATCACGGAAATTCCGCTCGGGCTGGGACTCGCCCTCTGTATGCCCAAGGAAGGCCCGGGGGTCGGACTGAGCCTCGTGCTCCTGGGCATCCCGCTGCTGATTCCATGGAACGTCGTCGGCATCATCTGGCGCGTGTTCACCCGGTCGGACATCGGGGTGCTCCCCGCCGCCTTCGACTGGTTCGGGTACTCCTACAGCGTCAGTAGCAACACCTTTGACGCCTGGTGGACGGTGCTGGCCATGGACATCTGGCACTGGACCCCCCTCGTGGTCCTCATCTGCTACGCCGGCATTCAAGCCATTCCCGATGAATACTACATGGCCGCCAAGATCGACCGGGCCTCCCCCTGGAAAACGTTCCGGTACGTCACGCTGCCGAACCTGCGGGGCGTCCTCATTATCGCCGTGTTGCTGCGGCTGATGGACTCGTTTAAGATTTACGCCGAACCGTTCGTGCTCACGGGCGGCGGCCCGGGGAGCTCCACGACCTTCCTCAGCACATATACCTCACGAATGGCCATTGGCGGATTTCAGATGGGTAGAGGTGCGGCGACGTCGCTCATCTACTTCTTCATCGTGATCCTTATCTCCTTCGTGATTTACATCATCATGCTTAATCTCGGACAAGGCGCAGGTGGTGACCAATGAACAAAAGATATTACCTCATCCTGTTTTTGGTACTTCTTCTGGTACCAATTTACTGGATGGTCAACATGTCGTTTAAGCCGAACTCTGAGATTCTGAGTCGGCTGACGCTGTATCCGCACGAGTTCACGCTCGCGAACTACGAGGAGATCCTGACCTCGGAATTTTGGCGGGCCGGGTACATCAACTCCATCATCATGGCCTCCATGAACGTGGTGTTCGTGACCATCGCGGCCCTCCCCGCCGCCTACGCCTTCTCCCGCTGGGATTTTCGGGGCGATAAGCACTTGTTCTTCTGGTTCTTGACGAACCGGATGGCGCCCCCGGCGGCCTTCCTGGTGCCGTTCTTCATCCTCTACTCGAACCTGAACCTGATCGACACCTACTGGGCGGTCGCGCTGGCTCACTGCCTGTTCAACCTGCCGCTCGCCATCTGGATTCTGGAAGGGTTCATGTCCGGCATCCCGAAGGAGATCGACGAGATGGCCTTCATCGACGGGCACAGCTTCACCAGCTTCTGCTGGAACATCTTCCTCCCGTTGATCAAGCCTGGCATCGCGGTGACGGCGTTTCTGACGTTCATGTTCTCCTGGGTGGAGCTGCTCCTCGCCCGCACCCTCACAAACGAGGCCGCGCAGCCAATTACGGTTACCCTGACGCGAAGCCTCGGCGCCGGCGGTTGGGACTGGGGCGTGCTGGCCGCAGCGGGCGTGATCGCCATGATTCCCGGGGCCATCATCGTATACCTCGTCCGCGACCTCCTGGCCACGGGCTTCTCCATGGGCCGCGTGTAGCGGCATTGCCGCCCTCTCCGTCCCCTGCCTCACTCCACCCCACAAGGTCATCATGCTCTCTCTTCCTCCCGACTGGATGAACTGGACGTCCCCCACCCTCATCTTCCTCGGGTCGATAATTCTTCTACTCATCAGCCTGACGATCTGGGACATGAAGGAGCCCGGATGG
>Ga0207714_1002082_pt1 | contig 12368 bp, 15 predicted proteins | sample PonA232FremontCA_2_FD_187270 | JGI IMG/M metagenome (GOLD analysis project Ga0207714, IMG submission 187270) | Marine sediment microbial community from Fremont, CA, USA - Pond A23 Sediment 2 (SPAdes) | ecosystem: Environmental > Aquatic > Marine > Unclassified | place: USA: Fremont, California... | reverse complement strand
ATAAACAGGCTATTGGTTCTTTTTCTTACTTAAAACCTTAACACTCTAAAACTCTGGCAATCTCGACTACGAAGTAGCGAGAAAACTTTTTCATGTTAAGCTTCCGAGACAACTTGGATCTATTTAGTTTATAATTCATGGAGATAAGATGTATCACGTATTGGCTTGCGGTGAATCTTTCCGGAATCTTTGTTTCGAGGACAGGGACAAGACCAGGGACAACTTGCGAAGGCGGGTTGCCCAATGCGGACTTGTGTACGTGGAGCACCACTGGATATGGGATGATACAGACAGGGCACAACTACTGATTGTTTCCCGCGAACAAAGGGAAAATGCGCAAAAATTCAAGGACTTTTTAGAACAAAACAAAATCGAGGCAAGAATAATCACCCAACTGCCAAGGAACAAACAAGAAACAACAGGAGAATGAGATGAAATCCAGATGCGAGAATTGCAAATTAAGGAAGTACGCGGAAAAAAAACCCGACTCCCTGATTGCAAAGATATGGAAGTGGCACACCAAATGGTGCCCGGGCTGGAAAGCTTATCAGCGGGAAATGGCTGATAAGGATCTTAAAGAATAACCTGAGACCGATATCATTTAAAAAATCTCGGATTTCTTTTCTTCCTCCTGGAACCTTTGTTCCATTTCCCTGACCCTGTTTTCAACTGTATCAGTATCAAAATATATTGCGCCTTCAGGGCACAGGCGTACGCAGTTGTTGCACAAAAAGCAATTTTCTCCGATTTCAGGGAATGGATTCAAGGTGATAGCCCCAGCAGGACAGTTATCCGCACATACACCGCACTGGGTGCAGACTTCATTATCCACCGGATATCCCGGATGAAAAGACTTGACCTTTTGCAAGTCAATATTCTCCGCCTCCCGGCGTATCCATGCAGGTTGATAATCCAGGTCTTGGCTGCTTATGGGGAATTTTGCACCCTGTTTTATACTGTTTTGCACCCTTTCTGCAAGCTGACGAACCTTTTCCAGATCAGTCTCGTCTGGATGTCCCGCTCCAAGCGGAGAATTAGATCTCCACATGCTGGAATGCTCGCTAAGTATCTTGGCCGCTCCCAGCAGTCCGTATCCTTTTTCTTCCAGGGACCTGCCCATTTCAAAAAGTGCTATTCCGCTGCATACCGCTCCCCAGGTTACAAACGGAACTGCACCCTGTCTTTCCGAGCTGTACGGCAACCAATCCAGAAACTCCCGGACCGGTGGCACTGCATGCTGAGCATAAACCGGAGACCCGATCCAAATCATGCTTGAACTAGTATCTTTATCCAAAACAGGGCTTGCTTTCTCTTTCCAAGCACTGCTCGACAAATCCAAATAATACACAGTTTCTCCCAGTTGTTCCAATTTTTCCCCAATAGTAGACCCAACTTTCTCTGTACTCCCGGCAGGGGAGGAATAAGCAATCAAATGTTTCCCAAAACTCATGGATTACTGCTCCTTAAAGCTTAAATTCAAAAATATGGAAAAGAACTAGAATTCCTCGTCGTCCCAATCCTCGTCTTCTCCCTTCTCACTGAGCATATCGTCCTCAGCATCGTGATACATGTCTTCAAAGTCGGAATCATCCTCCCATCCTTCCCCTTGCAGGCCGATGTTGTCCACAATATCCTCAGGATCGACATACTCCTTGATTATAGACAAAAGGGTCTGATACTGAACCTCATTGGACATCTCGCCTTCCAAGTAAACAATTTTATCCTGTACTGTGATTTGCAGGTTGAAAACATCTATTCTGTTTTCTTCCTGGATCTGCTCGAACAAGAATTCCTGCAGTTCCACATCCGTCATCTCGGACAAATTGTCGCTTTCCTCCTCAAAAACACCGCTATCACCTTCATTTTGCACTGTATTTCTTGAATAGTCCTGTTGTTTATCGCAATCGAAACAAAATGCTGTCCAGGGTATGGATTCCAATCTCTGTTCATCTATATCCTTGCCGCATTTCTCACAAACACCTAAATCACCGTGTTCCATTTTGTACAGGGCATTTTCGATCAATTGAAGCTCACTCTTTCCTCCTCCGGCTTTTTGATCCTTTTCCCCGGCCCCTCCATCCTGTGAGACCTGCTTCTTCCTTTCTATCAATTTTTCGTATAACTTGAACGTATCCATAAAACCTCTCCTGATTCTCTGTGTAGTTGTATGTATAAGCATCTGTTATTAATTACTGTATTTAAAAAACTCATGTCAATATCAACTCCCATGCCCTGGCGGCCATAACGAATGATGAAAAGTCTTATTCTTCACCTTAAAACCTTAAAACTCTAAAACATAAAACTTTTTTCATGTTAACACATTTGGAAAATTGTTCATTTTTGGTTCACAGTCACATACACTTACATAGAAACATAAACAGTCTACAACCCCCTGTCCAGTACAATAACTACTTCCATGTGCCAGGTTTGAGGGAACATATCAAACAAGGCGATTTCTGAAATTTGCCATCCTTGGTCCAAAAATGGCCTCAAATCCCTGCAGGTATTTACTACATCGCAGGAAATCCACACCAGTCTTTGTAGGGATTTGGAGCGGGTTATGGACAACAACTTCTTGCCTCCCCCGCTGCGCGGTGGATCCAGGACAGCAGCCCCTGGAGCAAAAGACTCCAGTGCTTGCAAAGCCTCTTTTTTATGTAGATCGCATCTTCTCACCCGCAGGCTTTTAAGACCAAACTCCCGGCAACTGGCTTCTATAGCCTGCAGTGCTTTTTTATCTGATTCCACTGCCAGCAAGTCCTTACCTTCGGCAGCCAATGGTAGTGCAAAATTTCCAGCACCTGCAAACAAATCAGCTATGGATTCAAAATCCCGCGTTTTGTGGATTACGTATGTTATCAAATCTTGATTCAATCCCTGATGAGCCTGAAAGAAAGTACCGGCAGGGACCTGTACTCTTAATCCACTGTTATTCAAGGGCAAGGATATATTTTCTAGGGAGTGCTCGGATACAGCATTATACTCGAGCGGACTGGAGGCTATGGTATGTCTTCCGTCCGGCAAATCCTTGCAGATTTCTGCCAGATTCCTGCTCAAGGGACCGGAAAAAAGCAAACAGTCGCTACAGGGTTCCAGTTCGTTGCTTTGAAATCTTTTTAAATGGGGAATCTTATCCTTGACATGAACCTGCCCTCTCCACCTGTATCTCCACCCGGGATGGCCACGAAAAATCCTGTCCACACTCAAGCGCTCGGTTTTAGCCCCAATAGCCCTGCTAAGCTCATTTTCAAGCAGTTGTGTTTTAAGTTCCAGTTGTCTGCCCTGAGGCAAAACCCCGAATCTACATCCCCCACAATGGTTGAAATGACTACAGGGATGCGCCCTTCTCTCAGGTAGAGGCTCCAGGACCTCCAGGCATTCTGCCTGCAGATAATCCTTCTTGGATTTGCTGATCCTGGCAAGCACTCTCTCTCCGGGAAACACCCCGGGCTCAAGTATCACCACCTTGCCCCCGGAGGTCCTGGACAGGGCCCGGCCCCGCCATATAAGCCTCTCTACATAGAATGTATCTTCTTGGCCCGCCGCTTCCATATTCTAAAGTTTACCTAGTTTTCATCCGGAAATTGCCAGATTTTCTTGTCAAACGAAAAAAAATCTAATTTCCGAATTGAAAACTTGCTATTTCCGGATGGGAACTACCTAGAAGGCCCTTCCAGGACGCCCTGTACTGCAGTAGTCTTGAACCCACCCCGCAGATTGTATACAGTGCTCACCCTTAATTTGCCGGTCTGCAGCACCAGGGCAAGGTCCTGATATATCCTTTTAGTCGCTTCTTCCTGATATATGCCTACATTCCTGAAAGTAGTTATGTAATATTTCAGGGATTTCAACTCGATACATCTACCGCCCTCGGGATAATACTCTATTATCAAGCGGGCAAAATCCGGTAGTCCGCTGAAAGGACAAACAGCGGAGAACTCCTCGGTCTCTGTCCTGATGTATTGCTCCGGAGACTGGAATTGGAAAGTTTCCAACAGGCCCGGATCGATATTTTCTTTCCCTTGAGTGGAAAAAAGTTTGCCTTCGGCTTCTGGCATAAATTGTATCCTGTTACTGTTTCAATCTGTCCTGCAATCCCTTGATCAATATTGGCCAAGCGATAGTGGCATCGCATAGGACCTCTGCATAGCGTCCGCCATCCGAGGGAGCCACAAATTTTCCCCAGGATACACCCTCCTTGTAAGTACATCCGGACAGGCCTCCCCAATAATCCGGCTCCGGACAAATCCTCACCCCATATTGGAAACGCTTGATTTCCCAATCCAGATCCGGCATCCTATTTAGCGACATCTCCACAAACGGTCCCAATTGTTGAGCCCAGTTACGGGGAACGCCACCTCCCACCGTGAATATGCCCAACCTCTTCACCCCCATGGCGGTTCTTGTGTATTCGAATAAATCCAGGAACGGATCAAACTGGAACGGCATGTTGGTCGGATCTAGTTTGTATTTTGAAATACTGGGATCATGGGACATAAGATAGCTAGCTACATCCAGGGCGAGTTCGGAGTCAGTAAATGCGGGTATGTATATGTTTGCCCCCTGCTCATACGCACTTTTCAACACCCCTTTGCCGGAGTAATTTTCGGACAAATGCCTGCCTATGGCGCTACAAAGGTAGTGCGAGCCTATATAATCCTCGTTTTTGATTTCTTCCAATACAAAATTTATTACATCTTCCGCCTGCAGGAAATTCAGTTCAGGTTCCAGGGTATCATAAACACGATTTATACCCAACTTGCACAACTTTTCATCTTCCATTTTCTCCGGTTCGAACTTATAGTGCTTGAGCCCGATGGATTCAATGAATCCGTGCGCTAAAAGGGCACCTGTGGAGACAACGCTGTTGATCCAACCCTGGTCCAACATCTTGCAAATAATCGTACCCATCTTGCCCACGGTCATGGCTCCGGAAAATGTCCCCACTACATGACATTCCGGATCCTCTACCATGGCTTGCAGGACATCCAGTGCCTCTCCCAGGTTCCTGCCCCCAAATGCGGTCTTGGACATCGCGGTAAGCAACTGGTCAAAATCCTGGATGTTATCAGGGTCCAAAGATTCCAATGGGGTCAAATCCAGGGAGTCAGGGTCCGCCCACTTTTGCTTGGGGTCAGTATGTTTTTTTTCGTTACTCATGGTCCTGTTATCTGTCAATTGTTTATCCTTAATTGGTTGATGATGCCACATCCCCCGTTCACTTCAGAAATCCATATCATGCCCTTTCAGGAGTGAAAAATCGAAATCATTCCAGAAATCCATGGGGCTTACCTGGACTGATATAAGTAACCCCTTCGGGGCGTATGACCTTAAATGCCCTGACAACAAGCTTTGATACAGATGGGTGAGTTTTTGTCCAATCATTAACTATTAACATCCCCAGCCAGATTGGAAATCAATATCTTGTTTATGCACTGCACCCCGACGGACTCGGACACCACTCCCCCGGCTCCCAGGGGCATAAGCTCGCAAAAATCCAGCCCTACCAATCCGGATCGGGGCAACAATTGGTGCCAGAACCTGTTTAGCCAGGTATAGGATAATCCTCCGGGTTCAGGGGTGCCTGTACCGGGCATGATAGACGGATCCAAGCCGTCTGCGTCAAAGGTAATGTACAGGGCTCGACCGCCTATAAAATCCAGGACTTTTTCCGCCGCTGTCTCCGGATCCGAAAGGGAAGAAGAAAAAAAGGTCAACATTTCGGACTGCTCCGCACTATCGATTAAGTGGTGCTCCTCCTTCATCAGGCTTCTTATGCCCAGTTGCACCAGGGGTATCCCCATTTGTCTCACCCTGGACATAACACAGGCGTGTGAATACTTGCTGGATTGGAACTGTTCTCTCAAATCCGCGTGGGCATCCAGTTGCAATACTACCAAATCGCTGTAATAATTCCTGTAAAATTCAATAGGGGGCAGAGCAATGCTGTGCTCCCCTCCCAGGGTTAAGAGCATGTCCCTGTGCGGGGCAAAATTAGTGTGCAGGTAATCCAGCATCTGTTTATACATATCTTCCGGACCGGAAACTGGAGGAGTGAACACCGGGGCGGTCCTGAAATGAGCCAAATCCGCCAAGTCCAATTTGTATTCCGGGTCCCAGGTCTCAATTTCGCAGCTCGCCTTGATAAGGGCCTCCGGACCCTGTTTTGTTCCTGTGGCGAAACTCACCGTGCCCTCGTAGGGGACCGGCAGGACGTGAATCAACCGTCCGTTCTCTTGTTCCAGGTCCAGAAAATTTTCATGCATAATATCTGTTTTCAGTGTACATGACCCCCGCCAGGACTGACACGCACTTACACATAGCCTCATTCATTACTGTTCCCAGTCTCCATTCTCTAGTTTCCAGTCTTTAGTCAAGGTATAAATACCGCCACCGACATGGTGGTTGTCCACAATCCTGCAACTCCTCTTGTAACACAGGGGGCGGAGGTAGAATCTATGATTGCACCGCTCATCATATAGATTTGCCGCCTTTCGTCGTAATCCTTTTCCGGGTCGAAATCTATTCCCAGAGTAGTTGCCAGCATCGTAGACGCCAAATCCTCGGCAAAATCCCCGATCTCCTGTTCCTCAGCCCCAAAGGCATGGTGTTCGGAAATATATCCGTAGTGGCTTTCATCCGCAGGAAAGGCCATACCCACGGCAGACCCTACTAAACGTGCTTTTTCGTTTGTGGAATTGCGGGCCATCACACAATAGGTTATCTGACCGGGCTGCAGTTTCTTGGTACCTTCTTCCACAGATATCAATTTGCACTTGGGAGGGAATATGCTGGATACGTAAACCAAATTTTGTTTCTCTATCCATGCATCTCTCAGAGCCAGTTCAAAGGATTGCAACTTGTTTTTATGCCTGCCTATACCTTTAGTAAAAAATACTTCCCTGGGCACAAACGTCATTTTTTTAACACCTCCTGAATATAGAGCAGTAGCACCTTAGTTTTCCTGCACAAGAACACCAACCGGTTCCTTTTAATTATTTATTATCGATGCGGTATCTTTTTCCAGCTGTGAGAAGATCTAAAAAAACCTGTCTTTACAGTCACAGTCACTTACACATACACTGCCTTTCATATCATCGCCCTAAGGGCTCCTTTTTGTGCAGAAAGAAATTTTCGAATCCCAAATGAGCAAGCCTTTCCTTAAAAAGTCTAGTGTCCTTGGGACTGCCTTTAAAAGTAACAAATGTCCTGTACCATATTTTGTTATCTTTGTGTACTTTTTTTAATATAGTATCAAACCCTGCCCTGTTTATCTTTCTTCGCAACCTGTCAGCCGTGGATTTTTCTCTAAAAGCCCCCACTTGATAAGTATATACAAACTTCCGGGGCCTTTTTTCCTTGCTACCCAAGGATTCCTTCCTTGACCCGGATACATCATTTCTTGCACTCTGCTTTTCCTTGGCCACTCGGGTGGAATCCTTTTCCGAGGCACTGTCAGATTCCGCTTTCTCCTGCAGTGAATCATAAAATCCCAGTTCCTCGGGTTTCAACACTTTGTTTTCCCTGGAACTCAGTGTCTTGTTGCCCTGTTTTTGTGAAGTTGTTCGCCTCTCTCCACTATTCATAATTGACTGCGGATGGTAGCCCCTTCCTACTATTACCCCCAAAATAAAGGCCCAAACCAATACCAATAAAAGAAAGACCGAAGAAAAAATCAACCCCGGGACACTCAAGGAAAGGTTAAATTTTTTGGGATTTTTCTTTGTGGAATTCTTCTTGTTAGTCATAATATCTAAAGAGTTCGAAGTTCATGTTCTTGCACCTCCGGACAAGATTGCCCGAGGTTTTTCAGTCAACACAGCATGTTATATTACAAGGGATCAAGCACCTTCAAGTGCAATATAAACTCATAATTGCAGAGGATTATCTTAGAATTTTTCACTGTCAAGATAATATAATCATCTACATGGTTTCCGGGGCACTCACTCCCAACAAAGTCAAGCCGTTACCAAGAACCCTGGCAACACATAGCATCATATACATCCTTGCCTGTTCCAGACTGAGATCACCTGTATTTAATACCTGGTGTTTATTGTAGTACCTATGTAACATTCCGGCCAAATCTTGCAAGTAATAAGTAATAAAATGCGGACTCAAATTCTTGGCAGCAGCCTCTACTACTTCCGGAAAACGCTCCATGGACTTTAACAATTCCATGTCCTCCCTGGTGTTCAAACAAGCCAAGATTTCCGGAGTAGCGGCATCCAAAGCCACACCCCTCTCCTCTGCCTTTTTATACACGGAACATATCCTGGCATATGCGTATTGCACATAATAAACCGGATTGTCCATGCTTTTCCTTTTCAGGAGATCCAAGTCAAAATCCAAATGGCTGTCGCTTTTTCTGCTCAGGAAGATAAACCTGGCTGCATCAACACCAACCTCGGCACACACATCAGAAAGGGTTTCAAAATCCCCCTCCCGGGTTGACATGGATACGTATTCACCGTTTCTGACCAAATTAACTAATTGAATCAGAATCATCTGTAAAGATTCTTTTGCATATCCCATCGCCTGCACTGCAGCCTTTATCCTGGGCACATATCCGTGATGGTCAGCTCCCCAGACATCTATCAACATGTCAAAGCCGCGCTGGAATTTTTCCTTGTGATAAGCCACATCAGAAGCAAAATATGTAAGTTCACAGTCCGATTTTCTGAGCACCCTGTCCTTGTCATCTCCCAAGCTTGAGGACTTGAACCATAAAGCACCTTCCTGCTCGTAGGCATACCCCTTCTGGGTCAAAAAATCCAGAGATTCATTTACTAATTTTTTTTCCACCAGTTCCTGCTCGGAAAACCAATTCTCGTGCTGGGTCCGGAATTCCTGTAAATCCCGCTTTATACCCCCCAAAATGTACTCCAGGGCAATGTCCCTGCAAATCTCTATGGCTCTGGACTCCTCCTCCCTGAGCAAATCCCGGCCGTAGAGGCGTAGTACTTGCTTTGCTATCTCCCAGATGTAATCACCTTTATAGGATTGCTCATCCAGAGCAGCGTCCATTTCCAGCAATTGCTGGTAACGAACCCAGACTGATTTGCCCAGTATGAAGACCTGCCTGCCCACATCGTTTACATAGTATTCAGTCTTGACATCGTATCCGGCAAACCTCAAAATCCGGGACAAGCTGTCACCCACAGCCGCTCCCCTGCCGTGACCGATGTGCAAGGGTCCGGTGGGATTGGCTGACACGTATTCTATTAACACGCTGTTATCTTGCCCGTAATTCAGGCTTCCATAGCTTTCTTCCCCTTGCAGGACATCAAAACAGGTCTGCTGCCAAAAACCGGGATAAAAGAAAAAATTCAAGAACCCGGGTCCAGCGACTTCGATATTTTCTATCTGGGCATAGCTTGCAAGAACCTGCTGCTTTATGTTCTCCGCCAAATCAAAGGGTTTTTCACCCGCAGTCTTGGCCAGCACCATGGCCGCATTGGTAGCCATGTCCCCGAACTTGTCCTCTTTGGGCCTTTCCACCGATATCTTTTCCGACCAGGAGAGCCCCAAATCCTCAACCACCTGGTAAAGCGCTTCTCGTATATAATTCTTTGCTCGCATACTTATTATCCTGTCTCCAGTCCCAGCTTGTTTATATCTTCCAGAGAACCCACAGTCTCCACTTCCCAACTCTTTTCGCTGTCGCGCAGTATATTTTTAACCAGATTGGTCAGGACCTTCTTGGGACCAATCTCCCACCACTTGCGTGCACCCTTGTCCCACTGATCCAAAATCAACTGTGTCCAATAAACCGGAGAAATCATTTGTTTCTGCATATTAGCAAGCAGATTGTCAACATTGGTCTCCTCCTGGGCAGTAACATTCAAATGCACTGGAATTTCAGGATTTTTCCAGTGGAGCTTCTCCATAAAACCCGCCAATTCCTGCGCAGCCTCGTTCATTAGTGGAGAATGGAACGCACCGCTAACCGGCAGAGCAACCGATTTCCCCTTGTTCTGCTTGACAAGTTCCATAGCCTTGTCCACTGCATTGTCCGCCCCGCTTATCACCAATTGATAAGGGGTGTTGTAGTTTGCTATCAAAAGGGTCTCTCCGGTGTCTTCACTTGCCTGATCCACGATTTGCTGAACAGTTTCCTGGGGAAGCTTCAAGATTGCGGCCATTTTTCCGGAGGCGCTCCTGCCTGCTTCGGACATTAGCCTCCCCCGTAGACAGACCAACTCCAGTGCCTGTTCCCAATCCAGCACTCCGGAAGCAATAAGTGCGGTATATTCCCCGATACTGTGTCCGGAAAAGTATTGGGGCCGAATATTTGAAGAAAGTACACGCCACAAACCCAGACTGGTAATCACCAAAGCGGGTTGTTGATAACTGGTTTCGGTCATGGCCTGCTCATCACCTTCCCAATAAATTTCCCTGAGCGGGGCTCCAGCTATTTGTTCCCCCTTCTTCCACAACTCCATGACTTCGGAATAAGATTCTGCTATATCCCTGCCCATGCCTCTTTCCTGGGATCCCTGGCCCGGGAACATTACTGCGCCTGTGTTAGTACTGTGTCCTGACATGGATATCTCTCCTGTTTTTCAATGATTTTCTGCTTGTACCCCTTCTTGCTATCGGAACCAAGGAGTTCGATGAATGTACTTAACCCCTTGCAAGACAACATCTTGTTTTGACCTCAAAACTTCTAACTTCGAACATAGAACTTTATAGTAAATCACGTAAACACTTCTTTAGGGGTATTTGCAACCCGGAATATTTTATATTACAAGTATTTCAGGTCAACAAAACTCCGGATAGACATAAAATCTCAACATACTGCCTAGCAGGGCAATCAAAATTTATACACTTTTCAAAAATGATTGACTCTAAACAAGTTGCCAGCAAGATCGAAGGTCATCGTCCGGATATTAACTCCTCCCAAGTCCAAAAAATTACCCGCTACCTGCAACTACTTACCTCCTGGAACCAACGGGTAAACCTAACAGGTCCCAAGGATTGGGAGACTATCTGCCAAAAACTGATTCCGGACAGTTTTTATTTGGCAAATTTTCTGAACACCCTTTCCCTGCCTCTAGAGCCTAAAATATTTGATATCGGTGCAGGAGCCGGATTACCGGGTATCCCACTTCGCATAGTCTGGAACAATGGTTCCTACACCCTTATAGAATCCAAGCAGAAAAAAAGTTCTTTTTTGCTCTACGCGCTTACACAGCTAGGATTGGAAAACACTCATGTACTGAACCTCAGGCTGGAAGATTACCATCCCCCGGAAGGCGGCTGCGCTGATATTGTTTTAAGCCGTGCCTTCACCAACTGGAAGGACTTTTTAAAACGAGTGGAAAATATTGTCAAAAATAAAGGCCTGGCCCTGATTTTTTCCAATAACCCCTGGGATGCTCAAAACAACTGCCCTTCCGGATGGGAATTTTTGCAGCAAAAGGCTTACAGTATAGGGGACCTTGAAACCCGCTATTTCTGGTTGTTTTTATTGAAAAATCCCTCTAGCTGAGTATTCTTGAAAATGATCTGAGTGGCGGTTTCATCTGCAATTTCCCCCAATTCTATGACCTTTTCCAAAAAATCCAGGATCTCGTATCTTCGCTCTTCAGAGGAATATTCAAAATCCTCGTACATTTGCCCGGACTGAAAATATTCCTTTAAATTGTCAATATAATTCTCATCAAGTATCATGTGCACTTCCTGTTAAACAGGCATGGCCTGTGTTTTGTAGACTTGTTAACAACATTGTCGATGACTACCCCAACTCCTGCAAATTGAAGTTGAAGGCAGCTAGCAGCCATTGTGTAAATGTATTTTACCACAAATTTGCAAATTTTGTTATTCTTTCCTTGACAGCAGTCCCATCCTTAACATATAAAAATATACATCAAAGCCGGGGTGGCGGAATTGGTAGACGCACGGGACTCAAAATCCCGCGGGCCTTTGGTCCGTGCGGGTTCGACTCCCGCCCCCGGCACCATTTCACAAAGCCCCTCTTTTTTTTCTTTTAATTTCTTTAAGCACATTGTAATCAATAGAAAAAATTTAAAGCCAGGTTTCCCTTCCCGGCTTTAAACATTTACCCCAGATGTTGGTTGAAGTCTACCCTAAATTTTTTTCTCCCCAAGTAAGACTCCCTTTTTCTTTTTTAATACCACTACCCTTTAAATTCTTTCTAAATTATATGTTATCACCACTTCTTAACTGTTATAAACAAAAATACAGCTAGTTCAATAAGCTGTTGCTTCGCTGTGCGTCCACACATTGCTTTAACAAGACTTTTCGTGTAGGTAAACCTCCAAATCGCCGAATAAATACAAACCAAATTTGTTGGAGAAAATTTGCTAGTGTTTTAAGTAGTTGTCGGGTAAGGAGGGAGCATTCCC
>Ga0207714_1002080_pt1 | contig 12386 bp, 10 predicted proteins | sample PonA232FremontCA_2_FD_187270 | JGI IMG/M metagenome (GOLD analysis project Ga0207714, IMG submission 187270) | Marine sediment microbial community from Fremont, CA, USA - Pond A23 Sediment 2 (SPAdes) | ecosystem: Environmental > Aquatic > Marine > Unclassified | place: USA: Fremont, California... | reverse complement strand
ATGAGTCCTGATAGGGTAGTGGACTATCCTCTTGGCTTGCGGAGCCAGGGACCGGAGTTCAAATCTCCGTCAGGACGTTTCTCTCAGCACAACGCTGTGAGCGAAGCGAGCAGCCGTGCTGAAAGAAACGACGCGGAGATTTGAGCAGGAACGTCGCAGCGGCCGAGCGAAGCGAGGCCGACCGTCGTTCCGAGTTCAAATCTCCGTCCTGACGTGCCCTACGCTTGCGGCTTCGCCGCTCGCGTAGGACTCCGTCAGGACGGTTTTGTACATACCAAACAGCGAGCGTATCGAGCCGTGCGTGGCGAGCAAAAATGAGTATCAGCAACCCGCTCCGCCGTCTCGATTCAATTACGGGCGGAAACCGCCGAGCCGGCAGCACGCTCCGCCGTCAGTCGTGCGGATGGAACGTGTTCATCGCCTGTCTGACGCCGTCGGAGTCACCGATGAACGTCACGCTGTCGCCGTACTCGATCATGCTGTCCGCGGACGGAACGTGGTTCTCGCCGTCCCGGCTGACGACGGCGACGAAGACGTCGTTGGGAATCTTGGCGTTGAGCTGCTGGATGCTTTTGCCGGCGATCTTCTCCGAGGTCACCGTGACCTCTTGGACGTCGTGGCCGTCGCCGAGTTCGTTTATCCAGTGGGACAGCGCCGGCCGCTCGATCTCGTCGTCGATGGCGGTCGCGGTCGCCGTCGACGCGTCGATCGGAACCGCACCGAGGCTCTCGAAGGCGTCGACGTTGTTCGGCTCGTTCACCCGCGAGTACACGGATTCGACGCCGAACTTGGTGATTGCGAGCTGACACGCCAGCAGGTTGATGTCGTCGTCTGACGTCGTGGCGATGAACCGCTTCGCCTTTTCGATGTCGGCTCGCCGGAGCGCCTCCGCATCGCTCCCGTCGTCTTCGCGGACGGTGAAGCCGGCGGACCGCGCCTCCTCGACCCTCTCCGGGTCGTTTTCGATGATGACGACGAACTCGCCTCTGTTCTCCAGTCGTGTGGCGAGGGCCTGACCGATCCGCCCCCCGCCGAGGATTATCGTGCGCATTGGTGTCACTCCGAGGTAGTCGCCGATCTGTCGCGAGAGCCCGGCCTCGACCGCGACGGTCGCGAAGATGACCGCGAATATCATCCCGACCAGCAGCTGTCCGGTCTCCGGGTTCCCGGCCGCCTGCAGTTCTATTGCAAACAGCGTCGCAACGCTCGCCGGGATGATCCCCCGCGGACCGACGCCGGCGACGAACAGCCGCTCGGGCCACGTGAACCGCTCGACGCCGAAGGTGGCGATGACCGCGCCCAGCGGCCGCAACACGAGCATCACAACGAGGACGACGCCGACCGCGGCGAGACCGAGCTGCCGTATCGCCTGGACGTCGACGAGCGCGGCCAGCGAGATGAACACGAACGACAGCACGACGACGGTCATGTTCCCGGCGAACTCCTCGATCTCCTCGCGGTGGGCGATGTCGAGGTTTCCGAGCAGCATGCCGCTCGCCGCCGCCGCCGCGACCCCCGCCTCCGCGGCGATGCTGTTCGCCCCGGCGAACGCCCCGACCGCCGTCGCCAATACGAGGAACTGCGACACCTGAACGTCCCGCTCCGGGACGATGTCGCTTTCCAGCAGCCGGTAGATCAGGTACCCGGCACCGAGACCGACCGCGACGCCGACGCCGACCCGCTGGAGGAACGACAGCACCGCCGCCGACAGGCCGTGGCCTTCGAGAATAACGATCTCGAAGACGACGACCGCGGTGACCGCCGCGGTCACGTCGTTGACGATGCCCTCCGTCTCGAGGGCGGCCGACACGTGGTCTCGCATCGGAACGACGTTGACGATCGGCGTGACCACCGTCGGCCCGGTTGCGACGAGCAGCGCGCCGATGAGCAGCGCGACGCTCCAGTCGGCCCCGGCGAACAGCCGGACCGCGCCCGCGGTGCCGAGGAACATGAGCACGGCACTGACAGTCACGAGCCGCAGCGAGACCGTCGACGCTCCGCGTATCCGATCGATCTGTAGCGCGAACGCCCCCTCGAAGACGATGATCGCGACCGCGACCCCGACCACCGTTTGGAGGCCCCCCCCGAACGTGTCGAGCGTGACCAGTCCCAGCACCTCCGGACCGAGGACGACGCCGATCGGGAGATAAAAGATGACGCTCGGTACCTGCAGCCGACGGGAGAGCAGCTGCACGCAGAGTCCCGATACGATTATCGCCGCGGTGACCGTCAACAGACTTCCAGACACGTCTACTGGAGAAACTACTTTGGGCTGATTTAAACCACACGCCTCACGCAGCAGATCACACAGATTCGAGGAGAGCCCACGGCTTCGGCCGTGGGTGGACCCACCAGTACGATCCGCTCCGCACGGCCGTTGCCGTCGGCTCCCGCGTTTCGACCGTCTCGTGGCCGTCGCCTCTCGGGAGCCGCCGCCTCACTTATCCGTCCCCGCCGCCGACGACCCGACGTGACGAACGACGCGACAGACGCCGGCGACGCAAACGCGGCCCCCGGTCGGGAAGCGGTCCCCGACGCCGCTTCGTCGGTCTCCACCGCGCTCGTCGCCGGAGCTGCGCTTTTCAACGAGGACCACCCGGGTGCCGCACGGGAGCCGTGGACCGTCGCGCCGACCCCGGCCGCCGCCGACGGGCGACTCCTCAGCGGGCTGGCCGCGGTCGCGGCCGCGACGCGCCGCGCGGCCGACGACGACCCGACGGGCGCTGCGGAGGACGCGGCGAGCGCGGCGGACCGGCTCGCCGACCTCGGCTCGACGCCCCGCGGCGTCGACCTCGCCCCCGTCCGCGCGTGGGCGAACCGGCTGGCGGCCGACCCGGAAGCGGTCGGACGCGCCGCGAAGCCGCGGGTCCGTGTCGACGGCGCGGTGCCGACGTTCGACTCCGTTTCGCTTCCGGCGGCTCGGCTGGCCGCGCCGGCGCTCGCCGCGACCGCGGCCCCCGGCGATCCCGAGACGGTCCGTTTCGCGGCGGACCTCGCTCGGGAGGAACGCGGGACGGGCCGGACCCGCTTCGCCGAGCTGCTGTTCGCGTACCTCCGAACGCCGGACGCTCGCCCGCAGGTGTCGGCGCGGCTCGCGGACCGCGTCGACCGCGAGCGCCGGAAGCGGCGCGACGTCGAGGAGTTGTTCTGACCGCTGCGCCCGCTCGGGCTCACCGCGCTCGTCCGTCGATACCTGCTCGCGGCTCAGTCGCCGTCCTCCGTTTCCTCGACGTCCACGGGGAAGTTCGGCTCCGCCGGAGCCGCGCTCCCGTCCGTTGCGACTCCGTCGCTCGCGTCCACGTCGGCCCCCGTGCCCGGCTTCGGCTCTCCCTCGAACGTGTAGTCCGCGGAGTTGTCGGCGGGGTCGTAGCCGAGCGCCTCGCGGGCGCGCTCGATCGAGTAGTAGCGCCGGTCGTTGTCTGAGATCCCGTACACGACCTCGTAGCCGTAGTCGGCCAGCAGACACCGGTCGAACAGGTGCGCGCAGTCGCGGTGCGACAGCCACATCGCCTGTCCCCGCTCGTACTCGCGCGGCGGGTGGCTCTTCGTGAGGTTACCGATGCGAACGCAGACGACGTCCATCCCGTACTCGTCGTGATAGAACCGTCCCAGCGACTCGCCGGCCGCCTTCGAGACGCCGTAGAGGTTGCCCGGACGGGGGAGTTCGGTGCCGTCCAGCCGGTAGTCGTCGTCGGTCCGGTAGAGGCCGGGCGTCCGCTCGTCGGTCTCGTAGCCGCCGACCGCGTGGTTCGAGGAGGCGAATGCGAACTTCTCTACCCCGGCTTCCGCGGCGACGCGCATCACGACCTGCGTCCCGTCGATGTTGTTTCGAAGCACCGAGTCCCACGGCGCCGTCTTCCGGGGATCGCCCGCGAGGTGGACCACCGCGCCGGCGCCGGCCACCGCCTCGCGGACGGCGCGCTCATCGGTGATGTCTGCGACGTACAGGTCGGCGTCGGTGACGCCGTCGGGCACCCTGGTCGTGGGTAGCGGCTCGCGGTCGAGGAGCCGCCAGTCGTAGTCGTCGCCGATGCCGCGGAGGATGGCCTGTCCCACCCGTCCACCGGCGCCCGTCAACAGGACCGGCTTGTCCATTCGGCTGTACGTGGACGCGAGAACGGCATATATGACACGGTTCGCCCCCGCGTCCGCAGCTCCCGGCCGCCGAGGCCTCTGCCGGCGTTACAGTTTCTGCCGCGAGACGCTGACCCCGGTCGGGGTGACGACGATCTGGTCGTCACCCTTCTGGACGACGTCGCCGTCGACCTCCCGTGCGACCTGCCGGAGCTCGTCGTAGATGCGTTCTATCGTCCGGTCCGAGGTGGAGTGGCGGGTGATGTCGGCGATCACGAAGTCGCCGTCGTAGACGGCGTCTTTGATCGGGATGACGTCGCTCTGGTCTGCGATCTCCGTGAAGTGCACCTGGGTCCCCGTCTCCGTACCCGCCTCGGCGAAGTCGTCGAGGTCGAGTTCGACGTAATCGTCGACCGACCGGCTTCCGCCCCCGCCGAGGATCTTGCTCATAATACCCATACACGAACACGGCGAGGTCGGACATTAGTTCTTACGTCAGACGCGGTCACTCCAGCCGCGCTTGCCACTCTTTGACCCGGGAGAGCAGCTCCACCGGGGGCGTCTCCGCGACGTCGACGTCGCTCAGCTCCGCGATCACGTCGCTGGCCTCGGGGCCGAGCCGCGACGCGGCGTCGGCCTCGGAGTCGGTCGCCGAGACGGGCGACGGCGACTCGTCGGTCGGGTCCCCGCTCCCCGAGGTCGCGGTCGGCTCCCGGTCGGAGCCGGCCGCGTCGCCGTCGGCGAACGATCCCGACGAGAGGTCGAAGACGACCTGCCGGGTACCGTCTGCGGAGCCGGCCCTCTCCGAGCCGGCCCCGCCCTCACGCTGGCCGCCCCGCGCCTCGATCGCTTTCTCCTCGCGGAGCCGACCGAGGACCTCGTCGGCCCGGTCGACGACCGGGCTCGGAACGCCGGCCAGGTCGGCGACGTGGACCCCGTACGATCGGTTCGTCGGCCCGTCGCGGACCGTCCGGAGGAACGTCACCTCGCCGTCGCGCTCGTCGACGGCGACGTGGACGTTCGCGACTCGGGGGAGGTGGTCCGCGAGCGCCGTCAGCTCGTGGTAGTGGGTGGCAAACAGCGTCCGCGCGCGCACCTCGTTGTGGAGGTACTCGGTCGCGGCCCACGCGATCGAGATCCCGTCGTAGGTCGCCGTGCCGCGGCCGACCTCGTCGAGGATGACGAGCGAGTCCGCGGTCGCCGAGTGGAGGATGTTCGACAGCTCTCGCATCTCGATCATGAACGTCGACCGGCCCTGCGCCAGCTCGTCGAGCGCGCCGACACGGGTGTAGATGCCGTCGACGAGCCCGACTTCGGCGGCGCGGGCGGGGACGAACGACCCGGCCTGCGCGAGCAGCTGGATGAGCGCGGCCTGCCGCATGTACGTCGACTTCCCGCTCATGTTCGGCCCGGTGACGATCAGAAAGCCGCGGTTGGCGTCGAGTTCGAGGTCGTTCGGCACGAAGTCTGTCGTCCGCTCGACGACCGGATGACGTCCGGCTTCGACGTCGAGCCGACGCTCGTCGGTCAGCTCGGGACGGGTCCAGTCGTTGCTGGCGGCGTGGGTCGCCAGCGCGGCGAGCGCGTCGAGTTCGGCGATCGCGCGCCCGGCGTCCTGAAGCAGCGCCGCGCGCTCGGCGACGCGCTCGCGGAGCGCCTCGAACAGCTCGTACTCCAACTCGCCGCGGGCCTCCTCCAGCCTGAGGACCTCCCGCTCCCTTTCGGCCAGCTCGTCCGTGACGAACCGCTTCGAGTTCTTCAGCGTCTTTATCTCGCGGTAGTGTTCCGGCACCCCGTCGGCGGCCGACTTCCCGACCTGGATGTAGTAGCCGTCCGTCTTGTTGCGGTCGACGGTGACGTGGCTGAGCCCGTGGTCGCGCTTCTCGCGGTCCGCGAGGCCGTCGAGCCAGTCTGTCACCGACTCGTGGCGCTCGATCAGCTCGTCGAGCTCGTCGTCGTATCCGCGGCACAACAGCCCGCCCCCCGTCTTCGACTCCGGGGGGTCGTCCGCGAGCGCGTCGGCAAGCTCCTCGCGGAGCGCGGCCGCGCGGTCGCGGTCGACCTCGCCGAAGATATCGCCGACGGGCGAGTCGGCGAGCGGCTCCGCCGCGGCCGCGTCGGCGAGGTCGGGGAGCAGCGCGAGCGTGTCGCGGACGGAGAGGAGTTCGCTCGCGCCGGCGCTCCCGCTCGTCGCCCGGGCGGCGAGCCGTTCGAGGTCGAGCGCGTCGCCGAGGAGTTCCCGGATCCGGTCGCGCGCGAGGGCGGCTGACGCCAGCGCCTCGACGCCGTCGAGCCGGCGGTCGAGCGCGTCGCGGTCGCGCCGCGGTCGGGTGAGCCACTCGTGGAGCAGCCGGCCGCCCGCGGCGGTGACGGTGTGATCGACCGTCTCGAGCAGCGACCCCTCGGCGTCGCCGCGCATCGTCTCCGTGATCTCGAGGTTGCGCTGTGTCGTCGCGTCGACGTCGACGCGGTCGCCGTCGTCGTACGCCGTGAGCCGCGTCATCGACGCGAGCACGCCCGCGCCGGTCTCCTCGACGTAGCCGAGGACGGCCCCCGCCGCGCGGAGCGCTAACTCCGAGTCGACGCCGACGCTGTCGGCCGTCTCGCGGCCGAACTGCTCGCGGACGGCGCGTTTCGCCCGTCCGGACGCGAACGCCTCGGCGTCGAACAGCGAGACGGTCCCCGAGAGCTCCTCGCGCGCCGTTTCGACGAGGCCGTCGTCGTTCCGGACGCGCGGACCGGGCAACACCTCCGCCGGGTCGAACCGGAACAGCTCCGCCCGGAGCCCGCCGGCGTCGGCGACCTCGGTGACGAGGAACCGGCCGGTCGTGACGTCCGCGAGCGCGAGCCCGTACGGGCCGGCGTCGTCCGCGGACCCGCCGGTTGTCTCCTCCCGCACCACCGCCGCGAGGAACCGCGCGTCGTCGTCGGCCGTCTCCAGGACCGTTCCCGGCGTGACGACGCGGACGACCTCGCGGGCGTGGTCGCCGTCGTCGGTCTCGTACTGGTCTGCGACCGCGACGCGGTAGCCGCGCTCGACTAAGGCGTTCACGTACGGCGTCAGCTCCGAGCGCGGCACGCCCGCCATCGGGTACGACGACCCGTGGGAGGACTTCTGTGAGACGGTCAAGTCGAGCTCGTCGGCGACGCGCTCGGCGTCGTCGGCGAAAAACTCGTAGAAGTCGCCACACTGCATCGCGAGGAGGTCCGCGTCCGTCTCCGCCTTGAGACCGAGGAACTCTCCGACGATCCCCGTTGGCATACGTCCGTACTGCCGCCGTGAGCGGATAAAACCCTGCGGATGTCCCGGCGTTGCGGTCGCCGCCGCGGGCTACCGCGGTCGTCCGACGCGGTTCCGTTTCATCGACGCTCGGTGGACGATCCCGGACGCGCCGACGAGCGCCGCGAACGCGACCGCGTACGCGTATCCCGACACCGCCGCGAACGGGGTCGTTCCGGCCCACGCCGCCGCGACCAACAGCCCGCAGACGACCGCGAGCCCGACGTAGTACTCGCTCCACAGGATCTCGTTTTCGGGGACGACCTCGAGGTACACGTCCAGCTCGCGGCCGCCGTCGGTCATCGAGACGAGCCCGCGGTCCGGCTCGTAGTCGATGAACCCGTACTCGGCCAGCTTCGGGAGGTGCGACTGGTGGAGCGCGGTGTACACCCGCTTGCGCTGTTTGTACGTCACGTCGGGGATCTCGAGGTCGTTCTCCCACGCCGCCACCTGCTCCGCGATGTCTCTCACCGCCGCGTCGTCGCCGTTTTCTTTTAAGTATCCTATCACGTGCCGCCGCCGTCGGTTGCTCAGCGCCGTGAACACCTCGTCGCGCGAGTGGCCGTCGTCACCCGATCGGTCCCGCTCGCCCGTCGACTTCGCCCTGCCGATCTGCCACGGTGTCACCGTCGGATCACGCTCATACTATCCGTATACGTCGTTGCCGGTCGACATATAGATTCGTATCCCTGCCCGCGGCGCGAAGGCGAACCCCACGACCTCGGTCGGAGTCGCCGACGAGCCGTCCCGCCCCCGACGCACCCGTTCTCGTGACCACGCGAACGCCGGGCCCTCGCCACGCCGACGGTAGGGCGCTCATACATAGACGCGGTCCGCGCAAACGACGGGTATGACCGCGTCACACGACACGACCGCCTCGGGCGACACCCCTCGCGACCGACCGCGCCCCGCGCCGTCACACGCCACCGGCCTCGACCGCCTCCGCCGCCCGGAGTACACCGGCGAGAACCGCTGTCTGCCCTGTACCGTCGTCAACGTCGCGCTCGCCGGGATCGGTGCCGCCGCGGTCGGCGCGCTCGCCACCGCCGGGGCCGGGGGCGTCGCGCTCGCCGCCGGGCTCGCGGCGATCTGGCTCCGCGGGTACCTCGTTCCCGGGACTCCCGAGCTCACGAAGCGGTACCTCCCCGAACGCGTCCTGCGGCTGTTCGGGAAGGGTCGCGCCGCCGCGCCGCCCGCCGACGTCGACGCGGAGTCGTACCTGCTCGACGCCGACGTCCTCGTCGAGACCCCCGACGGGAGCGACCTCGCGTTCGCGCCGTGGTTCGCGTCGGCGTGGCGGTCGCAACTCGCCTCGCTGCGGGCGGACGGCGACGGCGACCCGACGTTCGTCGCCGCGCCGACGGGCGACGGCCCCGACCCGGATATCGCCGCGCTCGCCGCGCTCACTGGCGTCGACGCCGAGCTGCTGTCGATCGACTGGCGGGACGGTGCGGCGTTCGCCCGCGCCGACGACGAGCCGATCGGTCACTGGGAGTCCCGGCCCGCGTTCGTCGCCGACGTCGCCGCCGACGGGGTGTTGACCGCCGCGCGCGACGACTGGGCGGACCTCCCGCTCGCGGCTCGCAGCAACGTGCTCGGTGCGGTCCGACTGTTCGTCGACGAGTGCCCGGTCTGCGAGGGCGCGGTGTCGCTGGAAGCGCGCGCCGTCGAGTCCTGCTGTTCCAGCTACGACGTCGTCGCCGGCCGGTGTGCCGGCTGTGACGCGCGGCTCTTCGAGATCGACCTCCCCGCGTCGGCTGCGGCGGACTCGGCGTGACGGTCGGTCTGACCGGTGCCGGCGGCTCCCGCTTCTCGGTCCGGCCGTCGCCTCGCGCCGTTCTCACCGCGTCCTGACGGCGTGACCGACGGACAGCGCCGTGAACACGGCGACGCAGGCGACGAGCGGGTACCACGCCGCCGCGGACGGGATCACCCCGAGCCAGCCGACCGAGACGAACACATAGGCGACCAGCGCGGTGCCGAGGTACATCATACTCCACGGTGCCCCGTCCCCGCCCGGAGGGTCGAGATGCGCGCTCCACGCGTCGGCCCGCGGCGCCAGCCGGACCGTTCCGCGGTCGGCGTCGTACTCGACGAAGCCGTGTTCGTGTAGCTTCGGCAGGTGCGACTGATACAGTGCGGTGTACACCCGCTTGCGCTGTTTGTACGTCACCGCCGCCGGCTCGACCTCGTTTTCCCACGCCGCGACGTGCGCCGAGACCTCCCTGACGGACACGGCCTCGGTCGCCGGGCCGTCCCGCAGGTACCGCAGCGTCTCCCGCCGCCGTCGGTTCGCGAGCGTCTCGAAGAGGTCGTCCGCACGGGAGACCGCGTCGCTCGACTGATTTTTGAACGCCGACCGCGCACGCTGTGTCTGTTTCGCCGGACTATCGTCCGGCGCCACCCGGTCGTCCATTCGTATCACCGGGTCGCCGGGAGCCCGGATGACCCTGCGGCTTGGCACACGATGGTACTCATCTCCCGTGTGGTCGAGCGCGGCCGTCGTTCCGTCCGACTCCGCGCCCCGGCTGTACCGACTCGCCGTCGTCACCGCCGAAGCGTGCGGAACTGCCGGACGAGCGAAAAGCGGTTGACCCACAGCTGATACGCGCTCGCGGCGGCGAACGACCCCAGAAACAGGCTCGCCCACAGCACGGGGTCGACCGCGGACACGACGGGAACGTTTAAAAGCGCCGCGAGCAGCACGCTCAGCGAGATAACCCCGAGCGCGCGGTACAGCTCCGACCACGTGACGCCGACGCTCGCCACGACCTCCGTATATAAGGACACGTCGCGCGCGTGTCGCGACAGCTCGACCGTCCGGGCCTCGCGGTCGTACTCGATCACTCCGAGCGCCTCCAGCCTCGGGAGGTGCGTCTGGACGAGCGAGGTGTAGACGCTCTCGCGGCACCGCTTCGGCGCGGGGCTCTCACCCGTCTCGCGGTCCGCGACGAGCGTCGAGAGCTCGTGGACGGTGACGACGCCGCCGACGGCCGCGAGCTGTTCGAGCGCCCGCCGCCGGCGTTCGTTCGCGAGGACGGCGTACACCTGCTCGGCCGGGAGAACGTCTGTGCGGAGTTTCATCGTGAGCCCCCGGCGCGTCGCTCGGGGCGGCGCGCCGATGATTGGTTACACTCACGCCGACCGGGAGTATATGTATGTGTCAGATACCGCCCGTGGACGGCCACGGGGTCACGCGGTTCGACCGGCCGAAACCGGCACACCGCGGCCCGGTCGCGGACGGCGTCTGGCCGTGACTCGACCCGATCGCAGCGACCGGGACGACACGCCGGTCGTACCGCCGTTCCGGTGGCGGGTAGGGTGCCCGTGCCCCCGATCTCCCGTCGGGTAGGCGGCCCGTGTCGCCGATCCCCCGCCGGGTAGGGCGACGGGACCGCCGGTCGAACGGCGCGTTCCGCCGCGTCGAATCAGACCTTCGGCGGTGACGTGGCTGCGCGTAACTACGTCGGTACCCCGCCGAGAGAGGAGCAACCGACACGCCTCCCGAACGGTGGCACGTCGGGCAAACCAACCATGAACCCCGAAGACAACAACATCGGACTCTCGCGGCGCAAAGTGCTGGTCGGCCTCGGCGCGGTCGGCGTGGCCTCCGCGGGCGCGGGACTCGGAACCACGGCGTACTTCAGCGACTCCGAGAGCTTCCAGAACAACACGATCACGGCCGGGCAGTTCGAGCTGCACGCCTCGCAGCTGGTCTACGTGGTGGACCAGGACGGGACCGGTCCGGACCAGGTGCTGTTCGAGCAGGACCTGGCCGCCGCACAGAGCGGGGACCCCGAAGTCGAGGCCGTCGAGGGCGCGCTCTCCATCGCGGACGCGAAGCCCGGTGACAGCTACAAGCTGTGCTGGGACCCGTGCGTGAAGTACAACCCCGGCTACATCCGCCTCCTGCTGGACAACACCGCCGAAGCGACCGGCAACGACAACGGCGTGACTCACACCGACGCGTCCGGCGTGCTCAGCGACTACTTCCTCGCGGTCGTCACCGTCACGGGACAGGACGGCGTCGGGGCGGTCGTCTTCGAGGGCACGCTCGCGGAGCTCGTCGCGGGCTTCGGCGACGGCTCGATCAGCCTCATCCACTCGACGGCCGAGGTCGACGCGGACGGGTTCGAGGTCGACGGCACCGCGGAGTACTGCCACGACCCGTGCGAGGTGATGGAGGACGGCGAGACCGGTAACGGCGAGATGGTCGAAGACACGTCCGTCGACCCCGTCGAGGTCTGTCTCTACCTCTACCTGCCGACCGACGCCGACGTCGACGAGACCGTCGCGGTCGGTGGCGTGGACTTCGACGTCACCGCCGCCGACTCCCCCGGCAACCTCGTGCAGGGCGCGTCCTTCGAGACGGACATCATCCTCGAAGCGGAGCAGTGCCGCCACAACGAGACCCCGTTCCAGAGCGAGGGCGAAGAGCCGGCTGAACCCGAGGGCAACGTCTCGGCGTAACACACGTATAAATCACACACAACAATGACAAACGAATCCAACGACACGAACGACTTCGGCCTCTCCCGCCGCACGGTGCTCGGCGGTATCGGCGCCATCGGCGTCGCGAGCGCCGGTGCGGGCCTCGGAACCACCGCGTTCTTCAGCGACTCCGAGAGCTTCGAGAACAACAGCATCACCACGGGCGAGCTCGACCTGCTCGTCGACTGGCAACAGACGTACGACTTCGGCGAGGGGCGCCAGTTCGTCAGCGCGCACCCCGACCACGACGGCGACGGCGAACAGTCGATCGTCGTCGACGGCGAGACGCTCAACTACAGCGACTTCCCGGACCCGGACGACGAGGACAGCAACGGCGCGAACATCCCGAACCTGAACTGCGAGAACGTCCCGCCGCTCTCGGAGGCGGACTTCGGAACCGACCCCGTCACGGGCGAGGCGATGGAGACGCTGGTCCAGTTCGGCGACGTGAAGCCCGGCGACTCCGGCGAGATCACCTTCTCGCTGCACCTCTGTGACAACCCCGGCTACCTCTGGATGCAGGCGGACAACGTCACCGACG
>Ga0207714_1002079_pt1 | contig 12388 bp, 13 predicted proteins | sample PonA232FremontCA_2_FD_187270 | JGI IMG/M metagenome (GOLD analysis project Ga0207714, IMG submission 187270) | Marine sediment microbial community from Fremont, CA, USA - Pond A23 Sediment 2 (SPAdes) | ecosystem: Environmental > Aquatic > Marine > Unclassified | place: USA: Fremont, California... | reverse complement strand
GCAGCTGCCGGACCGACTTAGAAATTGTCGGTTTTTACCGAATAGGTGAGGTGAAAACCATACAATTTCTTTGTCCCCGACACTTCGTGTACGGGGCAGGCAGTGAGTGAAAATCGCTCAATTTGGGTACTATTATCGCATTTAGAGGTGAAGCATGATTTCTATATTCACTGTTTAATGCCTGAAAATACTGAAATTTACACTACCGTATACCCTTTTATCATGCAATTTCGGATGATTTGAAAAATCCGTTTGTTTGGAGTGTTCAAGGATAAAGTATCCATTTGGTTCAAGAATACTGCCCGAGAAAATGAGTTCAGGGATAGTTTCTATGTTTTCCATCTGATAGGGCGGGTCTGCAAATATTAAAAAATAAGATTGATTTGTTGATTTAAGGAATTTGAAAACATCTTTAATTTTTACATAAATGTTGTTGATTTCTAGTTGGCTGGCTGTTTTTTTGATAAAAACGGCGGTTTTAAACATTTTTTCTACTGCAGTGACACTTTCACATCCACGAGAAACAAACTCATAACTTATATTTCCGGTTCCGGCAAATAAGTCGAGTAGATGTTTGCCTTCGAAGTCTATACGGGTTTCCAGTATATTGAACAGGTTTTCTTTGGCAAAGTCGGTGGTAGGCCTTGCCTTTAATGATTTTGGAGGGTGTATTTGCCGTCCTTTGTATTTACCGCTAATTATTCGCAAAGTTGCAACATGAATAAATTTGTGAAATGATTCATTTCATCCTTTTTAAACGTATAGCTGTAGGTAAAATCTTTAGGTACTTTCTGAATATGAATTTTTTTGATGTATTGCTTTAATAAGCTTTCCAATCCTGAATATAAATTTAAGTTTCCTGAAATATGCAATTCAGTTTCTGTTCTGCTTAATTTTAGTTGTTTAAAAGTGTAAAGAATAAAATAGAGTATATCCGCTTTGGAGCTGATTAGAAAGTTGTTGTAAAATTTAAGCTTTCTGTTGCCATAAATACCAATATCGATGAAGTCTTCATGCAGATGTACTGCTGCAATTTTGTTTTCAGAATGAAAACGGAGGAAGAATGCATTAAAAGGATTGAATTGATGATAAACAGGGGTTTTTCCAAACACGTCAAATAGTACGTTACTAATTGGGTTTGGCATGACAAAGAGATTTACTGCTTGAATTGAATCGTTTTCATTAAAGTGTATCTCTTCTAATTCTTCTAACTTGTGATTGAATTCAAAATATTTTTTTGCAAAATTCTGTTCAAATAATTCATTTGGGATTAAAACGGATTTGTGGCTTACCACTAAAGTTTTTGTTTTTTTATAGCTGGTTTTCAGGTGTTCATCCTTGTCGATGATAGACTGAATTTCATCTGCTTTTTCTTCATATGAAACTTTGTGCCTGAGGTCATAATGTTTAAGAAGGATAAATTTATTTCGTACTAAATCCAGAACAGAAAAAGAAAATCCATTCAAGCTAACCTGAATGGATCTTTCATAAGTGTTTGTTCGATTAATATCAAAGGTTTCGTCAACAAATGAAAAATTCTTCATAGAAACCTCTTTTATTACTCCCAGTTACCGGCATTATTATTTGGCTGTTCAAGATCACCAACTTTAACACCTGGGTATTTTTTTTGTTTCAATTTCATTCTTTCATTGAGATTAATCAGAAGTTGTTCATTTAGCCCATGTAAAAGTACATCGTTATGAACTTTAGCCTCAAAAACTTTTACATCCACATTTCCTGTTTCTATAATTCCTGCGCCAAGCTGGAAAGAGTCGTTTTCTGTTGAAGGTACTCTCCAAAGATCCTCTGCATTAAAATCTTCACTGAAGAGTGAATCTTTAATGGCAACTTTCATAGTGTCCCTTGAAATTAGGCCTTCTTTTACAGCTCTTTTTTCTGTCCATCCGGCTTCCAATAAGCTGTCAGAAAGTCGACCTTCAGCCTTTACCAGTGATAGTGAGTCGTACTTGATAAAGTTAATGAGTGTGTCAAAGCTCCCGGTAAACTTTCCATGTTCATCTTTGTAGGCTAGTTCAGCGGTTCGGATGTTTTTTAGCTTCTTAATAGTTGCTTCGTATCGGGCTCTTTTAACATCTCTGAATTCGATGGGTGTTTGGATACTCTTGTAAAGTTGAAAAATCAGTACAAGAACTACTATGCCCAGAATAATTTGAATTGCTTTTTTCATTTTATTTTATTGTTTTTTTGATTATTTTGCCTGGTTGCAAATTTAACAAAAGTAATTAAAATCAAAATTTCAAATTAAATAATTATTGATAAACATGTTAAAAAACCATATAAATTCAATTTTAACCAGGTCTCTTGAGCATTCACCAACTCAAAGTCAGGAAAGGCTTTTATGGAAATTAGCTTCTTTTATTTCTGCTTCCAAAAAAGATGAAGTTTTTTTAATGAAGGGTTATGCGGGAACCGGGAAAACGACTACTGTTAAAGCACTGATTAATACGCTTAAAAGTTATCGGATAAAATCAGTGTTATTAGCACCAACAGGAAGGGCAGCTAAGGTATTAGCTGGTTACACAGGTCAATCTGCTTATACTATTCATAAAAAAATTTACAGGCAAAAATCATCTAAAGATGGATTTGGTGACTTTGCACTTGAAAAAAACTTGCATAAAAATACCTATTTTATTGTTGATGAAGCATCCATGATATCTAATCAAAGCTCAGACTTTGCTTCCTTTGGAAGTGGTCGTTTATTGGATGATTTAATTCAATATGTTTATGAGGGTTATGGTTGTAAATTGGTTTTAATTGGTGATACAGCCCAGCTTCCACCTGTTAAAATGGATTTAAGCCCTGCTCTGATGGCTCAAAATATTGAGGGTTATGGACTTTCCGTAGAGGAAGCCTACTTAACCGATGTTTTAAGGCAATCACAAAATTCAGGAATTCTTGCAAATGCGACACAACTAAGGGAGTTATTATTGCAGGATGTAAAAGCCTTTCCGCAAATCTCTGTTGAGCATTTTTCTGATATAGCGTATTTATCAGGAGCAGATTTAGTTGAAACTATTTCTGACACCTATGATACGATTGGCATGGAAGAAACAGTAATTGTTACCCGATCCAACAAAAGAGCGAACCAATTTAATCAGGGTATCCGGAATCAGATTTTGTGGCGGGAGGAAGAATTGTCGGCAGGCGATTATTTAATGATTGTGAAGAATAATTATTATTGGACAGCAGAAGAGGAGGATATGGATTTTATTGCTAATGGCGATGTGGCAGAAGTCCTTTCTGTTCAGGGTTATCAAGAGTTATACGGATATCGTTTTGCTGATGTTGTCTTACGTTTTATTGATTACAATGATCTGGAGCTTGAAGTTAAAATTCTTATTGATACGCTTCACTCAAATAGTGCTTCTCTTACACGAGATGAAAACAGAGCTTTATTTTACAATGTAATGGAGGATTATCAGGATGTGAAAGGAAAGAAGGCAAGATATCAGAAGGTGAAAGACAATCCTTATTTTAATGCATTACAGGTTAAATTTTCTTATGCAGTGACTTGTCATAAAGCCCAGGGCGGACAATGGCGAACAGTTTTTGTGGATCATGGCTATTTAACTGAAGATATGATAAATAAGGAATTTCTGCGGTGGCTTTATACAGCATTTACCAGGGCTACTGATAAACTTTACCTCATTAATTTTCACAAATCGTTTTTTTCAGAATGATCATTTTTTTGGCCTATCGTGCTTTTGTCTTTACAGACGTGATATTCCATTTGAATAGTGATGTGATGGATTTCAAATTGTTTACGAAGCGTATTTTCAAGATCGCTCCTGATTTTATCAGATTCTTTTATTGAATAATTCTGATCTACGTCGGCGTGACATTCAAAGTGTACTTCTTGGTCTGAAAGCATCCATACATGAATGTGATGTATGTTTTCAACTTTCGGATGTTGTTCAAGTGCGGTTTTTATTTTATTAATATTTATATGTTCCGGGCTTGCCTGCATGAGTATCTTAATGGTGTCTTTCAAAATACCATAAGTACTTCTTAAAATAAAAATACCTATGAGGAAGGTAAGAAGCGGGTCAACCCAATAAAGTTCGAAGAAATAGATTAATAGAGAAGCGATAATTACTCCGACAGAGGAAAGTGTATCACCAATTAAATGGAGATAAGCAGCTTTGATATTTAGGTTGTATTTGGAATCCTTGTGTAATAGATAAACAGAGAAAAAATTGGCCAAAAGCCCTATAGTGGCAACAATAAACATTGTTTTTCCTTCAATAGCTTCGGGTTTCAATAATCGCTCATAAGCTTCATAAAACAAATATAGCGAAATAACTATTAGCACAAGTGCGTTTAGAAGAGCTGCCAATATTTCTACTCGTTTATAACCAAATGTATTTTTTCGTGTTGATTTTTTTTGCCCTACGAGCATGGCCATATAGGAAATAAGTAAGGCAATAGCATCACTAAGGTTATGAAGCGCATCGGAAAGTAGTGAAAGACTGTTTGAAAGTATTCCGCCTATAAATTCAGCAATGGTAATTCCAAAATTCAGAACTATACTTATTCGAAGATTTTTTTTGTTCGGTTGTTTATCCGGTTTGGAATCAGAATCGCCTATATGTTTATGCATGCTATTCTAAATTTTCTATTTTCTCAATTAACTCAGTTGCTTCTAATACTGTACCATAAGAGTTTTCAATGGTACTCAGAGTTGAAAGATGCACATCCTGTGCTTTTATAGCTTGACCATTAAAATTAAGGTCTTTTGTTGTACAACCATCAGAAATTAAAAAGCATTTATATCCCAGATCATATGCAGCTCTTGTGGCAGCTTCCACGCACATGTGCGTTTGCATTCCGGTTATTACCAAGGAGTTTATGTTTTTCTTTTGTAAATATTCGTTAAGATTGGTTCCATTGAAACTATTAGCTTCTGTTTTGGTTATGACTTTCTCGCTTTTTCGGGGGACAACATTTTGGTGTATTTCACTGTTTTTTTGGATTTTGTGTTTTATGTGGATGACTTCCATTTGATTTTCCCGGAATACTTCCAATACTCTTTTTATTTTCAAACTCGTCTGCTTCGGATGATTAAGAGGAAGCTGACCGTTTGGAAAATAGAACTGCTGTACATCAATTATTAGTAAAGCAGTGCTGTCTTTAGTTAGCTCTGACGACTGTCCTTTTACATTTGTTGGAAATAAGGACAGTACTATGGCCATTATGACAGCTGTTGAAATAGTTTTTATATAGTTCATTCTGATTTATTTTAAAGTTTACACAACGAAACACCTATTTTGTTGAAACGTTGTTGTAAATAAACAAAAAAAATTTTGTCTCTTAAATTTATTAAACTAAAATTATCTAATATGGATCATTCAGGCAAAATCATTTATGAATTCAGAATATATGTCATCTTGACATTTTTAAGCTTTAGGCTTCTTCCATATACTCCCCGACAATTTGTTCTATTTTTCTCATAAAATATTTTTCTTCCGTTTTTGACAGATTCAGTCTTCTTATTTTGTATTCAGCTTCTTCGTGTATCCATGGAATAATAAAGTGTTCATTGTTATAATCAAATTTGTCATCTGTCCATAATATGTCCATTAAATGGGATTTTAATTCTTCTAGTATGTCCCATGCCATTTTGTGTTTTTTGTCTTTATTCATAAGAACCTCCTTATATTCTAAAAGACAATCGTAATTACAACGAATATAATTTTAATAACTATATGAAATCCTGATCCAAATGATTTAGAAAACCTCATAGAAAAATGCCATGCCTGCTGAAGGGTTCGATGGGGGCGAAATCTTACAATGATACTATTGACGAAATGGGTTTAATAAAAAAACTTCAAAACTCTGATTTTACATTATAACACCCTGATAACGTGTATGTAAATATCAGATTATCCAAGTGAGCTAAAAAATTAAAAAAAACGAAATTCAAATGAAGTTAATCTAATCTTTATTGTTTTTAAAGTTTTTGTAATTTGTGAATGCATTGAACATTTAGAACATATAAACTGTAAACAGATTAAAACATTATCATATGCCGTATTTAAAATTACAAACGAATCTTGAATTAAGCAATGACAGGAAGAAAGACATACTGAATGATCTTGTTTTTCTTGTGTCAAAAGAACTTGATAAACCGGAAAAATATGTAATGACCATAGTTCAGGAGGGCCAGGCTATGCTTTTCGGATCTGCTGATGATCCGCTCGCTTATATAGAGTTTAGAAGTATAGGGTTCCCTGAAAACAAAACGAAGGCATTAGCAAAAAGTTTGTCACATTTTGTCAAGAGTCGATTAAATGTTGAACCCGAGCGCATTTTTATTCAGTTTATCAATTCAGATCCGCACATGTGGGGATACAATGCTTCAACTTTTTAAGAGGGAGTCTGCTTTTTTGACATAAACAAGTATTATTCTGCCTATTTATGGCAATGGTATATTTTTTGTCAATTTCAAGAGAAAAATTTAAAGAAAGGGTTTTATGAACCGTAAAGAAATATGGGATAATCATCAGTTGGCATCTGATTTTATAGCTAAAAGACAACTTGGTAATGCAATGGATCTTTTTTATGAGATGGCCGGCGAATCTACATCTGATTATTACAGACTGCAACTTGATAAACATAAAGAAACCTATTCATCAATTTTACAATATGCTTTCACAGATATGGAAGATCCGCAGAGAGAGGATATTTACTTTCGCTTGCTTAAAGACGTTCTTGAGATTGGAGACAAATTGAAGGAACATTTATTAACTGTATCCGGGGGTTCTTCGATCTATAAAACAAAGTGGAAAATCGAGCAGAACATTCAGGACGGGGAAATTAACTATGAGCAGCTACTTGGAGCCTTAACTCAGGACAAGGAATTGGAGGACCTTCTAAAAGATACAAACATTACTACCCAGGCGGAAGAAACAACTACAAACGAAGAACGAAATGAAGTACTCAGCGATATTTTCCGTGTCATCTGGCTGATAGATAAATACAGTGAAAATGAAATCAATTTATTAAGAAAAATTAATGAATCGGAGAAATTGCCCTGGCATGATAAGTCTCTGTTTGTAAGTTCTCTTACATTGAGTGTGCTCAGATGTTTTGACGAAAATAAGATCGATCTTTTATTTGAATTCTATAATAAACAGGAAGATCAGGTTTGGCCGAGGGCCCTGGTGGGTATTGTGCTGGCGCTTCACAAATACGATAAGCGGGTTGACCTCTATCCCAAAATTCTGGAGCGGTTGGATGCATTTACCGGAAACCCAGAAGTTGAGAAGAATATTGAGGCGATTATCATTCAGATGATTAAATCGAAAGAGACGGAAGAAATAACAAGGAAATGGGAGCAGGAGATTATGCCCGAAATTATGAAAATGAGGCCCAACATTGAACAGAAGCTAGACCTGGAAAATATTGTATCCGATAAATTTATCGAAGATAAAAACCCTGACTGGGAACGGGTTTTTGAAGATTCTCCCGATTTACTTGACAAACTACAGGAATTTTCTAAATTACAAATGGAAGGTTCAGATGTATTCATGAGCGCTTTCGGGCGTTTGAAACATTTTCCGTTTTTCAACAGAATAAGTAATTGGTTTATACCATTTTTTAAGGAAAACCCCGATTTAGGAGCTATTTTCTCATCCAAAGAGGATAATAATATTTTCCCACTTATCGAAAAGTTAGAAAGTTCCTATTACATGTGTAATTCGGATAAATATTCTTTTTGCTTCAACCTTCAGTATATCCCTGATGCACAAAGAAATTCAATGATGCAGATGTTCAACGAGGAAATGAAGCAGATGAATGAAATAGGAGAGGATGAGGAAATTTTAACTGGTTTTGCACGGACGAAGAGCATTTATACCCAATATCTTCAGGATCTGTACCGTTTTTATAAACTACACCCCCTCAGAAATGAGGTAGATGATATTTTTAATTATAAGCTGGATATATATAATACCCAATTTTATAACCGGATCATAGAAGATAAAAAGATCAGGAGAAATATTGCTGAGTTTTACTTTGAACGAAATCATTTTGATCAGGCTGTGGAAGTTTTTCAAAATCTTGATGAGGAGGAGCGGAATAAAGTAGAAATTTTAGAAAAAACAGCTTATGGCTATCAAAGGTTAGGCGATTATCAAACAGCACTGGATTACTATCTGAAAGCAGATTTATTTGATACAAACAAGCCATGGCTTACTAAGAAGATTGCTTTGTGTTACCGATATTTAAATCAGCCAGAGAAAGCATTAGAGTATTATAAAGCTGCAGAGAATTACGAACCTGATAATTTATATATTCAGGCTTATATTGGCCACAGCTTATTTCAATTGGAGCGTTATGAAGAAGCTATCAAGTATTATTTTAAGGTAGAATACCTTGCCCCTGAAAATGCGAAAATACGAAGGCCGATAGCCTGGTGTTCTTTTATGCTGGACAAATTTGATACTGCAGAAAACTATTTGTTTAAGTTATTGGAGAAGGAAAGTAATTATTACGATTATATTACTCTTGGCCATGTCTACTGGAGTATGAAACAACCAGAAAAAGCGCAGGAAGCTTATAAAAATGCTGTTGTGCATAAAGACAGTAGTTTCAAAAAGTTTTCTGCTGCCTACCTGGAAGATAGAAAATATCTGGAGAATCGGGGAATTGATCACCTGGAAATTAACCTAATGATGGATAGAGTTAAATTTCTTGCTGAACAAGAGAGTCAGTAGCTTAGTTGGCTGTTAGCTACTGGCTTTTTGGGTTTCGGCTTTTGGGATTTCGGCTAAGCAAGGGGTGAAAAATTGCAGTTGCAGTGGCAGAGAAAATATGCTACATTCTGAAGAATACCAGTAAGCACATAATAAAATTAAAGGGCAGAAAAAAACTGATTCAGATTTTTCTGCCCTTTTTTTGTACCTCTGCTAAGTCGCCCCATCGTTTTTTTCGCACCTTCGTTTCTTCACATTTTATCTGTGCCTATTACTTGCCGCTCCCTGCCGACTGCCACTAATTTATTCCAGTCAGGTTTTTCAACAATTTTTTTTGTTATTTATGTTTTAGAATATGTGTAGAGTTCTGATTTTCTGTTGTTTCATATTGTGCACGCATCTGTTTTTTTCGCTTTATTTGTCCAAAATACTGACAGGCCCTGAAGGCACTGTCAGGTTTTCACTTCGCTGTCGACTGCTTTCTGCTGGCTGCCTAATACTGCAACTACTTTACATCCTATCTCCAAATTCTTTCCTCATTAAGTGCTTTCTGGTATTTTCGGGCATTTAGAATATGTTGGTAGTGTGTTTTTGAAAAATTATGATAGCCTGAAAAATCGGGTTTAGCAGCAAAATACAAATAGTCATGTTTATCATAGTTTAACACCGATTTGATGGCTTTCTTAGAAGGAAAATTTATTGGTCCCGGTGGTAGTCCACTGTTTTTATAGGTGTTGTAGGGAGAATCTATTTCCAGGTGTTTATTTAGTACACGTTTTATAGTGAAATCGCCAACGGCAAATTTGACAGTTGGATCAGCCTGTAATCTCATTCCTTTTCTTAATCGGTTAATATAAACTCCCGAAATTTTTGGCATTTCATCATCCTTAATCGTTTCTTCATCCACAATGGAGGCAAGTGTGCTAATTTCCACCGGAGATAAATTTAATTTTCCGGCTTTTTTTCTTTTTTCTTTATCCCAAAATCTTTCATGTTCTTTGTGCATCCTTGTCATAAAATCCTTGGCGGTTGTATTCCACCAAAATTCATAAGTATCGGGCAGGACCATTGCATAGACTGTTTTCGTATTGAAATCATATTGTTCTAAAAAGTCATTATCATTTAGTAATTCTACGAGCTTTGCTGAGTCAGCTTCAATTTGTTTTGAGACTTTTGATGCTAAGTCTTCTTTTGTTCTTATGTTGTTGATTGTTAGTTTTATGGGTTCTTGTTCCCCTGATCTTAACATATTTACCAGTTCATTGTTGTTCATCCCGTCTTTAATCTTGTATCTTCCGGCCTGAACATACCTGTCGTAATTCTTTTTTTCAGCAACCCATCGGAAGGCATGAATATCAATTATGTATTCTTTTCCTTTTAAAAGTTCAATAACATCATTGTATCCTGCATCAGAAGGTATAAAAAGAAAAGTTTCTTGCTTACCGTTTTTAAGGGATACATTCGAACTGAATATTTTTATATACAGATTTATGGATACAATAATTCCAATAATCAAAATTATGGAAAGAAAGATAATACCGTATTTTCTCTGTTTTTGTTTCATTTTAAAATTATCTTTAAATAAATAACGGGCAAAAATACTGCATTTATTTTTTATTAATTCTTAAAATGTAAATTCATGTGACAAAAATAAGTAAAGAATTGTTAAAAACTGTTTTGATTTAGTAAAAGAGAAATATCTAGTGCCGTCAGGATAGCGGTGTTCCTGAATTTGAGTGACAACTTTCACCCCCTAAAAACTGAGAGAAAACTGCATGGAACACCGGCTTCCAGCCGGAGAAGACAGGAAATACAAGCAAGAATACATGCAGATTACAAAAGCAAAAAGATATTACTATTAATGCTCGAAATAAAATCAAAACAGTTTCTTAATTAAAACATTTACTTGACGCCATTCAATAACTCATTGTAACGGAAACAATCCACTTCATGGTCGTTGACCATACCAACTGCTTGCATGAATGAATAGCAGATGGTAGAGCCAAAAAAAGTGAATCCTTTTTGCTTCATATCCTTACTTATTTTATCAGATAATGATGTCTTAGCCGGTACTTCGGAGGCATTTTTCCATGAATTAATTATTGGTTTGAAATCAGTGAAAGCCCAGAAATAATTATTGAAACTGCCATATTCCTTTTGTATTTGTTTAAAAGCGGAGGCGTTCTTAATGGCAGCATCAATTTTCTTTTTGTTTCTTATGATATTCGGGTTATTCAAGAGCTGGTTGATTTTATGGGTTGAATAATCGGCAATTTTATTATAATCGAAATGATCAAATGCTTCACGGAAGTATGCTCTTTTTTTTAGAATTGTAAGCCATGAGAGGCCAGCCTGAAAACTTTCCAGAATTAACAATTCGAATAATTTTCCGTCGTCATATTCGGGTACGCCCCATTCTTTGTCATGGTATTTAATTTCTTCCGGCTTCTTTGCCCATGCGCAACGGTTTTTATTTTCCATATGGCTAAAATGAGCTTTTAGGGAAAACGTATATAAATTAAAAAACAGTCCCTTTAGAAGAGACTGTTTTAATATTTTGTATTGAAAAACTCTTGCTATTCACCTTTAACTTCAAATTCGATATCTTTTGATACTTCTTTATGAAGTTTAATTGTAGCTGTATATTTTCCAACTTCTTTAATAGGTTCTTCTTTAATATAAATATTTTTTCGATCTATTTCAATACCTTGCTGCTTCAGTTTTTCAGCGATTTGGATGGTATTAACTGAACCGAAAATTTTTCCTTTAGAACTTGTTTTTGCTCCAATAACAATATTTATATTCTCAAGTTTTTTCGCTTGTTCTTCAGCAACTTCTTTGAGCTTTTCTTCCTTGTGTGCGCGCTGGCGTGAATTTTCTTCGTGCATTTTTTTTGCAGATTCCGTAGCTAATACCGCCAGACCCTTTGGAATAAGATAATTTCTGGCATAACCATTTTTAACGGTTACCAGATCGTTCTTGCTTCCCAGGCTTTGTATATCTTCTTTAAGTATGATTTCCATGATTTATTTGCTTATTTATTTTAACATATCAGTTACATAAGGTAGCAGAGCTATATGTCTTGCTCTTTTAATTGATCTAGCCACTTTTCTTTGATATTTAAGTGAAGTTCCTGTAATTCTTCTTGGTAGAATTTTACCTTGCTCATTAAGAAACTTTTTCAGGAAATCAGGATTTTTATAATCAACATATTTTATCCTGTTCTTTTTGAACCAGCAGAATTTCTTCTTCTTAACTTCTATTGCTGGTGGATTTAGATATCTTACTTCTGATTGATTTTGTTGTGCCATGGCTTATTCCTCCTTATTTTCAGTTTTTTCCTGGGTTTTATTACTTTTTTCGTTCTTTCGTCTTTCAGCGTATTCAATCGCATATTTATCCATAGCTACTGTCATGAATCGTAAAATGCGTTCGTCTCTCTTGAATTCAATTTCCAGATTATCTATAATCTGTGTGTCTGCTTTGAATTCGATTAAGTAATAAAAGCCGGTTGATTTCTTTTCTATGGGATAAGCTAGTTTTCTAAGCCCCCAACTTTCTTCAAAAACAATTTCGGCTCCACCCTCTTTAAGAATGTTTCGGAATTTGGTAACCGCTTCCTTCATCTGTTCTTCAGACAAAACGGGAGTTGTAATGAAAACGGTTTCATA
>Ga0207714_1002078_pt1 | contig 12392 bp, 12 predicted proteins | sample PonA232FremontCA_2_FD_187270 | JGI IMG/M metagenome (GOLD analysis project Ga0207714, IMG submission 187270) | Marine sediment microbial community from Fremont, CA, USA - Pond A23 Sediment 2 (SPAdes) | ecosystem: Environmental > Aquatic > Marine > Unclassified | place: USA: Fremont, California... | reverse complement strand
CGACGTCATCGGCCCGCTGGTCGGGCCGGGCGTGCTCGTCGGCTCGACCGGGCTGTTCTTGATCGGGCTGTACGGCTGGCTCTATCACGGCTTCATCGCCGGCTTCCTGAAACACGGCACCGAGGGCCACAGCGGGAGTAGTCTCAAGCTCGCGATGCTCCTGTTTCTGGGGTCGGAGGTCGCCACCTTCGGCGCCGGCTTCGTCTACTACTTCTTCATCCGGTCGGGCCCCTGGTCGCCCGAACTCCCGAACCTCCTCTCGAGTCTCGTCCTGGTCAACACCGCCATCCTGATCGCCAGCAGCTTCACGCTGCACTTCGCGCACGTCGCGCTCCGGAAGGGCAACCAGCAACGGTTCGTCCGGCTGACCGGCGTGACGCTGCTGCTTGGGGTGGTCTTCATCGGCGGCCAGGTGCTCGAGTACTACGAGTTCATCATCCACGAGGGCTTCGACCTCTTTACCGGCGCCTTCGGCTCGGCGTTCTACGGGCTGACTGGCCTCCACGGCCTGCACGTCTCGCTGGGTGGCGTGTTGCTCGCCATCGTCTATTTCCGGGGCCGGATGGGCCACTACTCCGCCGACCAGCACACCTCCGTCTCCACCGTCTCCATGTACTGGCACTTCGTCGACGTCGTCTGGGTGTTCCTCGTCGTCGTCCTCTACGTCGGCGCCTCTGTGGCCTGACCGGCTCCTTCCTCTTCCGACCGCCAAACAGTCACCCCTAAGAAGAGGTCGTCCTGTCGGCCTCCGCCAGGACCGACGTGAGACTCCTGCCCGAGCAACTGGAGACACGAGGGCAGACCTCGGTACACTGGCGTCGGGCTCCCGCGGCCGACATGCCTGCGGAGCGCACGCACCGAGGCTGCTCCCTGCTGGAGTGAACAGGGAAAAACGGGGCTCGGTACCTGGGCGAACGCCGGACACTCCGCCAGCCGGCGAGACCTACCGGTCGAACCGGAAGCTCCGCTGGCCCGAGTGAAAGAAGGGGACGGCGAGCGCGGCCGTCCGATAAAAACGTGTCGGCAGCAGGGGTCTGAGAGCAGGTTGTGGCTACTCGTCGCCGGCTGTCCCGTTACCTGCTCCGTCGTCGTCCGCTGCTCCGTCGTCGGCAGTTCCGTTGCCGGCGGTGCCGTTACCCGCGGTGCCGTTGTCGGCCGGCGGGGCGGCAGTCGCGATGGTCACCAGCCCGGAGTCGACGACGGGCTCCCCATCGACCAGGAACGGCCCGTCTTCCATGCCGTCCGTCGCGACGAAGTCGTAGACGGTGTTGTTATCAGTCTCCTCGTGGGGCATCGCGACCAGGGTGTCGTTCTCGGTGAGCACCGTTTCGTTGAACTCCGCCCCCGGCACGCCGAAGAGGGTGACTGTGAGGTTCTCGTAGGTGCCGGCCTCCTGGTATTCGGAGACGCCGATGACGCTACCCACGACCTCGCCGTCGAGCAGCGAGGAATCGTGGATGGCGACGTAGCCGTCATCGGGGAGGGTCGCGTTGGCGACCGTGACGGTGGTGCCGTCAGAGGTCTGGTTCTCGAAGACGACCGACGCCTGGGCGGTCGCGTTCGGCTCGGTCACGTTCGGCCCCGGCTCGACCGTCACGGCTGCCGAGTCGGTCACCGGCTGGCCGTCAGCCAGGAAGGGACCGTCTTCCATGCCGTCCGTCGCGACGAAGTCGTAGACGGTGTTGGTACCAGTCTCCTCGTGGGGCATCGCGATCAGCGTGTCGTTTTCGGTGAGTGCGGTCTCGTTGAACTCGGCACCCGCCACGTCGAACAGTGTGACGTTGAGGTTCTCGTAGGTGCCGGCCTCCCGGTATTCGGAGACGCCGATCACGCTGCCAACGACCTCGCCGTCGAGCAGCGAGGAGTCGTGGATGGCGACGTAGCCGTCGTCGGGGAGGGTCGCGTTAGCGACAGTGACGGTCGTTCCATCGGAGGTCTGGTCCTCGAAGACGACCGAGGCTGACGTCTCCGCGGGGGCCTCGAGTGTGAGCGTCGCGAATGCTCCCCGGTCGCGCGTGAACGCGCCGTGGATGTACTCGCCGGGGTCCAGCCCCTCAGTCGAGAGCTCGAAGGAGACCGTCGTCGAACTGTCCGCCTCGAGTGTCACGTCCTGGCTGGCGACGGGAATCCCTGTGACCCGGAACTCGACGGGTTGGGTCGTGGTGAGCTCATTGGGGTTTGTGACCGTCGCGTTCACGGTGACGGTGTCACCGACGGTCGCCGTGGAGGGTGCCTCGAGCGAGTCGAGTGTGAACGACTCCGAGACGGTCAGCTGCCCGACCGCTCCACCGCTGTCGGTGAAGACCGCGTAGACGTAGTCCCCGGGTTCGACCTCGGTGGTGTTCACCGAGCCGGTCACTGTCGTGGTCTCGCCGGCGTCGAGCGTCACCGTGCTCCGGTCGACCACGTCACCCCCGAACCGGAACTCGACGCGTTCGGTCAGCAGCCCGTCTGTCGGGTTGCTCAGCGTCGCTGTCACTGTTATTTCCTCACCCGGTGGGGCGCTCCCGGGAGCTGTCAGTCCGGTGACCGCCACCCCTTGATTCCCGACGCCGCCGATGTCTCCGCCATTGCCCGCCTGTGCCAGTGTCGGTGACTGGACGGCGGTCGCCTGCGTGGCGGCCCCGCCCAGCGCGACGAGCACAAGCGCGATCGCAAGTAGTTTGAGTCGTGTCATTTTCTGCAGAGGACCGCTCGGCTGGAGTCTGCATAAAGCGAGCCGACAGTTCAGTTCCGAAGGGGAACCCAACCGGTCGCTAACGTGAGCTTAGCGGCTCGGCTTCCGGGCCTTCTCCGGAGTCACGGACGAGCACGGCGGCGCCACCTCGATGCACCGACCCTGCCCCATCGGTCGATAAGCCGATACTTCCGGGCCGACCGGGGTCGGCCCGCAGCCCCCCCTGCGTCATCGTAGCCGACGAGCGGCGGCGTTACTAATTCCACAGTTGTATCACAAATGACTACAAAATTTGCATTTGATACCGGATTAGAACAAAAATACAAATACAACGCGGTGGTCTGTGGCGGTATGACGCTCGACGAGACCGACAAGGCGATCCTCTACATGCTCCAGCGCGACGCCCGGGGGGCGACGACCAGCGAGATGGCGGAGCGGGTCGGGATGTCGGCGAGCACGGTCCGGAACCGGATCAAGAAGATGGAGCGGACCGGCGTCATCAGGGGGTATCACCCGATCGTGGACTACGACAAGGCCGGGCTACAGCTACACGTCTTTTTCATCTGTAGCGCCCCGAACCCAGACCGCGGACAGTTGGCCACGGACGCACGCGGGGTCGAGGGGGTCGTGGCCGTCTACGAGGTGTTGAACGGCGAGGACAACATCCAGGTCGAGGCCGTCGGCACCGACACCGACGACATGGCACGCATCAACGACGAGCTCAGCGACCTCGGGCTCGACGTGGTCAACTCGAAGGTGATCAAAAGCGCCCACCTCCAGCCTTACGACCACTTCGGGCAAGGGATGCTCGAGGACGCCGATGCCTGAGCGTCACGACGCCGTGGAGTTCTGCTCGGACGGCTCCGAAGGGGGACCGTACCGGGCGGCCTACGACCGGAGCGTCGTCTCCCCGAGTGAGGCTGTCGTGCTCGTCCTGACCGAAGCTGAGGGGGGGCTATCTCTGACCTGCCGCCGCTGTACGACGTCGTAGACACGGACGCGCTCGACAGGCTTTTCGAGGAGGCGGCGGCGCGGCGCTACGGGGGGCGGGGACTCGTCCAGTTCACGTACGGCCGGTACGAAGTCTCGGTCCGGAGCGAGGGGGTCGTCGAGGTGTGTGACACCGACGGCGGCTACGACCGGCGCGAGCGGGAGTGAGGGGATCCTGACTGGAGGGAATAGCAGCACAAGAACCGCCGTCCGGGTGCCGTGGGGCACCGGGGTCAGCGTCAGTTGCGGACGAGGTTCGTCGCGCGGGGGCCCTTGGGGGCCTGTTCGATGTCGAAGTCGACATCCTGTCCTTCTTCGAGGTCCGGGCCACCGACATCCTCCATGTGGAAGAAGACGTCATCGTCCGCGTCCTCAGTCGAAATGAAACCGTAACCGCCAGTGTCGTGGAAGAAATCCACCTTACCGTTTGCCATTGCAAATGAACAGATGGGTGGTCACCGCATAACCGTTCCGATATCCGTATCACATACGGGCTTTAATCTGGAAACGTTGGAAAATACTCGGGAATTTCTGATAGGAGCACAACGGCCGGCGGCGGTGGGCGGACGTGTGGTCCCGGCGCGTGGAACGGCCGGTCCGTCGGATTGTCGGCCCCAGCCACACTCACTCCCGGACCTCGCCGGCGGGGTCGAGCCGACCCAGCTCCTCGCGGAGTTCCCGGCGCTTGACCAGTGCGAACCCGAGGAGGATGAGCGCGAACCCGGCCACGGTGTGGACGGTCGGCTCCTCCCCGAGAAAGACGAGGCCGGTCAGGACCGCGACGGCCGGCGCCGCGTAGGAGACGAGGTTGATCTCGATGGGGCCGAGCCGCTCGAGCAGGTCGAAGTAGATCAGAAAGCCGAGCGCGCTGGCGACGACGACCAGGTAGCCCAGCGCGAGGACGGCCTCACCCGTCCACCGGACGGCGCCGACCGACTCGCCGACCCCCAGACTCGCGGCGTGCATCAGCGCCGCACCGAGGACCATCGACCACGCCTCCATGGTCTCGACTGGCAGGCCGGCGTCGATCCGCCGAGTGAGGACACTGCCCAGCGCGAACGAGGCCGCCGCGAGCAACACCAGAAACAGCGAGACGGTCCGAGCAGTCAGCAGGTCGCCGGGGGCTGGCGCGCTCAGGACGGCCACGCCGGCAAAGCCCAGCCCCAGGCCGAGCAGACCGAGCGCAGTGAGTCGCTCGTCGGGCAGGAGCCCGCGGGCGAATCCCGTGGTGAGTACCGGCGAGAGGCTGACGACGACCGCCGCCGCGCCGCTCGTCGTTCCCTGCTCGCCCACGAACAGGAAGGCGTGGTAGGCGGCGATCAGCAACGCCCCGCCGACGGCCACCGAGAGCCACTCGTCACGCTCGCGGGGCCGCCACCGGTCGGTCGCGTAGGCCGCGTACGCGAGGACGAGCAGGCCGGCGAGGTCGTACCGGAAGGCCGCGAACAGCACCGGCGGGAAAAAGTCCAGTCCGGCCTTGATCGCGGTGAAGGCGCTGCCCCAGGCGGTCGCGAGCGCGAGAAACAACAGCGCGTTCCGGAATCTCATTCCCCGAGCGAGGCGAGCGGTCCCGCCGGCCTAAACGATGCGATCCCGATGCGGTTTCGGTGACTTCCCGACTACAGCGCGTCGACGACGTTCAGGAACCCGGCGCCGTAGAAGGCCTTGTCGTAGCCGTCGGGGACATCGGCCGCTTTCTTGAGTGCGGCCTCGACCTGGTTTGCGTTGTAGTTCGGGTTCGTGCTCTTGACTAGGGCTGCGGCGCCGGCAACCTGCGGGGCAGCCATCGAGGTGCCGGCCTTCCAGCCGTAGCCCGGGACCTGCGTGTCTGGTTCATCGTCGTCGGTGTCTTCGTAAGTGAACACGGTATTGAACACAAGCTCATTGAACCACGGGACGCCAGTACCGATGGCGCCGAGGTCGGCGTCACCACCCGGCGCACCTAGCGTGATGGCGTTGGTGCCGTAGTTGGTATAGAAGGCAGGACTCTCAGGTGGCGACGCCAGGTCTGTCACTTCACCATCACCATCGGCGTCCCATCCGTATCCGATGGGACCGGTTGCCGCGACCGAGACCGCCTGCGCACCCTCGTTCGGGAGGCTAATGTAGTTCTTGTCGTGCTGGAGGTCGGCGGTGTCGTTACTGGCGGCGATAACCAGCAGCGTTCCCCCCTTGTTCGCGTAGGTCATCGTGCTGTTGAGGACCTTGCCGTAGAACGAACCGAGTTCCTGACGCGGGATCGGATACGCACCGAGTGACAGGTTCGCCACGTCGGCATCGATGGCCGCGCTGTAGACGACTGCGGCCAGGATGTCGCCGAATGAAGCGGTCGGCCCGGAGAACACCCGACAGTCGACAAGGTCTGTCCTTGGTGCAGTGCCGTTGACCCCGATCCCACCGCCATTATCGGCAGCGACGATACCGGCGACGTGGGTCCCGTGGTCGTCGCCGCCGAGGGGATTGTGATCGCCGCCGTCGTCGGTGAAGTTCCGCGAGAGGTCAAGGTTCAGCGGCCCGGCGAGGTCCGGATGCGTCTCGAGGACGCCCGAATCGATGATTGCGACCCGTGATCCCTCCCCCTCGGTCGTCTCGTGGGCCTCCGGAACGTCGAGATCGGCCTTGTCCCACTGAAGGAAGTCGCCAGGCTGTCCCTCGTAGTCGCTGGCATCATGGAGCGTCGGCCCGTCCGCGTTTATCTCGGGCTCGTTGAGCTGGAGCTCCATGTCCGGTGCGTAGTCGCTCACTGCCCGCCGGATGTCTTTCTCGGACCCCCGTACCACCGCGTAATCTATGCCCGGCATCTCGTGGACGCCCTCGAGGCTCCTCAGATTTGCCCGCCCTTTCGTGGAGACGATGAACCGGTCGGTCCGTTCTGCCGCCGTAACCGTGGTCCCCACCGCGATTCCACCCAGGACTGCGCCACTCATCGTGAGAAACTCACGTCGCGTTGACTGTGGCATGTTCTGTCACATAGGTATCAGATAATAACTCTTAGTCTCGCGGAGAAACCCGGGAAAGGTTGTGACCGGCGCGCCGGGGAGTTCGCGTTCGGAGATGAGTCGCCAGGTACGCTAACGGTAAAAACCCCGTATATCCCCGCCGGACCTCTTTGACGGCGCGCGACAATACCACAGCGATGGTTGCCGAGAGTCCCCACGATGCGGACAGTCATCCCCCGGGTGGCGGCGCCCGGGGCGGCGACGGCTCGCACGGCCACCCCGGGAATGCAGACTCGGGTACTGGTGGCGCGCCGCACAGCCGGGATTACAGCGAGGCGCCCCTCGTCGTCACCTGGGAGGTCTCCCAGGCCTGTGACCTCGCCTGCGACCACTGCCGGGCGGAGGCCGGCCCGGAGCGGTGTGCGGACGAACTCGACCTCGCGGAGGCGCGAGACCTGTTCGAGCAGGTGGCGGGGCTCTCGCCACAGCCGTTTCTCGTGCTCTCCGGCGGGGACCCGCTGAAACGCCCGGACCTGTTCCAGTTGCTCGAGGCTGCGGTGGACGCGGGCGTCACGCCCTCGGTCACGCCGGCGACCACGGACCTGCTCGACAGGGAGACGGTCGAGCGCTTCGCGGAGGTCGGCGTGGGGCGGATGGCGCTGAGCCTCGACGGCGCGACGGCCGCCAGCCACGACGGGTTCCGCGGCGAGGAAGGTGCCTACGAACGGGCGATACGGGCGGCGAAGGCCGCCCGTAATTTCGGGCTTTCCGTCCAGGTCAACACGACGGTGACCGCCGCGACCGCCGGGGACCTCCCAGGGATCGCCGCGCTCCTCGAGGACCTCGACGCGGCGATGTGGGAGGTCTTCTTCCTCGTCCCGACCGGCCGCGGGACAGCCCTCGACCAACTCTCCCCCGACCGGGCCCGCGAGGTCATGGAGTGGCTCTACCGCCACAGCCGGGACGCTCCCTACCGCGTCATCACCGTCGAGGCTCCCTTCTACCGACGCGTCGCAAACGAGGTAGCCCGCGAGGAGGGGGACGGTCGCCCGCGGGTCGGCTCGACCGGCGCGGGCAACGGGTTCGTCTTTGTCAGCCACACCGGGGAAGTGTATCCGTCGGGATTCTTGCCGCTCTCTGCCGGGAACGTCCGGGAGGAGCCGCTTCCCGAGATCTACCGGAACGCCGACCTGATGGAGCGGCTGCGCGACCGGGAGTCGTTCGTCGGTCCCTGTGGCTCCTGTCCGTTCACGAGCGAGTGTGGCGGCTCCCGCTCTCGGGCCTACGCCGCGACTGGCAACCCGGTCGCCAGCGACCCGCTCTGTCCGTGGGCCGCCGGGGACTGAGACCGGCGCCGACGGTGAGCCCCCCATGTGGGGCCGGAGCGAGAGTGTGGGAGCGACAGCGCCGACCACATCGCGGGACCGAACGCCCCGGTTCCGTCCGGGGGGGACACCACACGCGCTTGACGCTCAGACCGGGGAGTTCAGCGTGCCGAAGTACACCTGCCACGCGAGGGCGGACTTGGCCACCAGGCTCAGCAGGATGTACGCCTTCTCGCCGAAGAGGTAGTTCTTCCAGCGGGAGACCTCCAGATACTGCAGTGCCATGTTCAGCGCAAAGAGGTTGAAGAAGACGAAAATCGAGACGTAGATGTAGATGACGAACTCCGGGAACTCACCGCCACTTGCCGTCACGGTCCCGATGAACGTGATCGCGATAACGACCCAGGGCACGAGGCCGGCGATGGTTCCCACCCAGTAGGGCGCCCAGTCGGTGTTTTCGGTCGACTCGTTGCGTTGCTCCATCAGGAGGCCGGCGAGGTTCATCACCGCGATGAGTCCGAACAGCGCGGCGAGCGTCCCGAGGTCCCAGACGCCGGCCAGCATGGCGACCACGACGATCATCAGCGAGGCGCTCACCGAGTACTCGTACCAGCGGTAGGGGTTCATCCCTCTGTCGAGATACTCGACGTACCGGCCGTACAGCACGGTCGCAATCGCGGTGTGCGCGAGCGCGGAGATGAAGAGAAAGCCCGCGACGAGCAGCGGGAGATTCGCGTCGATAAACGCGACAGTCTCCGGGAAAATCGTCTCGGTTTCGGGGTTGAATCCGTATCTGGTGCGCGTGACCGGCCACAGAACCTGGTCGGCCAGCAGAACCATCGCCAGCCCCTGCAGAAAGTGGAGAACGGCCATGACGCCGTTCCACAGTCGGAGCCGGGTGTCCCGTGCTGATGTACGCTGTTCGACGCCGGTCGCCGCCGTGTCTTGTGCGGACGCCATACTAGTTGGATTACTAACTTGTTGGGGATACGTCTGTGGGAACCCCCGGCGTACCATGGAGCACCCGTCGTGGAACATCGCCCGCAAAACCGGTCTCGGATGGACCCGGACCCAGGTTTTTGACCACGGTCACACGCTCCAAACAGTCAACAGCGGCGGCCGGTCGACGTTCCTCCCCCCGCTCGCAACTGTATGAACAGAACGCTGGTCTCGGCACCCACGACTCCCAACCTATCCATAGTGAATGTGTTTAGCGCGTCTATAGCGTCCGCTCGTTCCGTTACTGCTCATCCAACATCCGGATGCCGCGCTCCACGACCGCCTCGGTCACGAAAAGGCTCGTCTCACGCTGAAGTGCTCGCATACGCGATGCCGCTTCGTCTCTGTCGAGCAACCCGCGGCCGTAACAGAGCGCGATGACGCCGATAGAGCCGCGTACGTCGACGCCCGCGTCGGATGCCGCCTCTCGGGCGGCGAGGTCGCCAGTTAGGAGAACGACTCCCTGCTCTTCAGCGACCGCAATCGCGGCGCGTTCTCCGGCGTCCAATTCTTCAGTTCCGACTCGGCTTTCATCGGCTTCGACGAGTTCGTACGAGAGGTCGGCCAACTCGTCCGGAACACCACCGGCCTCGACTTCCTTGTAAACCGTCTCTGGTACGAGTAGCGTGTCGAACGTCGCGAGCAGTTCGAGCGAATCAATTTCGGCGAGGTGAATGAGCGGTCCCGCGTCCGAGACAGCCGCAAGCGTCACGCGTTCAGGCCCCAGTCGACGTCTTCCTCGACGACATCGCGCTCTCGGTCTGCTCGCTCGACTTTCGTCCGACCGACGCGTTCGATTGCTTCCTCACGGTTGAGTTCACCGTCGAGATACCGCGCGAGAACGAGGTCTTCCCACAGGTCTTCGAGACCGCGTTCGAGTGCCCGCTCGAACACCTCAGACTCTGGAAGGCCGCGAGCCTCCGCGATTTCTCGTACCCGGTCGGAAATTTCGGCGGCCATACAGCGTGATTGTTCGGCAACGTTCATAAATCCGTGTCTGCCCGTCCGATGAGAATCTGACCGGGGCCTATGTCTACCGTGGCCACAACCAGATACCGTTAGAGACGCCGTCTACCATCAAAAATGGCGGCCTCGGCACTCATAGGGTTCGTCATCGCCGCGTGAGCACGCGGCTCGGAACACACGGTTCGTCATCGGCCGGCCGGAGGTACCGGCCGGTCACGGAAGACCGTTCCGGGCCCGGCCGGATGACATAAGTAGTTGTACCCTACAGGTTCGCACATCCGTGACGTCAGACGAGCAGGCAGTCGGCGATGCCGTCCGAGTCGTGGCTGATGGGGGTGGCCGTCAGGGGGAGCCACGGGACGGCCGAACAGGGGCACAGACACGGTCCGGCGACCAGCCGGGTCGACAGCCCGGTCACGAGCGCGGGGCGGAGCGCCGCGGCGGTGGTGCCGACGGGGCCGGCAGACCCGGCCCTCCCGGCGGCCCGGACGGCACCCGGCCGCCCGGCGACGAGGACCCCTCGACGGCCAGGCGCGTCGGGGTTTTCGTCCTCGGGTTCTTTCTGGCGGTCAGCGTCATCGCCACGAGCGGTATCTTCGCCGCACAGGGGACGGCGCTGAACGCCGACTACGTCTCGAACACGCTCGAGGAGACGGATGCGACCGCCGAGATCGAAAACCAGGCCGAGGACGTCATCGTCGAAGAAGCCGGCTCGCTGGGCGGAACCGGCTACATCCCCAACGCGGACGGACTTGTCGAGGCGACCGTCCGGGAGCTGGTGACCGAGGAGTACGTGAGCGGCGTCATCTCGACCAACCTCGAACGCTTTTACCCCTACCTCAAGGGCGAACGGGCCGACCTCGTGCTGGCCGTCGACACGACGCCGATAACCGCGGATATCGAGCCGACCGTCGAGGAACAACTCCAGGAGGTCCCGGTGACCGACCTGCTCCAGCAGGAGGCCTTCGCCGGCGCGTTCTCGCTTCCGGGCGCCGAGGTCGACCCTGACCGGCTCGCACGCGCCTACGAGGACCCGCAGACCTACCGCAAACTGCAGAACGAGTACAGCCAGGTCCTCGACCGGACCGGCGCCACCCGCGACGACCTCAACCAGACGGTGGTCGGCAACACCCGTCCGCAGGTCAGCGACCTCCCGCCGTACCTCCAGGAATCGGTCTTCCGCCTGGAGACGACCTTCGTCCTCGGGTTCACCAGCGACCTCTCCCACGAGGAGTTCCGCCAGCGCGTCGATTCCGCCCGTGACGAGTTCTACGGCAGCGTCGCCCGCTACGCCCAGGAGCAGGTGAGCGGGCAGGTCGACGACACGATCGACGTCACCGAGCAGCTCTCCGGCGACCAGCGCCAGGCCGTCGACGAGGCCCGGGGGACGGTCCAGCTGGTGAGCACGCTCGGGCTCGTCCTTCCCGTCGTGACCCTGGTGCTGGCGCTTCTGATACTCCTCGTCTCGCACTCGGTCAGCAAGGCCGCCCGCGCCGTGGGCGCAAGCCTGCTCGTGGCCGGGGTGCTCGGGTTCGTCGCGGGAACGGTCGGGAGCGGCGAGGTCGACCGGCGACTCGGGGACGCCCTCGCGGATGCCGACCAGGAGTTCGTCGTCGAAACCGCGCAGGCACTCGTCGACGGGGTCTTCTCGGGACTGAACACGAACTTCCTCGTCGTCGCCGCCGCCGGGGTCGTCCTGCTGGCCGTCTACGTCGTCGTCGACCGCCGCCAGCCAGAGGCCATCCCGGCCGGCTGGCGCTGACCCTTACTCCCCGACCCGTTCTCGCGCCGCCGCGACCAGAAGCGGGAGCGTGATCGTCGCGTCGGCGTAGACGGAGACGTTCCGGGCCGCTCGCTCGAGTTTCCCCCACGAGCGGGCCTCGTCCAGCGTCGCCCCCGAGAGCCCGCCGGTCTGTGGCGGGTCCATCGTCAGCTGGACCGCGTAGTCGTAGGCGTCCGGCGAGACGAGCATCGTCTGGAGCACGAAGTTCTTGGGCACGCCGCCGCCGACCACCAGCGCCCCGGCCTCCTCGGCGTGGTAGGCCTGGTCGGTCAGCCGGTCCATGTCCGCCAGCGCATCCAGCGAGAAGTCGGAGGTCTGTCCGTACATCCAGGCCTGCAGCCCCAGCACCGAGTCCTGGACGGCCGGACAGTAGACCGGCACGCCGGCCTCGTACGCCGCGGCCGCGATACCGGGGCCGGCGTCGATATCCGCTGTGGCATTCGTGTCCGCGTTCGCCCGCCCGAGCTCCTCGGTCAGCCGCTGGATGCTCACGGTCCCCTCCTCCGCGAGGGCCGGGAAGACCTCGCTGCGGAGGTGTGACTCGAAGGCGGTGAAGTGTTCCTGAGGGAGGTAGACGTCGTAGATGCGGTCGACGCCCTCCTCGCGCAGCTGTTCGTCGTGGGCCCGGCGCTCGGCTTCCGGGGGCTCCTCGCCGTGATGGTGGTGGCCGCCGATGGCCTCGATGGTGTCGTGTGTGAGGTTCGCGCCCGTCG
>Ga0207714_1002077_pt1 | contig 12396 bp, 13 predicted proteins | sample PonA232FremontCA_2_FD_187270 | JGI IMG/M metagenome (GOLD analysis project Ga0207714, IMG submission 187270) | Marine sediment microbial community from Fremont, CA, USA - Pond A23 Sediment 2 (SPAdes) | ecosystem: Environmental > Aquatic > Marine > Unclassified | place: USA: Fremont, California... | reverse complement strand
GATGTACAAGGCGGTCCAGCGGACGAGCGAACAGATGACCGTCATCGCGAGCGTGCAGTCGATCAGCGCCTCCGGCGGCTACTACGCCATGGCGCCCGCCGACGAGATATACGTCCTCCCGACCTCGACGGTCGGCAGCATCGGTCTGAACGCGCCCGCGCCGCGGACGAGCTCGCCCGTTCAAGGCCCGAGCGGCCCCGATAAGCGGGGGGGCAACGAGATTCAGACGTGGGCCCAACAGCAGACCCTCGCCGACACGTTCGTCGACGCGATGATGGCCGAGCGCGGCGACGAGTTCCAGATGCCGCGCGAAGAGGTCGCGAAGGCCGATGTCTACCTCGGAACCGAATCGGTCCAGAACGGCTTCGCCGACGAGATCGGATCGCTCAACGAGGCGATCCACGCCGCCGCGACCGCGGAGAACCTCGGCGAGTATCGCGTCGACACTCGGGAGACCGGACCCGACATGGGATTCCCGATCCTGCTCCGCACCGACACCCAGGTCGTCGCGGTGTACGCGAACGACCCGGGCTACGGTGAGGTCGAGCCGATGGGCCTCTCGTACGTCCACCTCCCGGCCGTCCCGCACGTCGACACGGTCGAGCGCTTCTCCGAGAGCGACCTCGCCGTCGACCGCGCGGGACCGGAGGCCGGTTCGAACGCGACGAGTACCGAGACGGCGCGGCTCTCAGGGGGTGTCGGCGCGTGAGCGACGCCACCACGCTGGCGGTCGCCTTCGTCGTGACGCTGGCGACGATCACCGGGGGCGCGGCGCTCGCCGGGTACGCGACGGCCGACGGCGCCGCTCCCTCGCCCGAGATCCAGAACGAGCACTACCTCGACGACGACCTGGTCGCGAACGGCACGCCGGGGCAGGCGACCGTCGAGATGGAGTCAACGGCGCAGTCGCAGACGGTGCTCGTCGATCCCGGCGTCGAGCCGAGCGGCGGCGCGCCCAGAGGCCTGCTCGGACTGCTCGGACTCGGGGGCTCTGGCGTCGCCGACCGCGACATCCGGCCGCTGGCGAACGCGCTGATCGAGAACGGCCACGAGATAGACGTCTACGTGCCGGATCCGGAACAGCAGCGACGCGCTGCGCGCCCCGGCGGCACACAGGGGCCGACCCAGCTCGGCGAGCGCCTCGCCGAGGCCGACGCGTTCGTGACGTTCCGGACCGACTACGACGACGCTGAGCTCGACGAGATCGAGTCGTTCGTCGAGTCGGGCGGTCACGTGATCCTAGCGACGGAGCCCGACGCGGCGTTCGATCAGCCCGGCGCGGCCGGCCTCGACGCGACGCTCGGCGTCACGACCGATCCCGGCTACGTCTACAACATGGAAGAGAACGACCTGAACTACCAGCGCGTGTACGCGGAGCCGGCCGGCGACTCCGACTCCGCGCTGACCGAGGGCGTCGACCGCGCCGTGCTGCCGTCCGCGACGCCCGTCGGGACGACGGTCGCCGGCAGCGACGTGCTCCGCCCGATCGAGGGGACCGAGCTGTCGACGACCCGCGCGCCGACCGAGGCGCCGCTGCTCGTCCGGAGCGACGGCGTGGTGATGATCGGCGACAGCGACTTCCTCTCGCCCGAGAACGCCCAGCGCGCCGACACCGACGCGCTGATCGGGAACCTCGCTGACTTCCTCGTGTCGAACGACCGGACGCCGCCGGGACCGGCCGGTCAGCAGGCGCCGACCGGGCCGACCGGACCGAGCGGCCCCACAGGGCCCACAGGCCCCACCGGACCCGACCAGCCGCCCGCGGAGCCGCCGGAGAACGCGACGGCCGGCTGAGCCGCGTCCCTCCCGAACTCGTCGCGGCCTCTGTTATTAGTCCCAGTTCCGCCGGACCGGCGTCTCGCTCGCCTCGACGGTCGTCAGCAGCCACGCCGCGGCCTCGTCGAGCGCGTCGTCGTCGGTCGCGGTCACCTTCAGGCGGTTGTGGTCGGCCTCGCGGTCGGGGTAACAGCCGACGGCGACGTCGAACTGCGCCATCGCCTCCCGCAGTGCGGGCACGATGTTCGACTCCGGCTCGACCGTGTAGAGGAACTTCGACCGACGGTCGCCGGAGAACTCGTCCGCGACGGTCTCGAACGTCGCCTTCAGTTCGTCCGGGATGCCGGGGAACACGTAGACGCCCTCGATCACGCAGCCGGGGGCGAGCCCCGCCTCGGTCACGAGCGGGCGGCTCCCCTCGGGGACCGCCGCCTCCGTCGCCACGTCGACGTCGAACTCGCGGTCGGGGACGCGCTCGCGGATCTCGGCCAGCCGACGCTCGACCGACTCCCGGGTGAGGTCGGTAACGACCATCTCGCGGTCGAACGCGTCCGCGACCGCCTCCATCGTCACGTCGTCCGGGGTGCTGCCGATCCCGCCGGTGACGATCACGGCGTCGAACGCCGCGGCGTACTCGCGCACGTGCTCCGCGATCGCCGCCCGGTCGTCGGGGACGGAGAGGACCCGCGCGACGGCGACCCCGCGGTCGCTCAGCTCGCCGGCGAGCCAGTTCGCGTTGGTGTTCACCGTGTCGCCCGAGAGCAGTTCGTCGCCCACCGTGATCAGCGCGACTTCCATCGCCCCCGTTTGGACCGGGCGACTGATGTACGTTTCCCGCGGCGGACCGACCAGACCGCACTCGTCGACCCGAAACATCATGAGGGCGCCGCGGCTCTGTCACGAAGTGACGAACGACACGACGCGCCGGGCCGTCCTCGCCGCGGCGCTCGCGGCCGGCACCGCCGGGCTGGCGCGCTCCGAGGCCGCCGCCCTCCTCGACTCCTTCGCCCCGCTCTCCGGCGAGGCGTGGGACGCGGCGGACCGCTCGCTCCCGGAGACCGTCGAGAGCCCGTACGGCGACGCGAGCGTCCGGGTCGACGACAGCGGGGTCCCGCACGTCGAGGCCGACGACGAGGCCGCGGCGTACTTCGCGGTCGGCTACCTGCAGGCGTTCCACCGGCTGTTCTCGATGGACCTCCAGCGCCGCGTCATGCGCGGACGGCTCTCCGAGGTCGTCGGCGAGGCGACCGTCGAGAGCGACGAGTTCAACGTCGCGATGGGCTTCGCCGCGGCCGCCGAGGCGACGTGGGACCTCGTGAGCGAGACGGCGACCGGGTCCCTCGTCGAGGCGTACGCAGAGGGCGTCAACGCGGCGATAGAGGCCGAGACGCTCCCGATCGAGTTCGAGCTGCTCGGCTACGAGCCCGAGCCGTGGACGCCCACCGACTCGATGCTGATGGAAAAGCAGATATCGTGGACACTCACGGGCAGCTTCGCCGGGCTCCGCCGGGCCGTGGTCGCCGACCGGTTCGGCGAAGACCGGGCGGCGACGCTGTTCCCGCGGCGGCTGGACCACGATGTCCCGATACTCGACGGCGACGAGACGCGGCTGGGCGACGGCGCTCGGTCGAGCGTCGACGGCGCGCGGTCGAGGTTCGATGACGGATACCGTCGGAGGCACGCCGAGGGCGCCGCCTCCTCCGCGACGGGTGACGAGCCGGTCGACCCCGATCTCGCCCGCTGGCTCTCCGGCTTCGAGTCGCCGACGGGCGTCGGCTCGAACAGCTGGGTCGTCGCCGGCGAGCACACCGCGAGCGGGACGCCGACCGTGGCGTACGACCCGCACCTCTCCCTGATGGCGCCGCCGCTGTGGTACGAACAGCGCGTCGAGACGCCGGAGCGCTCGGTCCGCGGCGCGACGTTCCCCGGCGTCCCCTTCGTCATCGCCGGCGCCAACGACCGCGCGACGTGGTCGTTCACCAACGTCGGCGCCGACGTGCTCGACTGCTACCGCTACGAGGTCGACGAGGCCGGCGAGCGATACCGGTACGAGGGCGAGTGGCGCGCGTTCGAGACGGAGCGCCGAGAGATCCCCGTCTCGGGAGGCGAGGACCGGACCCTTGAGACGAGGCGCACCGTCCACGGCCCCCTCATCGAGCGCGAGGGCCGGCGCGTGGGAGTGGCGTGGACCGGACACACCGCGACGCGCACGACGCTCGCCATCGACGAGCTCGGCCGCGCAGACGGGTTCGAGGACGCGCTGGCGGCGACCCGGAAGTTCGACCTCCCGACGCAGAACCTCGTGTACGCCGACGCGGACGGCCGGACGATGTACTACGCGACCGGGCAGCTTCCGATCCGGCGGGTCGACGGCGATGTCGTCGCCGGCGACCGGGTCTTCGACGGCTCCGCCGGCGAGGGCGAGTGGGAGGGGTTCGAGCCGTTCGGGCGGTCCTCGTGGGCGGGGTTCGTCCCCTTCGAGGAGAAGCCCCACGCGATCGATCCCGACGCGCTCTCGACGGCCAATCAGCGCGTGATCGACGACCCGATCCACTACGTCGGGGCCGACTATTCGGCGCCCTACCGCGGCGCGCGCATCGCCGAGCGCCTCGACGCGGGGGTCGCGGGAGACGACCCGACCGACCCCGCGTTCCACCGTGAGCTCCAGCGCGACGTGCGCGACGGGCGGGCCGACCAGCTCGTTCCGGACCTGGTGGCGGCCGCGGAGACGGCGGACGTCTCGGCGGGCGTGCGAGAGGCCGCGGCGACCCTCGACGCGTGGGACCGGCGGATGGCCGCCGACTCCCGCGGCGCGCTGCTGTTCGACCGGTGGATCGCTCGCTTTCGGGAACGCGTCTTCGCGCCCGCCTTCGACGACGTCGACCTCGACGAGACGTACTATCCGAACGACTGGGTGCTCGCGACGCTGCCGGCCGACGACCCCGTGTTCGACGACCGCTCGCGGGACGAGGCGATGGTCGCGGCGCTTGAGGCGGCGGTCGACGAGGTCGACGAGGCGGGGTGGGAGACGTACGGCGACCGGAACTCGACGGCGGCGATAACCCACCCGCTCGGCGGCGAGGCCCCCTTCCTGAACTACGAAGAACTCCCCGCGGACGGCTCGCCGGCGACCGTACTGAACTACCGGGTCGACGACGCGGTCGGGTCGAGCTGGCGGATGGTGGTGCGGCCGGGCGAGGACGCCACCGCGGTGATCCCCGGCGGCAACTCGGGCGACTACTTCTCCGAGCACTACGACGACCAGCTCCGCGAGTGGCTGGCGAACGACCAGAAGCCGATGTCGCTCGACCCCGACAGCGAGGCGGGCGAGACGGTCGCCTTCCGGGGTGAGTCGTCGTGAGCGACGACGCGGGGGGGCCGACGACGGCGTCGCCCGGGTCGCCGTCGCCGCTCGCCCGAGTCCGTGGTGAGCCCCGCGCTCGCGCCGTCGCCCTCGCGGTCGCCGTCGGCCTCGGCGTCGCGCTGGCGTCGGTCCACTGGCTCGGCCTCGTCGCGGCCGGCGCGCTCGCCTCGCTCGTCGCGCCGACCCTCCGCCGGGGAGTCGCCTACGCGCTCGTCGCCGGCGCGGTCGCGCTCGTCGCCTTCGCGCTCTCGATCGGTTCCGCCGCCGGGAGCCTCCCCGAGATGCGGCCCGTCGTCTACGTCGCGGTCGCCGCCGCGGTCGGGCTCCCGCTGCTCGGATCGCTGGCGAGGGGGGTCGTTTAAATACCCGCCCGGCGTCTCGGGAGCGCTATTGAGCGCTCGGGACCGCTCTCGGGCGGCCGATACCGCTCATATAAGCGTTTACGAGGGAGACCCGTCAGGGGTGCGATATGGCAACGACTCCCGACGGGTCGGACGAGTCCCGCGCCGTCATCGACGACGCTCGGGAGGCGCTCCGAGTCGAACGGCGCCGCACCGTCGACGAGCGCGAGGCGTTCCGAACGTTCCGCGGTCGCGTCGAGTCGATTCCGACGGAGTCGGCCTCCCCCGGCGGGTCGCCCGACGGGTCGCCGGCGACGCCGGGGTTCGGTGGGTTCGCGGGCCGCGCGAGCGACTCCGGGGCCGCGGCCGACTCCGGGACCGGCGCTCCAGCCGCGCCGCCGGGATCGGGGCTCGCGGCCGTCAGGGACGCGTACGTCGAGACGGTGATGTCGGTCCCGCACTACGAGGCGGAGTACGACGACACCTACGAGCGCAGCGTCGCCGCGGAGTTCGGCCCCGAACTGGCGTACGCGCTCACCCGGAGTTCGGGGTATTACCCCGAGTACCGGCCGGCCCTCTTCGACGCCGTCGACGCCGCGATAGACGAGCGCGACGGCCTCACGGAACGGGTCGAAGTCGAGGCGGAGTCGCTCGACCGAGCGGGCTCGCGGCTCGCGGCGGTCCGACGCGAGATCGCGTCGCTCGACGCGGTGGTCCCGGACGGCGACTTCGGTGCGCTCGACGCGTGTCGCGCTCGCGCCGGCGTCCTCGTGGAGGACTGCGACCGGATCGCAGCGCGCCGCCAGCGCGTGATCGCGGCGCACGAGCGCGAGCTCCGACTCGACGGCGACGCCGTCGACCTCCCGACGTACCTGTACCAGTCGACCGACGCGACGTATCCCGTCCTCGCGGCGGTCGGGTCGGTCGGCGACCGGCTCGACGGCCTCACGCGGCGGATCGAGCGCGCGATCGCGCGGGTCGACTGACCGGCCTCTTTTTTATGAACCGCGGCGCTCGCTGAGAGGACGACTCGGCCGTCGAGGGCCGACGACCGTCGCCGGCGACGGGCTCTTGTCTCCGCGCCCCCGATCACGACATCCAGTGACGACCGTCCTCTCCGACCGCGACCGGCGGAAGCGCGACGACCGCCCAGACGAGACGTTTTATCAAGATCCCCGGTTCGTCACGCACGCCGACGACGCGTTCCTCGACCGGCTGACGGCGCTGTACGACGAGCTGCTCGACCCGGGCGACCGCGTCCTCGACGCGATGAGCAGCTGGGTCTCGCACCTCCCCTCGACCGAGTTCGACCGCGTCGTCGGCCACGGGCTCAACGAGTCCGAACTCGCCGCGAACGACCGGCTCGACGAGTTCGTCGTCCGCGACCTCAACGCCGACCCGGACCTCCCGTTCGGCGACGGCGCCTTCGACGCCGTCTGCTGCGCATTGTCGGTCCAGTACCTCCAGTACCCCGGCGACGTCTTCGCGGAGTTCGCGCGCGTCCTCGCGCCCGGCGGCGTCCTCGTCGTGAGCTTCTCGAACCGGATGTTCCCGACGAAGGCAGTCCGGGCGTGGCGGGTCGCCTCGATGGACGAGCGGGCCGACCTCGTCGAGCGGTATCTGACGGCCGGCGGTCTCGCGGTCGACGATCGGATCGCGGAACGCCCCGGCAATGACCCGTTCTACGCGGTCGTCGGCCGGAAGCCGACGGGCGGCGACCGCGCCTGAGACCTCCCTAGACCTCCCGAGGGCCCCGACGACGCGGAAGAGTGAGAGCGGGAGCGGCCCGGGGGCGCCGGCGGCTCAGTCCGCCGGCGTAGGCGTCTCGGACTCCAGTCCGGAGCCGCTCGGCGGGCGGAGGAGGAGGGCCGCGAGCCCGGCGGCGACCGCGAGCACCCCGCCGAGCGCGAACGTGGTGACCCAGCCGAACGCCGCGACGAGGTAGCCGGTGACGGTCCCGGCGAAGACGCCGCCGCCGACCTTCGCGGTGTAGAGGACGGCGTAGTTCCCGGAGGAGTTCCGGGCGCCGTAGTAGTCGGCGATGACCGACGGGAAGTAGACGAACAGCGGCGAGGAGAAGAACATCGCCGCCATCACCAGCGCGACGAAGGCGATCCCGGCCTCGGCGCGCCCGGCGGCGATCAGCGCGAGGCGGAACACCCCGGCGAGCACGAAGGAGACGGCCATCACCGTCTTCCGGTCGAAGCGGTCCGAGGCCTCTCCGAGGATCATCCGCGAGACGCCGGCGGCGACGGGCAGCAGGGTCGCCGCCGCGGTCGCGACGACCGCCGCCAGCCCGAACTGCTCGGCGAACCGCACGACGTTGGCGATGACGATCAGGTCCGCGCCCGCCATCGCGACGAACATCGCGTACAGCAGCCAGAACTGCCACGTCGACAGCATCTCTCGGGTCGTGTACGCGCGACCGCGGAGCGAGGCCGCGAGCCCGTCGTCGCCCCCGTCGCCGTCTCCGTCTTCCAGCCCGAGCCAGTCGTCCGGCGGGTCACGCAGGAGGTACGCGCCGACGAGGGTGACGACGAGGATAGCGAGCCCGACGTTCCGGAGCACGTCGCCGTACGCCGCGACGGTCGCGTTCGCGCGGACGTACGGCACCACGAGGGCGCTCCCGCCCGCGAACGCCATCGTGCCGATACCGGTCGTGAGCCCCGTGCGGTCCGGGAACCACTTGACCGCGGTGTTCACCGCGACCGTGTAGACGATCCCCACGCCGATCGCGCCGAGCGAGTACAGCAGGTACAGCTGCCAGACGGTCGTCGCGTACGCCAGCCCGATGTACCCGCCCCCGGCCAGCAGCGCCGCGACGAAGGTGAGCGCGCCCGGTCCGCGGCTGTCCCGCCACTTGCCGGCCGGGAACTGCGAGAGGGACTGGAAGACGACGTAAAACGAGAACACCGCGCCGAGCGCCGGCAGCGCGATATCGAGGCCCTGGGCGAGCGGCTGTTCGATGGACGACCAGACGTACTGGTAGGGGCTCACGGCCGCCATCATCCCCGCGGCGGCGACGATCTGCCACCAGCGGGAGAACCCGAGGATCGACGACGCCCGGCCGGCGTAGTCGACCTCGCCCGCCGCCTCGTCGACCGCGGGGTCGTCCCCGACCGGATCCCCTCCGGCGGCCCCGCCGCCCCCGTTGCCGCCGTCCTCACCCATCGTTGCTGTCCGTCGGCCGCGTGGTGGTGTTCGGTGTCATGTCGTGTGCCTCGGGTCGCGCCGCGGGACCGGTCCGCAGCGCCGCTCGCGTGCGTACCGGTACTGTTCGGACTGATCGATTAAAACGCGTCGTTGGAGCCGTCCTTGCCGCGTCGACTTCGGAGCGAGGTCGGGCCGGTGCGGGGGCGACTCGGCGGGAAGTCAGATCCGGCGCGAGGGCGACCCGGGGGAAGTCAGATCCGGCGCGAGGGTCGCTCGGAGCACGTCGGAGCCGGGCGCGGTGAATCGCTTCGACGCGGCGTCGCGACGTGGACGTTCGTAGAATAATCGAGAACTGTCATTGTCCATCATAACCTATTCGACGAATCGGTGCCGGATAGATAATGATAATCGTCTATACTGTCGAAAATTGTTAAGAGAAGGCCGCTCCAAGGGGAATTCGAACACAACCGGGCCTCCGAAGGGACGACCCCGGAACCCAACCATGTCCGCCGACACTCACATCGCCGACATCGAGACCGCCGACGTCGACGCCACAGGCACCGCCGATCCGACCGCCGGCGACGACCCCGCCGCTTCGAACGCAACCGGGACCGCACGGGAAAGACCCCTCTTCGAACGCGTCCTCGTCGTCACGAGCGACGACGAGGCCGGCCGCGCCGCGGTCGACGCGGGCCTCGACCTCGCCGCCGCTCACGGCGCGACCGTCGACGTCCTCTACGTCGTCGACACCACTGAGCACTGGGATATGGTCATCGAGCGGCGCGAACGGACGGGCGAGGCCCTCGTCGAGGAGGCCGCCGACCGCGGAGACGCGCTCGGCGTCGACGTCGAGAAGCGGTTCCGGTACGGCGCTCCCCACGAGGAGGTGCTCGACTTCGCCGACGCGCACGACGCCGACCTGATCGTGGTCGGCTCCGCGCGCCGCACCGGGCTCGACCGTCTCGTCCGCCCGGAGACGCTCCCCGTTCGGGTCCAGCGCGGCGCCGCCGCGCCCGTGATGGTCGTCGGCGCCGACGACTGAATCCCTTTTAAATAGTCTCGGCGGTTCGCGCGGAGTCGCGCTCCGCGAGACGACGGGTTAAGTGACCGCGTCCCGTACGATTGATATGACCGATATCGGTATCGTCGGCGCCGGTGCGGGCGCAGCGGCCGCGGCGTTCGTCGTCGACGAAGCGGCGCCAGACGCGGACGTGACCGTGCTCGAGAAGTCCGGCGGGATCTGCGGTCGGGCGGCGACCCGTCGCCACGACGATCTGACCTACGACTACGGCGCGAACTACCTGAAGTCCGACGACGAGCGCGTCGTCGAACTGATCACGGAGACGCTCGACGACGAGGGGCTCGTCGACGTCACCGAGCCGGTGTACATCTTCGACGCGGACGGCGAGGTCTCGCCCGGCCGCGACGCCGACGAGCACAAGTGGAGCTACCGGCGCGGACTCACCCAGATCGCCAAGCGGCTCTTCGGGCGGACCGACGCGACGGTCCACCGCCGGACGCGCGTCGAGACCGTCCGACGGGCCGACGACCGCTGGGAGCTCGACGACGCCGACGGGGAGACGTGGGGCCCGTTCGACGTCCTGCTCCTCAATCCCCCGGCGCCGCAGACCGCGGAGCTGCTCCGCGACGCCGAGTGGGAGTCGCCGGTCCGCGAGGGGCTCGTCGACGCCGTGGGCGACGTGGCGTACCGGTCGGTGTGGACGGCCGTGCTCCACTACCCCTTCGCGGTCGACGTCCCCTACTACGGGCTCGTCAACACGGACAAAGAGCACCCGGTCGGGTGGATCTCCCGCGAGGAGTGCAAGGCGGGGCACGTCCCGGACGGCGAGACGCTGCTGATCGTTCAGGCGGGCTCCGAGTGGTCCGTCGAGCGCTACGACGACGACCCGGCCGCGAACGTCGCCGACCTCGCCGAGCACGCCGCCGCCATCGTGGGCGACGAGCGGCTGACCGACCCGGCGTGGACCGATCACCAGGGGTGGCGCTACGCGCAACCCGAAGCGGGCGTCGACCGCGGGCCGATCGACTCCGCCCGGCGCGAGGACCTGTTTCTCCTCGGCGACTGGGTCGCGGGCGAGGGGCGGCTCCACGCCGCGCTCGCGAACGGGCTGGACACGGGCGAACGCGTCGTGCACGGACTGTAGCGTCGGCGTTCGACCGAGGACTCCGAAGAGAGACAGCGGGCGGCGACCGAGTTAGCTCCGCGTGAAGCGGTACTCGACCGTGCCGAGTCCGGGGAGGCTGATCGTTCGGACGGTACCGCGGTCGACGTGACGGGAGAGCGAGCGCCCCAGCGCGACGAGCGCGACGACGCCGGCGAGCAGCCCCGCGGAGACGAGCGGGTAGGAGGCCACCACCAGCGGAAGCGCGATCAGCGCCAGGAACGCGAGCGAGACGCCGAGGCCCCCGTTGGGCGGGCTGTCGGATCCGGCCATCACCGCTCGCGCCGTGTATCCGCCGTTCATCGGTTGCATGTCTACCCGTTGGTCGCGGGGGAGTAAAAACCTTTCATATTTCGTATAGTTTCTGAGTATCGTTACCACGGAACATTGACTCAGAGCGTTTCAAACGATTGTTAACGGGGTGTAAGGAGTACCATGTCACACCTTTGTATACCTCTATTGAAACTGGAACGTTCCCGCGAAACGGGTCGGTCGCGGCGGCGGTGGCGCTCGGTCCGCACCCGGAACCGGAGGGTTTCTCCCGCCCGGTCCCCGCGGTACCGTATGGTCTACTCGCCGGCCTCGCGGTCGCGCTCGAACGTCCCCTTCTGGACGACGGTCGCGGTCGCGGCGCTGTACCTGCCGGCGTCGGTCGTCGCTCGCGCGCTCACGGACCCGGCGTACGCGACCGCGATCGCGTGGTTGCCCCGCTCGCTCGGCGGGGTCGCGGGCACGTCGCTCGGGACCGTCCTGGCGGCGGCGCTGTGGCTCCCCGTCGCGGGCGGATTTCTCTACGCGTTCGCCGCCGAGCTGGCGACGATGCGGGACCGGACCGCGTGGTCGCCGCCGGACAAGGGGTACCTCGTCCTCGCGACCGGTTCGTTGCTGGCGCACCCGCTCACGGGGCGGCCCTTCGTGTTCCTCGTGATCGCCGGCTACACGCTCCACCGGACCCTGCGGGTGCGGTAGGTCGCGGAGGCCGCCCCGCCCTTCCGGGTGCGGTAGGTCTCGGAGGCCGTCCCTCCCCCTCTGGGACCGGTCTCCGACCGGTTCTCCGTCGTTTGCCTCCCTCGTCCGTCGCCCCACCGCCCGTACATTTATTTCGCCTCGCGTTTATGTATAGATACGAACAGCGATGTCAACGACACACGATACCTCCTCTGCACGGTCGACGGTGCTCAACGCGGCTCAGGCGCGGCGGGTGGTCGCCGGGCTCGCAGACGGAACGGTCGAGACGGTCGCGGACCTTCGCGTCCGCGGACGGGCCGACGAGATCGCCGACGAACTCGTCGAGAGCCACCTCCCCGCGTTAGAGGAGGCCGGGTACATCGAGTGGGACCGCGAGGCCGGAACGATCGCACCGGGTCCGAACTTCGATGAGGCCGCCGCCCACGTCGCCGACCTCCCGATGCCCGGCGGCGAGCCGGCCGACGACTGAATCCGGCGGCGAGCCGGCCGATATCCCGAGGCCTGACGACGAGCCGGCCGACGACCGAGCCCGAGACGTTTATACGCCGCCGCGGGGGAGTCCCGACATCGCATGGCCGAGCCGATCCTGAAGTGGGCCGGCGGCAAGCGC
>Ga0207714_1002075_pt1 | contig 12400 bp, 9 predicted proteins | sample PonA232FremontCA_2_FD_187270 | JGI IMG/M metagenome (GOLD analysis project Ga0207714, IMG submission 187270) | Marine sediment microbial community from Fremont, CA, USA - Pond A23 Sediment 2 (SPAdes) | ecosystem: Environmental > Aquatic > Marine > Unclassified | place: USA: Fremont, California... | reverse complement strand
GAAAAGAACAAACCCATTACTTATGCCACTAAAATTACGGAAGGAGCTTTCCAGAATGTCAATTTCCCATTCCTTCCCAGAAGAAAAACCTTCTATATCGTTTCATCGGTATTGATCTTAATCAGCGTAGTTTCATTATCAATGAGGGGACTAAACATGGGCGTTGATTTCACCGGTGGACGGGCCTATGTTATTCGTTTCGACCATCCGGTCAATTCGGTTGAAATTCAAAACAGCTTGTCAGATGAACTGGGTAATGCCCCCCAGGTGAAGATATTCGGAGATGACAATCAAATCAAACTGACCACCCAATATAAAATTGACCAGGAAGGCAAAGAAGTTGATGAGGAAGTGGTGCAGAAAATTTATGCCGGATTGCAGCCGTTTATGGAAGGTGAAACTTCCATGGAGGAATTTACCGATAATTACATTCAAAGTGAGCTCAAAGTAGGCCCCACGGTTGCTTATGACATCAGGGTGCAGGCAGTATGGGCAATTGTATTTGCCCTTCTGATCACCTTCCTGTATATATTCGGAAGGTTCCGCAACTGGCAGTATGGCCTGGGGGCCTTGACAGCACTGATCCATGATGTCATCATCATCCTTGGCATATTTTCACTGTTTTACAACATCATGCCCTTTTCGATGGAGGTTGACCAGGCCTTCATTGCTGCCATTCTGACGGTGGTAGGTTACTCCATCAACGACACAGTGGTTGTCTTCGACCGGGTGCGTGAATACATAGGCCTGTATCCAAAAAGAGACCGCTTCAGCATCATCAACAGGGCATTGAACAGCACACTAAGCCGTACTTTCAGTACCTCGCTGTCAACCTTTGTTGTATTGCTGACCATCTTCCTTTTCGGAGGTGAAGTGATACGAGGCTTTGTATTTGCCTTACTCGTAGGAGTTATTGTGGGTACTTACTCATCCCTGTTCATCGCTTCGCCGGTTGTGTATGACACGGTACATAAAAAGGTTAAAACCCCGCCACAAAAGGGTAAACAGAAAGGAAAACAACAGGTGAAACAGCCACAAAAAGGGAAACAACAACCCAGTAAGCAACCTCAGAAAGCCGGTAAAAAGAATGCGGCTAAAAACAAGAAATAATAAGCTTTTGCTAATAAAAAAAGCCCTGAAATTATATCAGGGCTTTTTTTGTAAAAGAAGTTGATATATATTTGCGTTAGTAAAATATAAAAATAACAACTATAAGCCATGATATCTTTTATCGATCTCTTTATAAGCGGCTCTGAAATATTTATCATTCTTTTCGCCGTATTGCTTTTATTCGGAGCCAATAAACTTCCCGAAATAGCCCGGGGTTTGGGCAAGGGTATGAACGAGTTTAAAAAAGCCACCAATGACATCAAGAGTGAATTTAATGAACACACTCAGGATATCCAGAAAGACATCAAAAGCATAAAAAGCGATCTGGAAGAAAGTACCAAGTTTGATGACATAACGGAAAACTATTTCAACGATGACGACAGTACCGGTGAAGGAGCGAATGATACTGAGGCCGATACAGATACAGATACAGACACAGATACACACACAAGCACTGACCCTGATACACCGGATGAAGACGTGTATGAAGAACCCACCGGTCCCTATAGCAATAAAGAAGAGGCCGGAACAGAATCTTCAGGAAGTGGGCAGGAAGCTGAAGATGAAGAAGAAGAATCTACCCGACAGGAGGAAGATACATCAGAAGGCCGGAGATATCCGACTAATGAGGATCAAACGGATGAAGGCCCCTCAAAAAAGGATGACTACACCGACTAAGATAGAGTCTGTCTATAATATCCGCTGGCTGCGTTACGCTCGTTTTTCATGCCAGTCAATTTCATTTGGTAGAGACGTACGGCCGTACGTCTCTACATTTGGCATTCAAAACTCGCAAGCCTTGCCAGTGAACATTCCAGACGAGACTCTTTCAAATCTCTTTGACTTTATGGACAAACACTAAGATAGAACCTTACGTTCCAAAGTAGAAGCTATAAAACCAGCGGGCCAGGCCTATAATAATCAGAATAAGGCCTTCCAGACGGGATATACGCCATCGGGTCCACATAAAAATGCACACCAAAAGCACCATCCCCACCAACACGAGCATATTGGAGTGGACTCCGGGTTCCACGGACAAATCTTTTAATATCGCCGTTAAGCCCAAAACACCGAACATATTAAAGATGTCACTTCCCAGGAGATTCCCCACCGATATGCCATGATGTCCTTTTAAAGCTGCAGTTAGAGATATAGCCAGCTCCGGGGCGGAAGTACCGAAAGCAACAACCGTTACACCAATAACCCATTCGGATATACCGATCATTTTCGCAATTATTACGGAAGACTCAACAAGAAAATGAGCCCCTCCTACAATCATGCCCAGGCCTAAAAAAAAGAAAACAAAATCATACCAACGAACTTCTCGTCTGTCAACTGATACTTCTTCAACGGGTTGTTTCTTTAAAAAAAGGTAGGCCAGGTAAATAATCAGAAGAGAAAACAGGACAAACCCGGCAGTCCTGGTTATGGACAGATCCCATATAAATATTGTCAACAAAACCGTACCAAGCAGCAGAAAGGCTCCGTCCCGGTAAACCGAGGCTTTATCGGCATTCAGACTTCGTACCATGGCCGTACCCCCTAAAATAAAACCCAGGTTAAATATATTGGAGCCGACAATGTTGCCAACTGAGATATCCCCCTTACCCTGGAAGCCGGAAAGAAGTGTTACGCCAAACTCGGGGGCAGATGTGCCGAAAGCCACCACAGTGAGGCCAATTATCAAAGTGGGAATACCCAGCCAGTGGGCAATAATCACTGCCGAATCGACAAGCCATGTAGAACCTTTAGCCAGAACAATCACGCAAACAACAATTATAATACTGTTTATAAGGATTTCCATGTCTATTATGTATACCTGTTAAAAACGGAACGTATTTGAATAAAAGGCGTAAATATAATATATAATTTCCTATTTGCAGAACCATATAATTTATTCATAATCGGTTACTCGGCTATTAAGAAAGAACCATTGACTCTGGCAATGACCGATCACCTCCCTTTTCAAGGGAGGTAAGGGAGGGTACGCCAACTCAGAAATATCAGAATAATTAGCCATGCATCTGCCAGATATATAAGAAACAATAAGGTTCTTGCTATTTTTCTTCTTACAATTTTAATACATGGCTCAGATGTCCGTTAATTATAGCTTAAGGAGCGTACCCTCCCCCAGTCTCACCCTTCCGTAAAGGAGAGGAGCCGGTCTGTAGTAAATTTATTGGTATACTGCCAATAACTTTTTGGATTTCTTTCTATTATTATTACCTGAAAGTTCCAAATGTATAATGAGGTAAGCCAATCTTCCTGATAACTGAAACTCTACTAAATGAAATTCGAGACGAGTACACGAGTTAGAAAACAATTAAATTTAGTTGGCGTACTCTCCCCCTTACTTCCCCCTCTCTTGGAAGAAAAAGAGAGGGGGAGCCGGCCTTTTCAATATATTGCACCTAGCAAGATAATCAATAATGTCTGAACTATTGCCTGTAAGACAATTAAGCAAAAGCCCAGCCGCTGGCGGGGGGGATGCAACGGAGCCCTGTGGAACAAATCAGACCTTTCCACCAAGGCCTGAAAGCCCGGCAATAGTTAATTTTACCGATCGCCCTTCCAGAGCTTCATATGTTTTATTATAATTTCACAGGTGGGAAACCCTGTGCTTTGACATATTGGCTCTTCGCCCCTGTAAATCCGACAAAATTTTAGAAGTGATAGCATAATAAAATACCAGATAATATTCAATAAGACCCCAATCTTTTTTAATTTTATTCGCTCAAACAAGGATAAAATCAATTATGATACAAGCCCACAACATCAGCAAATCATTTGGTGATTTGCAGGTACTTAAAGGAATAGACATCAGTATAAAGGACGGTGAAATCGTTTCGATAGTCGGCCCCAGCGGAGCCGGCAAAACAACATTGCTTCAAATCCTGGGCACACTGAGCAGGCCCGACACGGGGGAGATTATTTATGACGAGCGAAAGGTCAATTTTCTGAAAGATAAGCAAATTGCCAATTTTCGCAACCAACAAATCGGTTTTGTATTTCAGTTTCATCATCTGTTGCCGGAATTTACCGCACTGGAAAACGTTTGCATTCCTGCTTTCATCGGCAAAGTTCCAAAAGCTGAAGCCGAACAAAAGGCCACAGAAATCCTGGGTTTCCTGAAAATGGAAGATCGTCTGGACCACCGTCCCAATGAACTTTCAGGAGGAGAACTTCAGAGGGTGGCTGTAGCCAGAGCTCTGATCAATGATCCCAAGGTTATACTGGCCGACGAACCTTCAGGAAACCTGGATACCCAGAATAAAGAAGAGCTGCATAATCTCTTTTTCTCGTTAAGAGAACAATACAACACTTCCATCGTTATTGTCACGCATGATCATAATCTGGCCGGTAAGGCCGACAGAAAACTGGAGATGAAAGACGGGAAAATCTCTAATTAAGGGCTTAAGAAGATCAATTCATGAGGAATATACCCATTCACCAAACCGATCTGAAAGCATTTCTTGAAGAAAAGTACCACCAATACAACTGCCGGCATTTCATAGCAACCGATCCGATACAAATACCTAAAGCATTTGAGGAACCCGGGGACATTGAGATTGCCGGCTTTTTCACTGCTACCATAGCCTGGGGGCAGCGGAAAACCATTATCAACAATATGTATGAGCTCCTTCGCAGGATGGATTACAGGCCGTTTGATTTCATCATGAATGCGGGAAAAGCGGATATGGAAAATTTCAGCAATTTCAAACACCGGACTTTCAACGGGGAGGATTGCATTTTCTTTATTCAGTCGATTAAAAACATATATCAAAACCACGGGGGTATAAGGCATATTTTCGAAAAGGCATACAGGCAGGAAGGAAGCATTGAAGCTGCCCTGACCTCCTTTCGGAATGTGTTTTTTGAAATACCTTTCCCCGAAAGGACACAAAAACATGTAGCGGACATATCCAAAAATGCTTCCGCCAAACGGTTGAACATGTTCCTGCGCTGGATGGTAAGAGACGACAAAGAAGGAATTGACTTTGGAATCTGGAAAGGCATTGCTCCCAAAGATTTATATATACCCCTGGATGTGCATAGCGGTAATGTAGCCCGCAAGCTGGGGCTTCTAACCAGAAAACAAAACGACTGGAAAGCCGTTTTGGAACTTACCGGTAATTTAAGGCAATTCGACCCCCAAGACCCTGTAAAATACGACTTTGCTTTATTCGGCCTGGGAGCGTTTGAAAGGTTTTAATTTGGATGTTTTGGTTATTGGATTTTCGAAAATTGAATATTATTTGATATTTGGTATTTGAAGTTTGGTGCTTTATCTAACCCGAATTATTCTAGAATAATTCTGACGCTATTGAAAAACCGGCTTTTTGCTTCAATAAATTTCGCAAAAAGCCGGTTTTTCTAATGCGGGGTTGCCTTGCTCCGCCGAAGCTTCGCGAAGGCGAGCCTGCATCCATCCCGCAAACCCTCCCGCATTCAAAAGCGAATCCCGCTGAAAAAGCGGGATTCGCTTTTGAATAATGCAGTCTAATGCACCTCCATCTTATTATCTTTCCGATTCGTATCCGGTATCTTATCGCTTCCCAGCTTTATGGAATCTATCCGTCTTTGGTCATTTATCTCAATTTGAAACCGGTTACGTCCGTCTTTCCATATATCCATTGGTTCACTGTAGATTTTGGTTTCTCCTCCCGCAAACTTAACTTCCAGTCGAACCGGCACAGGAAACCGGCCTTTCTTCTCAATATTTACGCGTGTGTTGGTTTCTGTTTTTTCCACATCCGATATTGCCAGATCGGGATAGCCGAATTCAAAGAACCAGGGTTTCCAGAACCAGCTCAGATCCTGGTTCAACACATCCTCAAAAGTAAAGAAGAAATCGTAGGGTGTGGGATGTTTTTTGGCCCATCGCTGAATATAGTGTGTCAAGGCTTTGTGAAAATCTTCTTCACCCAAATATCTCCACAACATATAAAATGCAGCGGCAGGCCGCTGATAGGCATGAAGCCGGTAAGCTGAATAATCGCTGATCAGATAGCTTTTCACCATCAACGGCACCTCCCGGTAGTTACCGGCATGCCTTTCATATTGACTAATCATCCCGGAGAAAGGATCAAAATCTTCTACAAGGGCTTCCTCAACCATTCTTGGTAAAAACGTGATCAGACCCTCATCCATAAAGGCATAATATGATTCATTGGTCATCACATAAAACGGGAAATAATTGTGACCGATCTCATGAGCCGTGAGATAAACCGTTCCCTGATAACTCCCTATCGCCCCGTCATTGATCATCATGGGAAATTCCATACCCCCGCTCCCGTTGAAAGCCGTTAACTTAGGCCAGGGAAAAGGAACGCCCATGATCTCTTCGGATAATAATCGAATGCTCTCTCGTCCGATCTCAGCCACCTGATCAAAATACGAAGCACCTTCCTCATAAACTGCACTTACAAAGGTTCTTCTTCCGGTTTGGGGGTCCACCTCCACGCTGGTGCCATCCCAGAGATAACTCCGGCTGGTTGCAAAAGCAAAGTCGGGTACTTCTTCTGCAATAAAATGCCAGGTATGTTCCTCCTTATCCTTCAACACCCTGTTGTTCTCAATGTCCTTATCGGTAACCACGGAAATCACCTCATCGGTTTTCCTTGCCTTTTCAATTCTTTCAAGAACACCCTTTTGATAGTGCTTTTCGGGTTGCTGTAGCTCACCCGTTGCCCACACCATATTGTCATCGGGGATTGTCAATTTCACATCATAATTACTGAAATCGTTGTAAAATTCGGCCGAACCTGTAAAACCATGCGTATCCCATCCCAAAATATCATCATAAACTGAAATTCTGGGATACCAATAGGCCACAAACCAATTGCCTTCCCCATATTTGCCCATTCTGATGGTTACCTGCTCAGGCAACTGCACCTTCCATTCGAGTGAAATGGTGGCTTCACTTTCCGGAAGGATGGGGTTAAGGAGCTGGATCATATAAGTTGTGCCACGACCACTGTTTAACTGGGGGCCACCAGGGCTGTTGATCTCCCGGCCATTAATGGTCAGATTACTCACTTCAACTCCATCGTGAAGATCGGAAGGTCCCACATCAAAATCCCGCGGTACTCCTTTCTGAAACAAATTCATATAAACCCGGATTACCATGTGCTCCAATGTATCCGGGCTGTTGTTGTGATACCTGATGGTCTCCTCGCCTTCCAGGACTCCCGTCTCAGGATCAAAGCGGGCATCTATATCATAACCTGCCGTATTCTGAAAATAATGTTTTCCCGGTGCACCGTTATAAGAGCGGGTTTCAGCCTTGTAAGCCTTTTGCAACTCATTGGGCATATAAAATCCGGATTTCTGAGCCCTCAAAGTGCCAAATGTTGCAGCACCCATTAATATCAAAAGAACAATCTTCTTTCTCATAGATTCTTTGTTTTGAATAGTAAGACCACGAATCATTTTCAAAGTTTAAATCGCCGAATTTACAGATAAATTAACCAACAGCCAAGCGAGGTAAGAAATGTGGTTATGATTGGGGCCAGAATATAAAGATACAACAAGCTTTAGAGGGGAATCCTCAATTTAATCTTTATTATCTTTGTTAAAAAATTAAGACTGTGGGAAATCAATATTTCCGTTTCAAACAATTTACAATCCATCAGGAAAAAACTGCCATGAAGGTAGGAACCGACGGTGTGCTGCTTGGAGCATGGGCTGACATCAACCGGGCCGCAAGGATACTGGATGTCGGCACAGGTACCGGTTTGATCGCCATTATGATGGCCCAGCGTTCCGGGGCGGAAATCCATGCTATTGAGTCGGAGAAAAAGGCTTATCAACAAGCCAGGGAAAATATCAACAACTGTCCCTGGGCAGACAGAATTTACCTGAAGCATATATCTTTCCAGGAGTACGTATCCCAATTCAACTGTTATTTTGACCTGGTTGTTTCCAATCCCCCGTATTTTATTAATTCATCATCAACGCCGAAAGAAGACCGTAACCAGGCCCGACATAATAAAACCCTGCCTCATCATGATCTGATCCGGGGAAGCTTAAAAATTCTGAAAGCCGATGGTCGTTTAAGTGTAATAATGCCTTACAGCGAAGGCCATTCATTTATCAAACTGGCCGGGGAAAGCGGATTGTATTGCACCAAAAAAACTTATGTAAAGCCAACCCCCGGCAAAAGACCCAAAAGACTGCTGCTGGAATTTGGCCGGTATCAAAGGGATTTGATAGAAAACCAATTAACAATAGAAAAAGGTGGCCGTCACAATTTTACCGAAGAATACAAAGCCCTTACTACCGCCTTTTACCTGTATTTTTAGGCGCTTGCCGGTCAAATTCTTACATTTTTTTGGCAAAACTTGCCCGGTAAGGTACTGGATGCGGAGATTTTTTTATTTATTTTGTCTGATAAGCAGATAAGGATAAACCTTTTCCGGTTTCCATCATTGTCTGCACAGCAAATTCACAAATCATGGGAAATAATTAAATTTCTAAGTCCGTTTTAACTAAAATTAACCATCAATTCATATTCACAATGAAAAAATTCATTATCCTTATATTGCTCCTCACCGCAACTCCCTTTTTTACTACAGCGCAAGGGCCGGCCAAACACAGGGTTATTATTGATACCGACTGTGCCCCGGACGATCTGCGGGCAATCAATTTGCTGCTCTCTTCCCCTTCAACCGAGATTCTCGCCATAACTTCCGCAGATGGAGTTCTGGAACCCGAAGAAGGCTACCTGAAGATTATTTCCCTTCTGAAAGCTCATGGACATCAGGGCATAAAAACCGCCCAGGGCATTGTCTCCAAAAATGATGCTCCGGAATGGAGGGGGTTAGCAAAAGAAGCCAATTGGGGGAGAGAACCTGTCAGCTATGAAGAACCTCAGGAGGTGAAGGAATTCCTGATCAAAATTATTGAAGCGGAAGAACAACCGGTTGATATCATCTCTACAGGTCCTTTGACAAACATTGCCAATGCCGTTTTAATGAAACCCTCCATAAAGGAACAGATCAGCAGAATTATCTGGTTTGATCAATGCCAGCCGGAAGTTCCATGGACAAACTATGGCATGGATTGTCTATCGGGAGATTATCTGTTAAAAACGCCCATTCCTGTTTTCAGAATTATGACCAATGAAGATCCCCCTGTGTTATCCGAGTCGTTTCTCGATGAAATCGGAAAAATCCGGACTCCGTATGCCCGAAAAATATACAATTCACACTCCAAAGATACACTGAGGGAAAAAATCCGGGAGGGAAACTTTAAACTCCGGGATGATCTGACCGCAATGTATCTTTACTATCCCGAATTGTTCACCCTGGATACTAACAATTCAGATTCAATAAATTATATGGTCAGATTTAAAGATAACAAGAACATAAAAACCAAATATCTGGAACATCTCAGTTCCTACAATAAGTACAGCAGCATCATTTTTCAGAACTTTCCCACCGATTCAAACTATTACAGAGAAGACATCAGGAATTTCATGAAAGAAACCATTGATCAATATGGTATCAGGGAATGGAGGGCAGTTACGCTTACGGAAGAATTTCACACCCATCTGGGAATCAACTCAATTGTGGGTGCCAAGATGGGGACCCGGGCATTGGAATATTTTCGCACCCAGCCGGGTAATTTAAAAGTCACCTCTTACTGTGGGCATACTCCTCCATTAAGCTGCATAAACGATGGTTTACAGGTATCCTGCGGAACCACTATGGGGCAGGGGAATATAAAGATCAGGGATGAGGCCGTGCTACCAAAAGCCGAATTTCAATACGAAGGCAGGACCCTTCAGATCCAATTAAAATCCCGGTATTATAAGCAACTTCAGAGAGCAATCAAGGAAGCCAAAAAGAAACATACTTTTCTTTCGGAGGCATATTGGGAGGCGATTCGGGAAAAATCACTTTCTTATTGGAGAAACTGGGATCGCAAGGAGATTTTCCAGGTCAGCAAGATAAGTGAATAAGCCGCACGTTTTTATTCTTTTTTGTCTTCCTGATTATCATTTCCTGATTCAGGCATGAATTCAAGAGATATGGAATTCACACAATGCCTCGTATCTTTGGGTGTAAATCCCTCGCCTTTGAACACATGGCCCAGATGGGCCCCACAATTGGCACAGGTAATTTCCGTTCGCATGCCGTCGGCATCGGGTACCCGTTTAACAGCTCCTTCCACTTCATCGTCAAAACTTGGCCATCCACACTGGGCATCGAACTTATCCTCCGACCGGAACAATTCGGCGCCACAGCGTTTGCAGGTATAAGCACCCTCCTTAAAATGATTATAATATTGTCCCGAGAAGGGTCTTTCCGTTCCCTTGTGGATGATAACCCTTTCTTCAGCATTCGTTAATTCTCTGTATTTCATAGTATCACTTTGTGAAAATCCCTGTACAGCAAAAAATATTAAAAACAGAAAAGCAATATATCCAATTGCAGATTTCATTAGTGTAACAGTTTATAAAAAAATTGAATTTCAAATTGAATTATATACCAAAATTACAAACTTTGCTTGTATTACTCTGGAACCCGCATGCTTTATTCATTGCCTTGTTGTGAAGGTTCCTAGATGCGGGTTTCATAACATCAAATTTATGATTATAACAATTCATAGAGATGAAAAGTTCAAAGAGACCATGGTAATCACATTATAAAAATTGATAATATAGGAAGAATTAATTAAGTTTGAAAAAGAAAGAAACTGAAAATCATGAAGACCTTAACGATTCAATTACCAGATTCTGTGGATGAAAAAGAAGTAAAGATGCAATTAGCAGCTCAGTTATTTGGAAAAGGAATATTGTCCTCTGGTCAAGCTGCTGAACTGGCTGGAATTTCAAAACGTGAATTTCTGGAAAAAGTAGGAAAATATGGAATATCTATATTTGGAGAAACCCCTGAGGATATTGAAGGACTTATAAATGAATAAAACTATAATTTGCGACACCAGTTGTTTAATTGCTTTGGGAAATGAAAGGTTATTTCATGCCGATATACCTTTTGATCTCATTTAGTTTGTTAAGGGCTTCCACGGGAGTAAGGTTATTGATGTCGATGTTTTTTATCTCATCCCGAATTTGTTTGAGCACCGGATCATCCAACTGAAAAATGGTGGTTTGGAGGCCGGCCCTGTGACCGGCAATTTCACCAACCGGTTTGGAAACCGTTCCCTTATCCTGTGAATTTTCAAGATCCTTTAGTATCTCATTGGCACGGGATACCACACTTTTTGGCATTCCTGCCATGCGGGCAACATGTATGCCGAAACTGTGCTCACTGCCGCCTCTCTGAAGCTTTCTGATGAAAATAACTTTATCATCCAGCTCTTTCACAGTGATGTTGTAATTTTTTATCCTGCTGAACGATTTCTCCATCTCATTCATCTCGTGGTAATGGGTAGCGAACAGCGTTTTTGTCCTGGCTTTGGGATGTTCATGAATATACTCCACCATGGCCCAGGCAATGGATATGCCATCATAGGTACTGGTGCCCCGGCCTATTTCATCCAGCAGTACCAGGCTCCGGGATGAAAGGTTGTTCAGGATGCTGGCTGCCTCATGCATTTCCACCATAAAAGTTGATTCTCCCATGGAAATGTTGTCCGAGGCCCCGACACGGGTAAAAATTTTATCCACCACGCCAATTTTGGATGATTTTGCAGGCACATAACTTCCTATTTGTGCCAGCAAGACAATAAGAGCAGTCTGACGAAGCAATGCCGATTTTCCGGCCATATTCGGGCCTGTCAGGATCATGATCTGCTGTTCTTCGTTATCCAGATATACATCGTTGGCCACATACTCTTCATCAATGGGCAACTGTTGCTCAATCACCGGATGGCGGCCCTCTCTGATGTCAATTACTTCCGAATCCTCTATTTCCGGTTTATAATATTGATTTTCACCGGCAATCCTGGCAAACGACAACAGGCAGTCAAGCCGGGCAATAAGATTGGCATTCAACTGAACGGCGGAAATATAATCGGCCACATTCACCACCAGTTGGTTAAACAACCGTACCTCCAGCTCCATCGATTTTTCTTCCGCTCCCAGTATTTTGGTTTCATATTCCTTCAACTCCTCGGTGATGTAGCGCTCGGCATTGACAAGGGTTTGTTTACGGGTCCAGTCAGCAGGAACTTTATCCTTATGGGTATTCCTTACTTCTATATAATATCCAAATACACTGTTATAGCTTACCTTCAGAGAAGGAATTCCTGTTCGCTCGATCTCCCTCTGCTGAAGCTGTTTAAGATAATCTCTGCTGGAATGGGCTATATTTCTTAATTC
>Ga0207714_1002074_pt1 | contig 12401 bp, 8 predicted proteins | sample PonA232FremontCA_2_FD_187270 | JGI IMG/M metagenome (GOLD analysis project Ga0207714, IMG submission 187270) | Marine sediment microbial community from Fremont, CA, USA - Pond A23 Sediment 2 (SPAdes) | ecosystem: Environmental > Aquatic > Marine > Unclassified | place: USA: Fremont, California... | reverse complement strand
GGATTCCAAATATGTGCGGAATTATCGGATACGCCGGGCACCGGCCGGCGGCCACAGTCATCCTGGAGGGTCTGAAACGGCTGGAGTACAGAGGATACGACTCCGCCGGCATAGCCCTGATCCAGAACAAAGAGCTCAACCTGTTGCGGGCCAAGGGCAAGATCCGAGAGCTGGAGGACAAGATCGCCCAGTGCGATCCCTACCATGCCACCTCCGGGATCGGGCACACCCGCTGGGCCACCCACGGCCTACCCTCTGAGGAAAACGCCCACCCCCATCCGGACTACGAGCAGAAACTGGCTCTGGTGCACAACGGGATTATCGAGAACCACTCCCTACTGAAGCGAAACCTGCGCGAGCAGGGATACAGCTTCCGCTCCGATACCGACAGCGAAGTCCTGTCTCACCTCATCGGATTGGAGTTGGAGAACTGCGGGGATATCCCCCGAGCCATGAGCGCCGCTCTGCAAAAAGTGGAAGGTTCCTACGCCCTGGCCTTGGTGAGCCTGAACGGACACGGGCAGGTCTGGGCCACCAGGCGCTCCAGTCCGCTCATACTGGGGCTGGGGCAGGGGGAGAATTTCCTTGCTTCGGACATACCCGCTTTTCTGCCCTATACCCGGGAAGTTATCTTCCTGGAGGACAACGAGATCGTGCAGATCACGTCGTCCACCTTCCGTATCCTGGACGCCTGGAGCCTCGAGGATCTGGACAGGGAAAAGGTGCACATCTCCTGGGATGTCCAATCCGCGCAGAAATCAGGGTACAAGCATTTCATGCTCAAGGAGATCATGGAGCAGCCCCGGGTCATCCAGGACTGCATGAGTGGCAGGGTGGATCTGGCCAGTGGCCGGATCGTGCTTCCGGAGCTGGATCACCTCCCCTTGCCTCGCAGGTTGCACGTCGTAGCCTGCGGCACCTCTTATCACGCGGGCCTCTGGGCCCGGAACCTCTTCCAGGAGTGGGCCGGGATTCCCGCGGAGATAGAGATCGCCTCCGAGTTCCGCTACAACCCCCGCATAATCCAGGACGGAGACCTGGTCCTGGCCATCAGCCAATCCGGGGAAACCGCGGACACCCTTGCCGGCATGCGCCAGGCCAAGCAACAGGGACAACGGGTCCTGGGGCTGTGCAACGTCCTGGGCTCCTCCATAGCCAGAGAGGCGGATGGAGTGGTCTACACCCAGGCCGGGCCGGAGATCAGCGTGGCCTCCACCAAGGCCATGTGCAGCCAAATGACGGCCCTGCTTTTGCTGGCCCTGCACTGGGGCCGCAAAGGGGGCAGGCTCAGCGATTCTGACTGCCGCGACCTCCTGCAGAGTCTGAACGAGCTCCCGGAACTTTTGGATTCAGAGCTTCCTGGCATGCGGGAGAAGGCCCAGAATCTGGCCCGGAAGTACTCCTGGAGCAGGAGCTGCTTCTTCCTGGGCAGGGGAACCTACTTCCCCCTAGCGCTTGAGGGGGCGCTCAAGCTGAAGGAAATCTCCTATATCCACGCCGAGGGCTACACCGCCGGGGAGATGAAACACGGGCCCATCGCCCTGGTGGACCCGGAGTTCCCCACTTTTGCCCTCGCTCCGGACAACGGGCTGCGCAGCAAACTCCTAGCCAATCTTCAGGAAGTGCGCACAAGGGGGGGGCCGGTAGTCTGCCTCACTCCTCCCGGCCTGGAGCAGGATGCGGAGGATGTCTGGGAGATTCCTTCCTACCCGGAACCCATGAACGGGTTTCTCTTTTTGACCGCCCTACAGCTGTTCGCCTACGAAATGGCGGTCTATCTGGGCAAGGACGTGGACCAGCCCAGAAACCTGGCCAAGAGCGTAACCGTGGAATAGGGAGCCTATGCCCCATCTCCGCCTTTTTTTCTACCTCATGCTGCTTGCCGCCTTCTGTGGCACGGCGCTTCCCGCCGGGGCCTCCTCTCCGGCCTCCGCCTTCCAGCAGGGCTGGAACAGGTTCCACGAGCTACGCAAGGACCAGGAAAAGGGGAAGTACCGCTCCCATTGGCTGGAAGTGAAACGCTACTTCAAGCAGGCCTACAGGCAGGACACGGACGGGCCTTACGCGCCGAAATCCTTGTACTATCTGGGGCGCACCTACCAGGAGCTGGGCAAGCGCTCCTATTTGGCAAAGGACTATCACCAGGCAATCACCTACTTCCAGAAACAGCTCCGCCGCTTCCCAGAGCACGGCTGGTCCGACGACGCGAAGCTCTACATCGCCAAGATACGCTTGAACCACCTCCAAAAAAGGGATCAGGCCTATCTGGATCTGCTCTCCGTGCTGCATGACTACCCTGACGGGGACATGACGGACGAGGCCAAGGATTTGCTTCGCAGAATGGACAAGGAGTACATGGAACGGGAGGAGTCGCCTCCGGAAAGAAAGAAGGAAAAAAAGGAGGCATCCCGGGATGCCTCAAACCTGAGCCTGCAGGATATGGCCAAGCTCCAGGAGATCCGGCACTGGAGCAGTGAGGAATACACCCGTGTGGTCCTGGACCTGGAAGAGCAAACCCAGTACAACGACTTCCTGCTAAAGCGGAACCCGAAACAGAATAAGCCCTATCGACTGGTCATCGATCTCACAAATTCCTGGATCCCGGAAAACCTTAACAGCCCCCTGCAGATAAACGACGGTCTCCTGCAGCGGGTCCGGGCCAGCCAGTTCCGAAAGTCCATAAGCCGAGTAGTGCTGGATGTCCAGGATCTCAAGGACTATCGCGTCTTCTCCCTGCAAAACCCCTACCGGGTGGTAGTGGATATCTACGCCTCGGAGCCTAAAGATAAAGAATCCTTTCAAAAGAAACAGAAAGCGAAACTCCCCCTGGACCTGAAAGAGAAGGATGTCCGCAGCGACTTGGTCAAGCAGCTCGGCCTGGGAGTGGAGACAGTGATGATCGATCCCGGCCACGGAGGCAAAATGCCGGGCGCAGTGGTCAATGGGGTTCTGGAGAAAGACATCAATCTCCGCATGGCCAAGATTTTGGGCAAAACTCTGGAAGAAAAGGGCTTCCAGGTCCTCTATACCCGTAAGAAGGACCAGCACATTCCCTTGGAAGAGCGCACCGCCCTGGCCAACTCCAAGGATGTGGACCTGTTCATCTCCCTGCACTGCAACGCCCACGATAACCACAGAGTGCGCGGTCTGGAGGTCTACAACCTCAACCTGGCCACCTCCGAGGACGCAGCCGAGGTTGCGGCCCGGGAAAACTCGGTATCGCAGAAGAAAATCAGCGACCTGGAAGTCATACTCACCGATCTCATGCTCAAGTCCAAGATCCGGGAGTCCTCCAACCTGGGCCGGGATGTGCTGCAAGAGGCAGTCCAGTACGGGGAGAAGTTCTACAACCTGGGAAACTGCGAAACGCGTCAGGCCCCTTTCTATGTGCTCATGGGCGCCAAGATGCCGGCCATCCTGGTGGAGCTCGGCTATCTCACCAACCCCACGGAACGCAAGCGCTTGCAGAATTACGCCTACCTCAAGCGCCTGGCCTGGGGCATCACCCAGGGGATACTGGACTACAAGAAGGAGATCTCCCAGCAGGCCAGGAGATATTGATCAGCTGCTGAAGAAAAGATACCCCTCCAGCCCCAGAAGGAGCCAAGCGAAGACCCGCTTGAATCCTTCCCACCCCCTTCTTCACCTTATAGCACCCGAATCAGGCAAGGACTGCCGGCTAAGCCTCTTGACTGATTCACAGGAATACCCATTACTATAAGGGCGGTTATAGGAAAAGGAGGGCACTTTTTTCTGTGCCAGAATTTGCCGCCTGAAAACACCGAAGTCAGAGTATTGAGCAGCCCGGGCGCGGACTCGGCCCTGGCTAATGTCTCCCTTATCCAGAAAAAAACGGAGGAGATCCCATGATCCTGCACGAGTTTCATTGCACCCAATGCGGCAGACAATTCGAGGAAATGGTATCCACCGGCGAGGAGGCGGTACGTTGTCCCGCTTGCGGCAGCGAGGAGGTCAAGCGCCTGCTGTGCGCCGTAAAGCGCACTGGCGGCAACGCGGACCCGGATGCCCTGGGCTCGGCTTGCGCTCCTAGCGGAGGATTTTCCTGAGCCAGTTAGTCGGGGTCCCGGGAGGACCCATGTGTTAGCGAAAAGCAAAAAGTCAAAAGTTTTAAGCCATTACGTGGTTACGTGATTATGTGAGTAAAAGTTATGGGTTTTAAATAGTTACGTGTTTTAGTTAGTGCTGTCCTTCGGTTTCTGGGCGCTCGCCTCTGGTTCGCCCATCGCTAATCACCCATAGCCGGGACAACCAACGCTGAACACTGAACCCGGAACGGAGAACGCTGAACCCGGAACGCACATGCACAACCTGCTCGACTACTCCTATCCCCAGCTGCAGCAATGGGTGGAGGAACAGGGATGGAAACCCTTCCGGGCCAAGCAGATCTGGCAGTGGATCTGGCGCAAAGGCTGCGAAGATTTCAGCCGGATGAGCGATCTGAACAAACAGATCCGCATTCGCCTACAGGAGCGCTTCCGCCTGGATCACCCCGAGCTGCAAGAGGTCCGCCGCAGCGAGGACGGTACAATCAAATTTTTGCTCCGGGTAGGAGGGGATGATCTGATCGAGACCGTGCTCATCCCGGAGGGGGATCACTATACCCAGTGCCTATCCTCCCAAGTTGGCTGTCCCCTGGCCTGCACCTTCTGCAGCACCGGCCGCATGGGTTTCAACCGCAACCTCTCCTCCGGCGAGATCCTGGGTCAGGTCCTGGCTGCCCGGGACTACCTCGCTCGAAGCGAGGATCCTATGCCCCTGCGCAATCTCGTTTTCATGGGTATGGGTGAGCCCCTGCTCAACTGGCCCCAGGTGAGAAAAGCCCTCCAGGTTATCCGGGACGAGCAAGGGCTGGGCTTCTCCTACAGACGGACCACCCTGTCCACTGTGGGAGTTCCCGTTCCTTTGCGCCGTTTCGCGCATTCCGGCCAGGGCTCCCTTGCGGTGTCACTGCACGCCCCCAATCAGGAACTGCGTGCCAGGCTCATGCCCAAGGCCGCCTCTCTGGTATCCCTGCCCCAACTGATCCGCATCCTAGAGGAAATCCCTCTCAGGCCCAGACAGCGAATCACTCTGGAATACGCCCTCATCGGCGGGGTTAATGACGACTTGAAACATGCCGGGCAATTGAATAAAATCATTTCTTCCTTGCGCTGCAAAGTCAATCTCATCGCCTTCAATCCGGACGAGGAGCTCCCCTATCGGGCTCCCAGCTGGGAGCGCGTCCTCCAGTTCGAAGAATTCCTGCGCAAAAAGGACAAGTCGGTTTTTCTCCGCAAGAGCAAAGGGCTGGACATTGACGCAGCCTGCGGTCAGCTCAGAAACAAGGCCCTGACCAAGGGCTCCTGAATCTTTTTCCCACGCAGTCCGGATCGCTTGCAGTGATTCGGTTTACAAACCACGCGTTCTCGGGCTAACCTGTTTTATTTCAAGAGGTGAAAGGACACTCCGGGCATCCCCTAACCTTGTGGGATTTCCGGATCCAACGCTAGGAATTCTATCCGGGGGTTGCCGCATGCTAGCACCCGACTTCGACAAGACAGGCGGACTTGTTCCGGCGGTGGTTCAGGACCGGGAATCCGGGGAGGTCCTCATGCTGGCCTACATGGATGCCCGGGCCTGGGAGAAAACCCTGGAAAGCGGAGTGGCCCATTTCTACAGCCGCAGCCGGGACAAGATATGGCAAAAGGGTGAATCCTCGGGGAATGTACAACAGGTGAAAGCAGTTCGCCTCGACTGCGATGCGGACACCGTTTTGCTCCAGGTGCACCAGGTGGGTGGCGCCGCCTGTCACACTGGATACCGTAGTTGTTTTTACCGCGAGATCACCCCCGAGGGAACCAGAATCTGCTCCGAACAAATCTTCGATCCCAAGGAGGTCTACAGCTAAATGGCGCGCGGAAAGCCTTTGCGACTCGGCATTCCCAAAGGGTCCCTGCAGGACTCCACGATAAAGCTCTTCGCCAACTCCGGGTGGAAAATCCGCCTCCACCACCGCAACTACTTTCCGGACATCGACGATCCGGAAGTAGAGTGCACTCTGTGCCGGGCCCAGGAAATGCCCGTATATATCGAGGACGGGACCCTGGACGTGGGTCTGACGGGCAAGGACTGGATCCTGGAAAACGAGGCGGACGTGGCCAAGGTGTGCGAACTGGTCTACTCCAAGACGAGCAATCGTCCGGCCCGCTGGGTCCTGGCCGTATCCAGCGACTCCCCCTTCAGGCGGCCGGAAGATCTGCAGGGCAAAAAGATCGCCACCGAGCTGGAGAACTATACCCGGAAGTATTTCCAGGACGCCGATATTCCCGTGGAAGTGGAGTTTTCCTGGGGAGCGACCGAGGCCAAGGTCGCCTCGGGACTGGCCGACGCCATCGTGGAGGTCACGGAGACCGGCACCACAATCAAGGCCCACGGCCTACGGATAATAGCCGAGCTTATGCAGACCTCCACCCAGCTCATCGCCAACAAGGAAGCCATGCAACAGGAGTGGAAGCGCTCCAAGATCGATCAGATGAGCACCCTTTTGCAGGGGGCCCTCCGAGCGGAGCGACTCGTCGGCCTCAAGATGAACGTGCCCCGGGACAGCCTGCAAACGGTAATGCAGATGCTGCCCAGCCTCACCTCTCCCACAGTAGCGGACCTCTACCAGGAGAACTGGCTCTCGGTGGAGATCGTGGTTGAGGAATCCATTGTCCGGGACCTGATTCCCAGGCTCCGCTCCGGAGGCGTGGAGGGCATAATCGAGTACCCGCTGAACAAGGTTATCTAGTCTCCGGAGGGAAACTAGGCTAGACAGGCAATTCAAACCACGAGTGTACAAATGAACGCCAGAAAACCCCTGCTTCTGCTCGCCTTATTCGGGCTTTGCTTAACAGCCTGGGGCTGCGCCTCGACCTCGCCCTCTATATCCGAGAATACCCGGGCCCGGATCGAGCTGGCCAATTCCCACCTGCAGAGCGGCAATCCCAGACGCAGCCTCCAGGAGCTGGACCAACTGAAGGATAAGGCACGGGATGTGCCAGAATATCACTTCCTGCTGGGCATGACCTATCTCCGGCTCGACGGCCACCAGGAGCAAGCCGTCCGCGAGCTGAAAACTACAGTGGAAATGGCGCCAAAGCTGGGCATGGCCTGGAACAACCTGGGCTTGGCCTATATAAGAACCGGTCGCCTGGACGATGCGGAACAGGCCCTGAAAAAGGCCCTGTCCATCTCCACCTACCTCACTCCGGAATACGCCGCATACAATCTCAGCCGGCTCTACCGGGACCGAGACCAGCCGGAAAAGGCTATCCGTTACGGGAACAAGGCCTTGAAGGAGAACTGGCGCTATCTGCCCGGCTACTTCCTGCTAGCGAATCTCTACACGGAACAGGGCGAAACGGAGAAGGCCAAGGAAACACTGCAGCGGGGAGTTGAAGCCTTCCCGGACCATGAGCGGCTCTGGCTCCAGTACGGGAAGACCCAGCTCAGAATGGGGGATGAGGAACAAGCAACACAATCTTTCCAGAGAGTGCTCGAAATTGCCCCGGACTCCAACTCGGCCCAAGTGGCCCGAGATTACCTGGATCTCCCCGAATCCTGAACCTACTGGCTCCGCTCCCGAAAGCGCCCCCAACATCCTGGGGATTAATCCCTGGGTCTACGACTTCGCCGCGTACAACCTCTGGTCCCGTCCTTTTGGCCTGATCAATACGCTGCAGGCGTTTTACTGCTGCGGTTGCAACGTGGCCCTCCTGGACTGCATGGACCGCACCTGGAGGGATGTGGACTGGCCCGACCAGCAGCGCTACGGCTGCGGCCGCTATCCCCGCATCGAGATCCCCCCTCCCGCTGGCCTCCGACACATCCCCAGACGCTTCTGCCGCTACGGCCTCTCCTATGCGGCCATCTCCGAAGCCCTGGCCCGCCTGGATCCGCCTCCGGATCTGGTGCTCATCACCTCGATCATGACCTACTGGTACCCCGGGGCTGTTGCTGCAGCCAGGCTGGTGCGCCGCCTCTGGCCCCGCACTCCCATCGCCCTGGGCGGGGTCTATGCCACCCTCTGTCCGGAACACGCCTCTTCCGTTGTCCCTGTGGATAGCGTCATCCAGGGTCCGGCAGAAAACGGGGACAACTGGTCCAGACTCTGGGGGCTCCTGGATGAAAAGGCCCCGCCTGCACCCGCGCCCCAGGCAGAGGCGGAAGCCCTGCTTCCCCTCCTCTACCCCGAGGCCCGCTTTTCCGTGCTACTCGGCTCCCGCGGATGCCCTTTCGACTGTGCCTACTGCTCTAGCAGCCTGCTTTACCCCTCCTACCAGCGAGGCTCCTGGAAAAGACTGCTGAACCAGGTGTATCAGGAGCACAAGAAGGGTATCCGGGACTTCGCCTTCTACGACGACGCCCTGCTGGTGCAGCCGGAGAGTTGGCTTATTCCCTTTCTGGAGGGCCTCATCCAGAGCGGCCTTTCCCTCCGGTTGCACACGCCCAACGGAATGCACGCCAAGTACTTGCGACCGGATGTCTGCAGGCTGCTCTACAGGGCGGGCCTGACCACAGTCCGCCTCGGCCTGGAGACGGACCGCTTCGACTCCAGGCCGGATAGCAAGCTGACCCGCGAGGAGTGGGACTACGGGGTGAGCAATCTCCTCCAGGCCGGATTCAAGCCGGACAACGTGGGCGTTTACATCCTCTTCGGCCTTCCCGGCCAGAGCGAAGAGGAGATCCGACGGGCCGTCGCCTTTGCCAAGTTCTACGGCCTCAGACCGAACCTGGCCTACTATTCCCCCATTCCCGGCACAACCATGTTCCCTCGGGCCAAACAATACACACCCTATCCCCTAGAACAGGACCCCCTATTTCAGAATCGGGCCATCTGGCCCTGCTATCCAGGCGGGTTCAGCTGGGAGGAACGCAGCCGCTGGATACAAATCCTGCACCAGGCCCCCGGATCCGAGGAGAGCTCACCAAGGTGAGTGGTGACTACAGAAACCCCTGAACGTAGAACGCTGAAACCTGAACGCTGAACGGGGAACGTCCTAGCTTGACGCGAGAGCAAATAGCAGGTACTCAACTCCCATTGTCCTGGATTGAGGCTATAGATTGCCAACGGATCCGCCGCCTGGATGCAATTTGTCCCACCCCCGCTCCGATGCCGGATTTGACCGACGTCCTTCCCGGGTCCGGGCCAAAGACCCGCTGCGCCCGACATCCGCATCCCTGACCTCGAAGGGACCGCGCCTTCCGGTAGGAACGGGGGCAATCACTTGCTCGCCCGGACCGAGTGGAATACCCGCATAAAGACGACTTATTACGGAGGCAAGAGCTTGCGACAATACACAGTTTCCAACAACTCCTTCCCCAATATTCCCGACCGCATCCACAGGCTCGGCGAGCTTGCGGAGAATCTCTGGTGGTCCTGGAACCCCCAGGCCCGGATGCTCTTCAAGATGCTGGATCGCCAGGCCTGGAAGGACAGCGGCCATAACCCGGACCTCATGCTCAAGTCCCTTCCCACCGAGGCCCTGGTTTGGGCCTCTCAGGATCAGAACTATCTGCGGCACTACGATCTGGTCATGCACCAGTTCGATTCGGAGGCCTATCCCGGGGAATTCCTCGGGGGACCCATCGCCTATTTCAGCGCAGAATACGGTCTGCACCACTCCCTTCCCTTCTACGCCGGCGGTCTTGGCTTTCTTGCCGGGGATCACCTCAAGGAATGCAGCGACATGGGCGTGCCCCTGGTGGCGGTGGGCTTCATGTACCCTTCCGGATTCTTGCAGCAGACCGTGGACAAGGACGGATGGCAGCAGAGCCTCACTCAGACGGTGGACCGCGAATCCGCCTCCATCAACCAGATACTGGACAGCGAGGGCAGGCAGATCGTGGTGGAGGTGCCGCACATTCGGCCCGTTCTCAAAGCGGCTTTGTGGAAGGTGGCCGTGGGCCGCGTCTCACTCCTGCTCATGGACACGGAAATCGAGGACAATCCCCCCTGGATCCGCGACATCGCCAAACAGCTCTATACCAGCGATCAGGAGCAGCGCCTGCTCCAGGAAATCATCCTCGGGCTGGGGGGATATGCCGTGCTCAAGGAGATGGATGTCACTCCCTCCCTGCTCCATCTGAACGAGGGACACCCCGCCTTTGCCCTTCTGGAAGCCATTCGGGGCCTGATGCAGCAGGGCTTGAGCTTTGACATGGCTAGAGAACGTGTTCGGGGCGCGAGCCTGCTCACCACTCACACCCCGGTCCCCGCCGGACACGACATTTTCCCCGAGGAGATGGTGGAGAAATATTTCGCTCCCTATCGCGAGTCCCTCGGCCTGGACCGAGAAACCTTTCTGGACCTGGGGCGCCATCCGGATCACCCCGAGGCCGGATTCAACATGACCGTTCTCGCCCTCAACCTGAGCGGTAAATGCAATGCGGTGAGCCGGCGCCACGGAGAGGTCACACGGCAGATGTGGCAGCCGCTCTGGCCGGACAAAAAGCCTGAGGAGGTGCCGGTGAGCCACGTAACCAACGGGGTGCACCTGCCGACCTGGCTCGAGCCCAAGATGCGCCTGCTCTTCAACCGCCACTTCAGCGACGGCTGGATCAAGGAGCAGGACAACCCGGCGGTATGGGAATTTGTGGAGGAGATCCCCGATTTTGTGTTGTGGCGGACCCACTTCTGGCTCAAGATCAAGCTCTTCAACTACATCCGCCAGCTTGCCCGGAGAGACTGGACCATGCGCCGCAACTCGGAGCTTCTGCCCGCGCTGGGGACCATGCTCGACCCCTCCGTGCTTACCATCGGCTTCGCCCGCCGGTTCGCCACGTACAAGCGGGCGGATCTCGTTCTGCGGGATCCGGACCGGATCAAGCGCCTGCTCAACGACAGCTGGCGTCCAGTTCAGATCATCTTCGCCGGAAAGGCCCACCCAGCTGACGACGAGGGCAATCGCCTCCTGCAGCGCGTGGTCCGCATGGCCAAGGATCCGGAGATAAACGGCCGCATCGCCTTTGTGGAGAACTACGACGAACAGTTGGCCCAGTATCTGGTCCACGGCGTGGATGTGTGGCTCAACACTCCCAAGCCCCCCATGGAGGCCAGCGGGACTAGCGGAATGAAGGCCGCGATCAACGGGGTCCCCAATCTGAGCATCCCCGACGGCTGGTGGCTGGAGGGGGCAACCTCCGATAATGGCTGGACCATCAACTCCGGGGCAGAGGAACAAACGGATCAGGAGGACAAGGACGCCCTGGACGCAAAGGAGCTCTACCGGCTTATCGAACAGGAGCTCATTCCCGCCTATTATACCACATCCGAGGACGGAGTCCCCCACGACTGGGTCCGGATCATGAAGCAGTCCATCAAGACAGTGGCCCCGTTCTTCTCCGCCAGACGGATGATCAAGGACTATCTGCGCTTCGGTTACGGCACCCAATAGCCCGGGAGGTAAGCGATTCCCCTATGCGACCGGAACAGGAGAGAATCCGCAACTTCAGCATTATCGCCCACATCGACCACGGCAAGTCCACCCTGGCGGATCGCGTCATGGATCTGACCGGCATACTCGAGGATCGCGACAAGCGGGACCAGTTCCTGGACCGCATGGAGCTGGAGAGAGAGAGGGGCATAACCATCAAGTCCCAGACCGTGCGCATCCCTTACAAATGGCAGGGCAGGGAATACATTCTCAACCTTATCGACACCCCGGGACACGTGGACTTCAACTACGAGGTCTCCCGCAGCCTGGCCGCCTGCGAAGGGGCGATACTCCTGGTGGACGCCACCCAGGGCATCGAGGCCCAGACCCTGGCCAATGTCTATCTGGCCCTGGACCACGACCTGGAGATCATCCCCGTGTTGAACAAGGTAGATCTGCCCAGCGCGGAGCCGGAGCGGATCTCCCGAGAGATCGAGGAGGCCATCGGCCTGGACTGCTCCCGGGTGCTGCAGGTGAGCGCCAAAACCGGGGAGAACGTGGAGTTTCTCCTTCCCCGCATCGTGGAGGACATCCCCCCGCCCAGCGGAGATCCCCAGGCCCCGCTTAAATCCCTGATCTTCGACTCCTGGTACGACCCCTACCAGGGGGTGGTGGTCCTCTTCCGCATCTTCGACGGCTCCATCGAACTGGAGCAGACCATCCAGATCGTTTCCAACCGAAAGCGCTTCGAAGTGAACAAGCTGGGTGTTTTCGCTCCCAATCCGCAGCACTGCGAGCGTCTCGGCCCGGGAGAGGTGGGCTTTCTCTTCGCCAACATCAAGGACCTGCGCAACGCACGGGTGGGCGACACCATCACCTCGGCGGACAACCCTACGCCCGAGCCATGTCCGGGCTTCAAGAAGACCCGGCCCATGGTCTTCTGCGGCCTGTATCCCACGGAGCCGGCCAAGTTCGAACCCCTAA
>Ga0207714_1002073_pt1 | contig 12402 bp, 8 predicted proteins | sample PonA232FremontCA_2_FD_187270 | JGI IMG/M metagenome (GOLD analysis project Ga0207714, IMG submission 187270) | Marine sediment microbial community from Fremont, CA, USA - Pond A23 Sediment 2 (SPAdes) | ecosystem: Environmental > Aquatic > Marine > Unclassified | place: USA: Fremont, California... | reverse complement strand
GTGTTCGCCCCCGACGGGTAGAAGCGCAGCACCATCGTGGTGCTGTCGTCGGAGATCGGGTATCGTTTTCCGATGAGGCGGTCGTAGACCCCCTCCAGCCCCTCGCCGGACTCTTCCGTCGTCTCGGCGGTGTCGGCCGTCCCCCCCTCTTCTTCCTCGAGTTCGAAGTAGAACGGGTTGGCGTCTTGGCGGGCCCGCTTGGCCTCCGCGATCTGATCCTGCAGGAAGTCTTCAACCTGGCGGAGCTCCTTGTTGGACGCAAAGTAGAGCGCGTTGTCCTTCAGAAACCCGACCTCGCGCTTGTATTCGACCCGCGTCAGGTACGTCTCGCTCGTATCCGCCTCCCGTGTTAGGGCCAAGGCCTTCGGAATGAGGTCTTCCGCAAACGCCTTGTTGGCCTCGAACGACGGGCTGGAGATGGCAACCGCCATGTCGCGCTCCCCCCCGACGGTGCGCTGGAGGGTGTCGAGCGCCTGGACGCTTTCGTAGTCTTCGGGGACGAGGTTGGCGATGTTGGTGTCGATAGAAAGCTGGGCCGCCCCGTAGCCGCCCAGGGCCGTCGCCAGGACGGCAAGCACGAGCACCCCTCCGGCACGCCGCGTTACGCGTCGGATGAACGGCCGGAGGGCCCGAAAGAGAGGATCCATTACGTTCACACATTGAATAACCGAAAATAGAGCTGCCTCCTCTTGCCCCGTGTGCCGTCAGGGGACGCCCCGGACGCCCGTCTCTCGGCCCCATGTCAACGGGCCGCCCATCTCTGCGCCGGAGTAACACGCCCGTCCACTCAGAAACCTACGCCCGGCTCCTAAACACACCGGTGGGGCCCTGATCCGCCTCTTCTCGGGGATCGGTAGGTTTTCCCGTTGTTTCTTCCTAACTTGGCTCCAGAGTCACCTCTGTGTTTCCTGGCTTTCTTTCTCCAACCCCTCGCTGCCCATGGCCAACACCTACGAATCGATTGATATTGGCGACTCCCACGAATGGACGCGGGTCGTCACGGCGGAGGACGTGAAGAAGTTCGCCGACATCACGGGCGACGACAATCCCGTCCACGTCGACGCGGACTACGCGGAAGAGCATTCCCGCTTTGGCAAGCCCATCGTCCACGGCGTGCTCCTGCTTGGCCTCATCTCGAAGGTGCTGGGCCGCGACTTTCCCGGGCACGGCAGCATCGCCGTCGGGATTTCGTGCCGCTTTCTCCGCCCCGTTCCGGTCGGCTCCGAGGTCCGCGTCCAGGTGAAGGTCTCGGAGAAGATCGAAGACAAGAAGCACGTCAAGTTGCGCACGTACATCTACCGGGACGGACAGATGGTCGTCGGGGGCGAAGGGCGCGTCATTCCCCCAACAGAAGAAGAGGAAGACCCCCACCGGGCGCGCCGCTAGTGGGGCTCCCCGCACAGCCCATGCCCCGCACAGCCCATGCCCCGCACCGCCGAATGGGCCCCGGCCGGGAGCCGACGCGGCGTTTTAAGGGCCCCTACAGATTCCCTACCTGTCAGTTCGGCAGTTTCAGGGGACGGCCCGGGGCAACGACCTGATCCACCTCCAGTTGATTGATGATCGCAAGGTCCTCCTCCGTCATGTCGGACGGCAGGGCGTCCGTGTCGACGAAGGAGCGGAAGCCCCCCTCGCGGTCCGCCGTCCGGATCGTGATGCGCGCGGGCTGTCGGTTCAGCTTCTCCGAGTCGGTGAGCCGTGCAAAGCTCGTCATCGTCCGCTCAAAGTCGGGCCGGTAGGCATCGTACCGATCGGCACTGGTGGCCCCCTGGAATTGGTACACGTTGTCTCCGTAGGCAATGAAGTAGGTCAGTAGGCGCACGACCTGTCCCTGCTGCGTCTTGCCCTCGGCCAGGAGGCGCCGGGCGTCGTTCCCGTTCACCGAGGTGCTCTGGCGATCGAGGATGGTGAGGCCCTCCTGCCCGGCAAACTTGCGGGCCGCGGCGTCGGGGGTCTCGGCCTCGGCAAACGTGAAGACCATGTAGGCCGACTGGTCGGGCTGCACCAGGGCCACCTGGCGGGGCTGGTTCTGCACGGTCCAGCGGCTCGGAATCGAGAACCGGAACGCCAGCTCGGGATGGTAAAACACCCCGTCCTCCGCAAAACCCTGCCGCGGGTTCTTGCCGAGGACGATGTCCTCGAGCGAGCCGTAGTACGCGTCCTGGTTGATCGTCGTGGCCGGCTTGTCCACCTTTTTCCGCCACGTTTGGGCCAGCTCCGGAATGGTTTGCTCCCGCGCCCCCGGGTCCGGGTGGGTCGACTGCCACGTCGGAATGGACTGCCCGCTCTGCTCCCGCACCCGGTCGAGGGACTCGAAGAAGGCCGCCCCTTCGGCCCCGTCGTAGCCCGCCCGGACGGCGTATTCCACCCCAAGCCGGTCGGACTCGCGCTCATTGTCGCGGCTGTAGCTGAGAGACAACAGCTGCGCGGCCTGCCCCCCGACCCCCATGACGTTCTCCGCGACATTGCCCCCGAATGCCACCTGCCCGGCAACGGCCCCGCCGAGGAGGAGCCCCTGCGTGAACTTCTGGCGGGCCGCCTGCTGAGAGGAGTGCCGGGCGGCGACATGTCCAATCTCGTGCCCGAGCACCATGGCCAACTGGGCCTCGTTGTTGAGGTGGGCCATGAGGCCCCGCGTCACGTACACGTAGCCGCCGGGGAGGGCAAACGCGTTGATGATCGGGCTGTCGAGCACGCGGAACTCAAACTCCGCACTTCGAAACCGCTCGGGCGTGTCGGGCCGGCGCATGTGGCTCTCCGCCAGCACCTCCTGGGCCACCTCGTCGACGTACTCCTGGAGCTCCTCGTTGTCGTAGACCCCGTACTGGCTCTGGATCTGCTCGTCCGCCTGCGCCCCCAGCTTCATCTCCTCCTGCCAGGAGTAGCCGTAGGCGCGCGTGTTGCCGGTGACCGGGTTCGTGCCGGTGGAGACGCATCCGGTCCCGACCGTCAGGACCAACAGCAGAACGGGCATAAGGGCCCAGAGCCTCGGGCGTCGAGCGGGGGCGCGGCGTGCAGTCGAAGACCTGCTCATCGGAGATGGGCTGTCGCTTGTTGGCAAAGATAGGTGCGTCGTTCTCCGCTCAGTCGCGGGACGTAGACGCCGCGTCAGCCCCTGTGGGCGCCGACGCCACGCCGTTGGCCGCGGTCGCCTCTCCCCGGGCGTATTCTGGGTCCGGCGCTACCTCCGCCGTTCCGCCGCCCGGGCGGACCTGCAGGGCACGGTGCGAGGCCGGCTCCGCGTTAAGGGCCGGCTCGAAGGGCCCCCGGCGCGTGGCGGTAACGAGGCTCTGCCCCACGACGTCCGACCGGAGGAGGTCGAGGAAAACCCCAGTGCGCTCCGCGTCGAGCTTGCCGAAGGCATCGTCGAGGAGCAGCAGCGGCTCGGTGTCGTTCCGCTGTTGCAGGTAGAAGTACTGCGCCAGCTTGAGGGCCATGGCGAAGGTGCGGTGCTGGCCCTGTGAGCCGTACCGGCGCACCTCCAGGCCGTCGAGGCGGAAGACGAGCTCGTCCCGCTGCGGCCCCACGAGGGTGGTGCCGCGGTCTCGTTCCTGCCCCTGTTTCCGGTCGAGGGCCGCCCGGAACGCGTCTTCGACGTCCTCGGGCGCCGCGTCGGGGGCCAGGTCCGCAATCGTGTCGTACTCGATCGTGGGCCGCTCGGCCACCGCATCGATGCGGCGATACGCCTCTTCGAGGTCGTCCCCGAACGTCTGCAGGAACTGCTGGCGCCGGTGCACGATGCGGCTCCCGAGCGCGACGAGCTTTTCCGTCCAGGGGGCCAGGAGCTCGTCGGGCGGCGGGGCGGACCGCTTTTTGTAGCTGCGGAGCACCTCGTTGCGCTGGCGCCGCGCGCGGCGGTACTTCATGAGGGTCTCCATGTAGACGGACCGCGCCTGGCTGAGGATGTTGTTGACGAAGCGGCGCCGCTCGCTGGGCCCGCCGGCCGTCAGGTCGTGGTCCTCCGGCGAGAAGACGACCACCGGCAGCGTGCCGACGATGTCCGCCAGCCGGTCGAGCTCGGCCCCGTTTACGAAGATGCTCTTGCCCTCGCCCGGCACGTACGCCAGCCGCACGGTCATCGGCTCCTCGCGGACCTGCCCGATGCGCCCTTCGATCTCGAAATACGGCGCGTCTTTGCGGACGGCATACCGGTCCCGCGAGGCCGTAAAGCTCTTGGTGAGGCACAGGTAGTGGACCGCCTCCAGGACGTTCGTCTTGCCCGCCCCATTGGGCCCGTAGAGGAGGTTGATCGACGGGGCGAGCTCGAACTCGCTCTCCGCGTGGGCCCGGAACGACCGGAGGCGAAGGGTGTGCAGAATCATGAACGGGGCGCCAGCTCTGGAAAACCGGAACGGAAGCTCGGGGGACCTCCGAGGCTACCATTACGACAGGGGTGGGGCCTTCGTTCGTTGGCGCCCAACGAGACCGCTGCCCCTCCGCTACCTCCGACGCTGTTCATGCCCGACGCTTCGTCGTTTCGCCTCCGCCCACTCGCCCCCGGCGACGCCTCCGCGGCCGAGACGCTCTGGGCCGATCGGTTCGGGGGGGCGCCCGACACGCGTCGCAAGTGGATCGAGGCGGCCCTGGACCCGGTCCATTCGGCCGCTGGACTCGTGGCCGTTGCTCCAAACGATGCCGTTGTGGGCGTCTCTTTCCTTGAGGTGGGGAACCGACGCTACACCCGCCACTACCTTGGGCTCGACACGTTTGAGCTGGACGTGTCGCTCGCGTCCCAAAACGGCCTGTTCCACCTCACCTGTGTGCGGGCGGACTGGGAAAACCGTGGGGTCGGGACCGCCTTCTACGAGTGCCGGCTGGAGCGGCTTGCCGATCGGGGCGTCTCCCGCGTGTTCGGCATCGCGTGGCACCGGCCCGCCCCCGTCGGCAGCCGCGTGCTATTCGAGACGCACGGCTTCACCTGCATCGCCACCATCGAGCGCTACTACGCCCGGACGGGCACTCGCCCCCACTGCCCCGCCTGCGACGGCCCCTGCAGGTGCACGGCCTCGCTCTACGGGCGCTCGGACGCTCCGTGAGTGCCCCCCCAGCCTTCCGTGGGGACATCGTCCACGGGCACGTCTGCGTCGCGGCGCTGAGGGCCTTTGCGATGGTGGAGGCCTGCCGTTAGGTTTCAAGCTCCTCGTCGTCTTCACTCCCCCCGCCGCCTGACCCACCGCCCCCACCGCTTCCCGACGAGGGATCGGGCCCGCCGCCTGCGTGCTGAGCGGACTCTCGAAAGGCTGCGCATAGGCGTTCGGTGGATGCAATCATGGCGGAATCCCGGAACATGTGGAAACGAGCGTGAATCTCGGCGCCCATTGCGGGGCCGACTGTGTGACAAACCTAACAAGCACTCCGCTTCCCGTCCACCCCTCGGGTGATGCTCGTCGTTCTCTTGGTCACATTGCTGGTGGCGCCCCCGGCCCCTGCCCTCTCGGCCGATTCGGCGGACGACCTGGATGCGTGCCTGCGTCAGGCCCCGGTCCAGTCGCCTCCGCCCATCAACTGGGGCGAGGGGGTGCCCCAAATGTGGTCCAGCACCCCTCCTGTGTCCCGGGACACGGTGCGGGCCGCCCTCTCTCAGGTGCGTGCGGCGCGGGCTTGCTTCCGCGCCCTCGATCCGTCCGGGATCGAGCGGCCCTACCTCGGCAACGTCATGCGCACGTTTCAGGCCGAAACGGCTTTGCTCGCCGCCCTGCGACGGTTCTCCGCTACCTTCGAGACGTTCGAAGACGCTCGCGCCTACCTCGAATCAGAGCCCGATATTCCCTCTGCCGAGGGCACGCGCACGGGATGGATCCGCGCCCTCCATCAGGATCAAGGGTTCCTCCACTTCCAGATCGGAAACCTCTCCGCATCCATCAACCACTACTCGACGGCCTTTCAGAAGACCCCGGAGCACGAAGTCGGGCTGCGTATCACCCACCTCCTCGACGTGGGCATCCTCCATCAATACACCCAGGACTACCGCTCGGCTCATCACTACTACGATCGCGCACGGCGGCTGGCACGAGAGCACGACCGCACTCCCGAGAAGCATCCCTCCGAATGGGCCCGCCTTCTCTACCACCAAGCCGATCTGCTTCTGGACGAGACCCTCAATACCGAGTTTGCCCGTGCGCCCCTGCAACGGGCCCGCGATCTTGCCCGCCGGGGCCGGGCGCTGGCCGAGGCCCCCGCCCGACGCACCGACCTCACACTTACCCTGTCCGAGAGCCTCGGGTATCTGGGATCGTTCGACCGGGCGTACGCACTGAATGCGGAGGTGCGCCGGTACGCCCGGGCCCAGGACGACGCGCAGCTCCGCGCCTTCGCCCTGCTCAAGCTCGGTGTGCTGCACATGCAGACCGAGCGCTGGACGGAGGCCGAGTCGGTGCTGAACACGTCACTCACCATCGCCGAGCGGATGGGCAACCTCGACCACCAGCGGCGAATCCGGCGGGGACTGGGGCGCCTGCACGAACTCCAGCACAACTGGGCCAAGGCGGAGGCTCAGTACCGGGAGGGCGTGGCCGTGATCGAGCGCTATCGGGAGTCGCTTACCGCCACGCAGTGGGCCTCAACCGCCTTTGCCCAGTGGCGCGACGTGCACCGCGGGCTCGTGCGCACCCTCCTGGCGCAGAATCAGCCCCGTGCGGCCCTGGCCGCCCTGGACCGATCCCGCGCCCGCTATCTGCAGGACCTGCGCACGCAGAACCGGGTGGCGAACAAGCTCCCGCCTGCGACGCGGGCGCGCTTCGACAGCATCGGCCGTGCACTTACAAATGTGCGCACCCGGCTCGGCACCGACTCCCTGTCCGACGCCACAGAGGCAGACCTCCGCGCCCGCGAGGCGACCCTCATGGCCAATCGTCAGCGCGTTCTGCGCCTCGACTCGGCGCGGACGGCCCGGCCGTCGGTCGATGCGATCTCTGCGTCGATCGATCGGCAGGACCGGGCCCTCGTCTCGTACTTCCTCGACGACCCGTGGCCCGTGTACGACCGCCCCCCTCGCTCTGTGGCCTTCGTCTTAACGGGGGACACGCTCCAGACGATCGCCCTTCCGGGCCTCCCTCAGGATTCGATCCGGGCCCATATTGAACGCATCTCCCCGCTGTTTGCGGAGCGGCAGGCGTCCCAGAACATCAACGCGATGCACTTTGACCTCCGCCCGCTTCGGGCGCTGCACGACCGCCTCTACGCCCCCGTGGCGGACCACCTTTCCGACGGACAGCCCCTGACCGTCATCCCCGACGGGCCGATGTTTCACGTGCCCTATTCAATGCTGGCCACGGCGGCGCCCGGGGGACGCTACGATCACGAGCGGGCCCGCTTCGTGCTCCACGAGCGCCCAACGGCACTCGATTTGGCGACCTCTCTGGTGGTCGATACGTCGGACGCGCGCGGCGATACCTCATCGTTTTCGTCCGACCTGGCCGCCTTCGGGGTGTCCTCCTTCGACGCCCTTCGGCCCTCCCTTTCATCGCTGTTCGCCTCCCGCCCCGATTCCTCCGCGACCTCGCCCGTGTCCCTGCCCCCCCTGCCGGGAGTGCGGGCCGAAATCAATGTCCTCGACCAACTGTTCGGCGACGCAGACACGTTTCTCGACGAGCGTGCCACAGAACCGGCGTTCACTTCCGCCAGCCAACAGGCCCGTGTGCTCCATCTGGCCTCGCACGCCCTCGTTTCCCCCTCCTCCTCGCTCCAAAACGCCTTCCTCCTTCACCCCGACTCCACCTCGGACGGGCTCCTGTTTCTCCACGAGCTCCGGGCACGCGACCGTGCCCTCCCGCTGGCCGTTCTCAGCGGGTGCAGCACCGCCCGCGGCACGCTCCGAGGGGGGGAGGGCATGGCGGGCCTGCAATATGCCTTCCGGGTGATGGGGGCCCGGTCCACGGTGTCCAACCTGTGGCCCACGGCCGATCAGTCCAGCGTCGCGCTCATGGAGCGCTTTTATCAGAACCTCCAGGCGGGCCAGCCCAAGGACCGGGCCCTTCGCCAGGCCAAACTCACATACCTGGAGACTCACCCCAACAACCTGAGTCCCTTCTTCTGGGCGCCCGCGGTGCTGTATGGGGCCCCTCACTCCCTGCAACTGGAGTCTGCCCGTGATTCTTCGCTCCGTGTCTGGGGGGGCGGGGTCCTCGCCCTCCTCGCGGCCCTTCTCGCCTGGTCCGTCGTTCGATTTCGCTCCCAGCTGGGGCTCACAGCCTCGCAGCAATAAAAAGCCTCGCAGCAATAAAGGGACGCCTCCGGTGTAGGAACGTCCCCCGTCGCAATACGCCCCCATCGACCCGCCCGGAATGCCCGACCCTTCCTCCCTCTTCGACGAGCTTCAGGACCTCGCCACCGAGCAGCAGAACCCCCACTCGACCCACATCGACACGGCGTCGGTGGAGGAAATCCTGCGCGTCATCAACACGGAGGACCACAAGGTGCCCATTGCGGTGCGGCGGGAGCTGCCCCACGTGGCGGAGGCCGTGAAAATTGTGGTGGAGGCGTTCGAGAACGACGGGCGCCTCTTCTACGTGGGCGCCGGCACGAGCGGGCGGCTCGGCGTGGTGGACGCCTCGGAGTGCCCGCCCACGTTCGGCACCGACCCGGAGCGGGTGCAGGGGATCATTGCCGGGGGAAAGGAAGCTGTTTTTCAGTCGCAGGAGGGCGCGGAGGACGCGCCCGAAATGGGCGCTCAAGCCCTCAAAAGTCGAGGGGTTACAGAGAACGACGTCGTGTGCGGGGTTGCGTCCAGCGGGCGCACGCCGTTCGTGGTGGGGGCGGTGGAGCACGCCCGCGACGCGATCGGGTGCCCCACGCTGTTCGTGACGACGATTCCGCGCGAGGATCTGGACGTGGAGCCGGACGTGGCGATCTGTCCGGTGGTGGGGCCGGAGGTGATCATGGGCTCCACGCGCATGAAGAGCGGCACGGCGCAGAAGCTGGTGCTCAATATGATCACCACCGCGGCGATGGTGCGGCTCGGCAAGGTCTACGAGAACATGATGGTGGACCTGCGGCGCACGAGCGAGAAGCTCGTGGAGCGCGGCATCCGCACGGTGATGATGGTGACGGGCGTGGACTACGACGAGGCGGATGCGGTGCTCGACCGGTGCGACGGGCACGTGAAGACGGCCATCGTCATGATTCTCGCGGACGTGGAGGTGGAGGAGGCGCGGCGGCGATTGGACGCGACGGACGGCTTCGTGCGGCCGGCGATTGAGATGGAGTCTTAGCTCACCTCATTGACGAGCCCTTCCGCCTGCTCGACGAATGATCGCACCTGTTGAAGGCACGTTCGTGTACGTTCCTCGCTGGGCTCACTCAGCTCGTAGTCACACCCTTCGCGTTCGCTTCGGAGTCGAGAGAAGCTTCTGGTGTCGATGTCGTCTCTGTAGTGAAAGCCTAGGCGATTTCCAACGCCTGCGTGTGTTGATGTTCTACGTCCTTGACGAGAAGAAGCGCGCGGGCCGCCTCATACACTCCGTAGTAGGCCCGACTCACAGCATCGGGATGGTGTCCGGTATCGAGAAGGGTCTCGGCAGCGGCCAATCGATCCCGAGCACTCTGTAATCGCCGACGAGCCTCAGTCAAATCGCACCCCTTTCTCTTTCATACGTTTTGCGATCGCCGAGTCGTGAGCCACATGATGGGAGGTGACTGGGGCCACCCAGTCCGTTTCATCGAGAACGTCGTGCGTGATCTCCGTCACGGCGTCCGTTTCTTTCCAGTGTTCGTACGGTCCCTGAATTACAACGACGACGTGCGTTCCGATGTCGCTTGTCCCACGTTCCGGTTCGTATGAATCCTTCTGTGTGGCGTACAGGCCCACGAGTTGATCCTCGTAGTGCTTGCGGAAGCGCCGGGCCAGCATGGCGAGCACGTCCGCCCGCGTTGCTGTGGGTGCCGTGGAGGATGGTGCCATCACGTGAAGCACTTCAGTGGAAATGATTAGATTTTGCGCTTTCTGTACCCCTACCTCCCACTAGGGTTCAACTCGGTTCGCTCGTTTTCGGCTGCCCCGTGAATCCTTTCGCTACAAGCTCGCTACGGTAGGCTCCACACCGAAGCGAACCGTCAATAGTCGCAGGTACTCGTCCCCCTCCGCCCGCCACTCCCCCATCTCTCGCACCGCAAATCCGGCCTCGACGCACGCATTGACGAACTCGGAGACCGGATGCGTGAAGGCGTCGATCACGACCGTCTCGCCCGTCGCCTCGTCCTCGAAGTGCGCCTGCGTGCCGCCAAACTGCCGGGTCGGATGCAGTTCGGCGAGGTAGAACGTGCCTCCGTCTTGTACCACGCGCCGCGCCTCTCGGAAGACCGGGCCGAGGGCCTGCACGTGCTCCAGCACCAGCGTCGCCATGGCGACATCGAACCGACCGGCCTCAAACGGCCACGGCTCCGTCACGTCGAGTGCCTGCAGTGTCACCGAATCGGGAGTGAGGCGCTCTCGGGCCCGGGCGATCATCTCGTCGGACACGTCCGTCGCCACGACGTGTCCCACCTGCGTGGCGAGCCATTCGGTGTTGAGCCCAGTGCCGCACCCGAGTTCTAGCACGGCATCGTCGTTCTCGATAAAGGTTTGTTTTCGCAGGACTTCTGCGTTCAAGTCGCGGGTGTCGTTGGCGTCGGTATCGTACTGCGCCGCCCAGCGGTCATAGGCATTCCGTGGGTTCGTGGCCATCACTACTCCGGATTTGGGACTAACTGGCGAACGCAAATCAAACGGGGAATGCCTGCTCACGTGCCCAACCTGTTTCACGTGAAACGTGCTCCCCCCTTCGATCCTCCATTCTCGACTCTCGAATTCCCGCCTCTCAACTCTCGCTCCCGAATACGCCTCTCATCCGTCGCCCTTCCCCTTCGCCCCTCCGACCACGCGTTCCACGTGAAACATCTGCGACTCTTCGCCGCCCCCTGTGTCGACGCGCAGCAGCGGGGGAACCTCCCCGCTCGCCTGCCCCGTTGATCACTCTGAAGTGAAGATGCCCACCAGTCACACCCGGGCCCGTTCTCTGCTCCCCGACAGCCGTTAATCCCGCGGCGTCGGGTTTTCGGTGTTTGGGGGTTGCGAATGGGAGAATGGGGGAAGGGCGCGAATCACGCGAGCAAAATAGGTGAATTGCCCTTTCGCCCACTCGCCCTCTCTCCCATTCCCTCTTTCCCATACACTCCCAAGCGAAGCTGCGCACTCGAGAATCTCCCGAATCAGAAAATCGACTGCCTGTGTCCCTCTCCACCATCGCCAACCGCATCGAGACGACCTCGGCCGTGACGCGCCTCCGCGCCTGGACCGCGGAGGCGCAGCGCGGCGACTGTGCGCCGGCGCTCCGCGTGAACGGCGCCGCCGGCTCGCTTCCGGCCTTTTTGCTCTACCACCTCCATCGCGAACCCGGCGCGCCGCTCTGTTGCCTGGTGCCCGACGAGGACGCCGCGGCGTACCTGCAGAGCGACCTGGAGCAGCTCCTGGGCGATCCCGACAGCGGTCGGGACGCGCTCCTCCGCGTGCCCGCCACGCAGAAGACCCCGTACGCCCCGGAGCAGATCACAGACTCGACGCCCCTCATCGAGCGGGCCGACGCCTTGCAGCGGCTGGCGGAGGGGTTCGACGGCATCCTCGTGACGAGCGTGCCCGCCGTGGGTGAACTTGTGCCCCCGCCCCAGGCCGTGCAGCGGGAGACGCTGACCGTGGAGACGGGCGAGGAGATTTCGCTGGAGGCGCTGGCCGATCGGCTCTTGGAACAGGACTTCTCGCCGGTCGAGTTTGTAGAGGAGCCCGGTCAGTTTGCGCGGCGCGGCGGCATCCTCGACGTCTTCCCCTACGCCGGCACCTACCCCGTCCGCATCGACTTCTTCGGCGACGAGATCGACGGGCTGCGCGAGTTCGACCCGCAGACGCAGCGCTCGGTGAGCCGCCTCACCACCGCCCGCCTCGTCCCCAACCTGGAGCGCGAGGAGTCCCGACAGCTGTCGGAATGCATCGCCCTCTTCGAGTACCTGCCCGCCGACACCGTGCTCGCGACGCTCGACGAGGCGCAGGTGCGGGAGGGTGCGCAGGCGCAGTACGACGAGGCGGTGTCGGCCTACGAGGAGCGTCAGACGGAGCTTGAGGACGACGATGAAGCCGAACAGACGCCCAAGGACCTCACGCCGCCGGACGAGCGCTTCCTCAACGGCGAGCAGCTCACCGGGGCGCTGACCCGCCATCCCCGGCTGCAGTTCGGCACCTTCACAGAGAGTGTCTCCACGAACGGCACGCCAACCGATACGCTCGACCTGGAGGCCGACCCGCAGCCGTCCTTCAACAGCGACATGGACCTGGTGCGGAAGCGGCTCCAAACGAACGGCGACCGCGACCTCGACACGTTTCTCCTCTGCGACAGCCATGGCCAGAGCTCTCGCCTCCGCGACCTGCTGGAGTCGGAG
>Ga0207714_1002072_pt1 | contig 12406 bp, 16 predicted proteins | sample PonA232FremontCA_2_FD_187270 | JGI IMG/M metagenome (GOLD analysis project Ga0207714, IMG submission 187270) | Marine sediment microbial community from Fremont, CA, USA - Pond A23 Sediment 2 (SPAdes) | ecosystem: Environmental > Aquatic > Marine > Unclassified | place: USA: Fremont, California... | reverse complement strand
CCCGGAGAGGTTCAGACCCTCCCCGTCCAGCCGCTCCCTGTACTTTTCAGGAGGTAGGTCATGAGCAAGACAAACCCGAGACTCAGTAGTCTCATCGCCGACCTGAAGTCAGCCGCCCGAAACGGCGGTGGCGACGTCTGGAGCGACGTCGCCGACCGTCTAGAGAAACCGCGGCGCACCCACGCCGAAGTCAACCTGGGCCGCATCGAGCGGTACGCCCGGGAGGACGAGACGGTCGTGGTGCCGGGGAAGGTCCTCGGCAGCGGGGCCCTCCACAAGGAGGTCACCGTCGCCGCCGTGGACTTCTCCGGGACGGCCGAGACGAAGATCCAGCAGGTCGGTGAGACCAAACGACTCGAACAGGCACTCGAAGACAACCCCGACGGAACGAACGTGCGGGTGATCCGATGAGCGTCGCGGAGTTCGACGCTGACCTCGTGGTCGACGCCCGGGACTGCATCCTGGGCCGTGTGGCCTCGCAGGTCGCCGAGCGTGCGCTCGACGGCGAGCGGGTCGCCGTCGTCAACGCCGAACGGGCCGTGATCACCGGCAGCGAGGACCAGCTGGTCGAGAAGTACCAGGGGCGCCGGGAGGTGGGCTCGGACCGCGGGCCCGCCTACCCCCGCCGGCCCGACCGCATCTTTAAGCGGTCGGTCCGCGGGATGGTTCCCCACAAGCGACCCCGCGGCCGCGAGGCCATCGAGAACGTCCGCGTCTACGTGGGCAACCCCTACGAGGAAGACGTGGAAGCGGAAGTGCTGGAGGGGACGTCGCTGGACCGACTCTCGAACATCAAGTTCGTCCCGCTGGGCGAGATCAGCGAGGCACTCGGAGCGAACGTGACATGGTAACGAACACATCAGGCAAGAAGAAGACGGCGATCGCACGCGCCACCGTCCGCGAGGGCGAGGGCAAGGTGCGGGTCAACGCACAGCCGGTCGAACTGGTCGAGCCGGAGTCGGCCCAGCTCAAGATGCTGGAGCCGTTCCGGATCGCCGGCGAGGAGCTGCGCGACGGCGTCGACATCGAAGTGTCCGTCGAGGGCGGCGGCGTGATGGGCCAGGCCGACGCGGCCCGGACTGCCATCGCCCGCGGCCTCGTCCAGCACACGAACGACGCCGAGTTGCGGGACGCGTACATGGACTTCGACCGGTCGCTGCTGGTCAACGACGTGCGCCAGTCCGAACAGAAGAAGTGGGGCGGCCCCGGTGCCCGGGCCCGCTACCAGAAGTCCTACCGCTAACCATGATGGTACCAGTCCGGTGTTTCACCTGTGGGAACGTCGTGGGCGAGCACTGGGAGGAGTTCAAGGCCCGCACCCGCGAGGCGGAGGAGCCCGAGAACCCCGAGAAGGTGCTCGACGAACTCGGCGTGGAGCGCCACTGCTGTCGCCGGATGCTCGTCTCGCACAAGGACCTGGTGGACATCGTGGCACCCTACCAGTGATGGCCCGGACCGACAGCCGCTACGAGAAGGCACGCATCATCGGGGCGCGGGCGCTGCAGGTCGCCTACGGCGCGCCGGTCCTGGTCGACACTGACCAGACCCAGCCGATCCTCATCGCGGCCGAGGAGTACGACGCCGACGTGCTCCCGTTCACTGTCCGGCGGGGTGGCAACCGGTGACGCTGGTGACCGACGTGCGCCTGCGGCGCGTGCTCGACTCCCGGGGGAACCCGACGGTCGAGGCCGACGTCGAGACCGAAAGCGGCGGGTTCGGTCGCGCGAAGGCGCCGTCGGGAGCCAGCACCGGCGAGTACGAGGCCGTCGAACTGCCGGCCCCGGAAGCCATCGCGGCCGCCCGGGCGGAGGCGGTCCCCCGGCTGGTCGGCGAGGTCTTCGCCGGCGACCAGCGCGAGGTCGACGCCGCGCTGCACGCCGCCGATGGCACCGGCGACTTCTCCGGCATCGGCGCCAACAGCGCGGTCGCCATCTCGATGGCCGCCGCGAAGGCCGGCGCCGACGTCGCTGGCCTCCCGCTCTTCCAGCACCTCGGGGGCACCTTCCGCGGGAACAGTTTTCCGGTGCCACTGGGGAACGTGGTCGGCGGCGGCGAGCACGCCGCCGACGCCACGGACATCCAGGAGTTCCTCGCGGCCCCGGTCGGCGCCCCCAGCGTCGAGGAGGCGGTCTTCGCGAACGCGGCGGTCCACGAGGCCGTCGCCGACCTGCTCGCCGACCGCGGCGTCGCCTGCGGGAAAGGCGACGAGGGCGCGTGGGCGCCCTCCATCGACGACAGCGATGCCTTCGAGGTCGTCGCCGAGGCGGTCGCCCGCGTCGAGGACGACGTGGGCTTCCAGATCCGGGTCGGGCTCGACGTGGCCGGCGCGGAGTTGTACGACGCCGACTCGGGCGTCTACCGGTACGGCGACCGCGAGCAGACCCCCGACGAGCAGGTCGAGTACGTGCTCGGGCTGGTCGAGGAGTACGACCTCGTGTACGTCGAGGACCCGCTCGACGAGGACGACTTCGAGGGCTTTGCCCGGCTGACCGACCGGGTCGGCGGGAACGAGCCCGGGGGCTCCGGCCGGGCGCGGACGCTGGTCTGTGGCGATGACCTCTTTGTCACGAACGTCGGGCGCCTGGAGCGGGGCATCGAGGCCGGCGCGGCAAACAGCATCCTGGTCAAACCGAACCAGATCGGGACGCTGACCGACGCGTTCGACGCGATCGAGCGCGCGGTCGCGAGCGGCTACGACCCTGTCGTTTCTCACCGGAGCGGCGAGACCGAGGACACCACCATCGCCCACCTGGCGGTGGCGACCGACGCCCCCTACATCAAGACGGGCGCGGTCGGCGGCGAACGCACAGCCAAGCTGAACGAACTCATCAGGATCGAACACAACGCATGAGCGGCAACGACGACGAGGGCCTCGAAACAGCCGAGTCCGACGCCGACGAGCCCGCCGAGGAGGCGGCGCCGGAGGCGTCCGACGAAGCCGAGGCCGAGACAGAACAGCCCGCCCCCGAGGCCGGGGGCGAGACGACGAGCGATGCGGACGCCGAGCCGGACGCGGCCGGCGAGGCCGGCGAGGGCGACCCCGCGGCCGAAGCCGCGGAGGCCGAGGACGCGGGTCCGACCCTCGACGAGAACGTGATGCCCGACGAGGAGAGCGAAGCGGACCTTCTGATCCCCGTCGACGACTACCTCGGGGCGGGTGTCCACATCGGCACTCAGCAGAAGACCAAGGACATGGAGCGGTTCATCCACCGCGTCCGGACCGACGGCCTGTACGTGCTGGACGTCTCGACGACCGACAGCCGGATCCGGACGGCGGCGGACTTCCTGGCCAACTACGACCCCGAGCAGATCCTCGTGGCCTCCTCGCGGCAGTACGGCCGGTTCCCGGCCGAGAAGTTCGCGGAGGCCGTGGGCGCCCGCGCACGCACGGGCCGGTTCATCCCCGGGACGCTCACCAACCCGAAGTACGACGGCTACATCGAGCCCGACGTCGTGGTGGTCACGGACCCCATCGGCGACTCCCAGGCCGTCAAGGAGGCGATCACGGTCGGCATCCCCGTGATCGCGATGTGTGACTCGAACAACACCACCTCGAACGTCGACCTCGTGGTCCCCACGAACAACAAGGGGCGCAAGGCGCTGTCGGTCGTCTACTGGCTGCTGGCCAACGAGACGCTCGACCGCCGCGGTGCCGAGCCCGCCTACGCCCTCGAGGACTTCGAGTCCGGGATCTGAGCCGGCTGACCTACCTCCGAGTCGAGAGACCGTTCTCCTCCGTCGCGCCGTGGTGAGTGGCCACCACGGAGACGGACCATCACAAGACACTTTCGCGCACCTGGAGACCAGGGGTCCATGGCCGAGACCTGGCTCAACGCCGCCCTCGGCGGGATCGTGACGCTCGTGCTCGCACCCGTGTTGCCCTTCGCCCCGGTGCTCGGCGGAGCGGTGGCGGGCTACCTCGAGGCCGACGAGCAAGAGACGGCCCGGAACGACGGGCTCCGGGTCGGGTCCCTCGCCGGTATCGTTGCGTTCCTGGCGCTGCTGGTCTTCGCCGTCCTGCTGGGGAGCCTTCTCTTTGTGGTCATCGCGAGTCTGGTCGGGGCACCGCCGGGCTTCGTCTCGGGGCTCGGGGGTGCCGTGTTCCTCCTCGGCGCGCTGTTCGTGGGAGTCTACGTCGTCGGACTGTCAGCGGTCGGCGGCTGGCTGGGCGTCCGCATCCACGACGAAGACCTGCTCTGAGGCGCTGCTCAGGGACGGGACGCCCCACAAGACACTTTCCGGGACGCGGGCGCCCTTCGGTATGAGAGACACGGCCACAGCAGTCCTGGTCGGAACTCTCGTGACGGTGGCGGCCGCCCCGCTGCTCCCGTTCGCTCCCCTGCTTGGCGGGGGTGTCGGCGGCTACGTGGCCGGGACCGACCGGACCAGTGGGTTCCAGGTGGGTCTCCTGGCCGGCCTGGTCGCGTTCGTTTTGCTCGGCGCGTTGGCCATCACGCTCACCAGCGTCTTCTTCCCGGTCTTCACGGGTGCGGTGCTCGGTCTACCTTCGTTCGTGGAGGGGATCGGACTGGCGGCCGTGGTCACGGCTGTGCCCTTCGGGGTCTTCTACATCGTCGGACTCTCGACGCTCGGCGGGTGGGTTGGCGCCTGCGTCCACGGACGATTTTAACCGACACCGGTATTTACCGGCGCACACAGGGTCGGACATGGTCACCTCGAGCGCCCCGGGGAAGGTGTACCTGTTCGGCGAGCACGCGGTGGTCTACGGCGAGCCGGCGGTCCCGTGTGCCATCGAGCAACGCGCAAGCGTCACCGCCGAGCGCCGGCCGGAGGGGCTCAGCGTCCACTCCTCCGACCTCACGCTCGACGGGTTCACCGTCGAGTACAGCGGCGACACGGCCGGCCGGCCGGACGTGGACGTCCCGGACACGCTGCTGGAGGCCGCGATGGGCTACGTCAACGAGGCCGTCGAACAGGCCCGGGACGCGGCCGACGCCCCCGACGCGGGCTTCGAGATCACCATCGAGAGCGACATCCCGCTGGGGGCCGGGCTGGGCTCGTCGGCGGCGGTCGCCGTCGCGGCCATCGACGCCGCCACCCGCGAACTGGGCGTGGAACTCTCACGCGAGGCGCTGGCCGACCGGGCCTACCGCGTCGAGCACACGGTCCAGGACGGTCAGGCCTCGCGCGCGGACACCTTCTGCTCGACGATGGGCGGGGCGGTCCGCGTCGAAGGCGACGATTGCCGGACCATCGACGCGCCCGACCTCCCGTTCGTGATCGGCTACGACGGCGGCGCGGGCGACACGGGCGCGCTCGTGGCGAGCGTGCGCGAGTTGCGGGAGTCCTACGACTTCGCGGCCGACACGGTCGGCGCAATCGGTGACATCGTCCGCAGTGGCGAGCGGGCGCTGGCCGAGGCGGACGTCGCGGAGGTCGGCCGGCTGATGGACTTCAACCACGGGTTGCTGTCGGCGCTGGGCGTCTCCTCCCGGTCGCTGGACGCGATGGTGTGGGCCGCCCGGGACGCCGGCGCGATGGGTGCCAAACTCACCGGCGCGGGCGGGGGCGGCTGCATCGTCGCGCTGGATGACACCAGCGAGACCGCCACCGCGCTCGATTACACGCCCGGCTGCGAGCGCTCCTTCCGGGCCGAACTCGACACGGACGGCGTCCGCGTGGAGAGCAACGGCGGGGGCCGCGCATGACGACGGTGCTCAAACTCGGCGGGAGCGTCATCACCGACAAGGAACGCGAGGGAACGCTCGACGAGGCGGGACTCGCGGGGGCCGCCGAGGCCGTCGCGGCCGCGAGCGACGGGCTCGTGCTCGTCCACGGCGGGGGGAGTTTCGCCCACCCGCGGGCCGAGACCCACGGGGTCTCCGACACCCACGGAACCCGCGAGGCCGCGGCCGTGACGGACATCCACGACGCGATGACCGACCTCAGCGACGCGGTCATCGGGGCACTGCAGGAGCGGGGGGTGCCGGCCCTGCCGGTCGACACGCTCGCCGTCGCCTCGCGGGACGCGACCGGCGCCCTCTCGCTGCCCGCGGGCGTCGTCGAGCGGATGCTCGGCGAAGGGTTTCTCCCGGTCGTCCACGCCGACCCCGTGGTCCAGGAGGGGGCTGGCGCGACCATCCTCAGCGGCGACGAGGTCGTGACCTCGCTGGCCCGGTCGCTCGACGCCGACCGCGTCGGCCTCTGTAGCGAGGTGCCCGGCGTGCTCGACGCCGACGGGGCGGTCATCGACCGCATCGATAGCTGGGACGACGCCGCCGCGGCGCTGGGCGGGAGCGGCGGGACCGACGTCACTGGCGGCATGGCGGGCAAGGTCCGCACGCTGCTCGACCTATCGATTCCCGCACACGTCTTCGGTCCCGACGGGCTGGAGCCGTTTCTCGCCGGCGGGGCACCCGGGACGGCGGTCGGCGGCGGGTGACCGTCCTGCGGGGAGTGAACCCCGACGGCGGGGCCGAAAGCTCTTTGATCCCGTTCGTCCATGGTGAGGGTATGACAGCCGTTCGAAGTGTCCGGAGCACGAAGTACGGCGCCAAGCTGTTCGCGTACGTGCTCTTGGTCGTCGCCGTCGGCGGTGTCCTGTTCGGCCTGGGGTACAGCCTCGCGTGGCCGGGGCTGGCCGCAGTCACCCCCGGGCCGCCACCGGTCGAGGAACCGACGACCGTCGCCGCCGGCGCGGTCCTCGCTCTCCTCGGTCTCTACGTGCTCGGTTCGGGGTTGCTGGCGACCCTGAACAAACTCGTCGCCGACAGCGTCGCGATGGGGGTCGCCGGAGCCGAGCTGTCGGTCGCCAGCGAACGGGCGGCGTCGTCGGCAACTGAAAGTGACGCCGAAACGGAGGGTCAAGAGGCCAGCAACGAGGGGGGACGCGACACGACACCCTCGTCTCCGGAGCCGGACCGGGGCCCGACGCCGGGCAGTGCCCGGTCGCAGTCGCCGGCGTCCGCGGCCGGAACCGGGGCCGGGGCGGCGGCCGACCGGAGCGACCCGCCGGCCGAGGCGGCTGACGGGTCGACGGGCTCCGAAGGCGTCGAACCGCCCGCCCCTGGGGGGAACGGCGGGGAGGGGGGCGGACAGGAGGCCGCGGAGACCGGTGCCAGCGACCCGTCCGGCGGGAGCGACCCCGACGCCGCGGCGGCGGAGGCGGACGCCGGTACTGCCGGCGGGTCCGACACGGTGACAGTCGACGTCGACGGGGCCGACACACTGGAGCTGTCGGGGACCGGCCCGGTCACGACGGGGCCGGAGTCAGACGCCGAGGCGGAGGAGTCCGACGCCGGCAACGCGGGGAGCACCGACGCCGGCCCTGCCGGGGCGGATTTCGGGGACGACACCACGGAGGCGGGCCGACCGGTCGGGAGTCTGGAGACGGAACCCGTCGACCCCGAACCCGGGCCGGGCTCCGATTCCGGTCCCAACTCCGACGTAGACGAGGGCGACCCGGCCGGGCCACGCGAACCGTCCCCGGAAGAGATCGCTTTCGGCTCCTCGGGCGCGGACCTGGGGGCCGGCCCCGACCGCGAGGCCGGCCCCGACGACGACACCGGGGCGCGCGGCGGCGTGACCGAGCGCGCGGACTGGTTCGAGGAGGGCTCGGACGAGGAGAGCGAGGCCGAGCCGACCGACGCTGGGGAGTCTACAGGCAAGTCCGAGCGGCCGGAGGTCGAGGAGGCACAGGGGGCGAGTGGGGTCGCGGGGTCGACGGCGCCGTCGGACCCGCTTGCGGACCCGAACGAGGACGGGTAGCCGCGGGGCCGCGCAACCACAGGCGGGATCCCACAGTTTTTACCGTCGCCCGTCGTAGGCGCCCGTAACCGAGTGTCAGGCCGTCCGAGGGCGGTGCGACGGCCGGCGGGCGCACGCGGCCCGGGCCCCAGCGGGGTCCGTGCCCACACGGTGTGCCCGGGACCACGCGACGCCGGCGACCCCACAAGACGCGGGTGTTGCCGGCCACGCGGGCTCTCCCGCCGGCAGGCCGTCAGGACGGCATCTCGGAGTGATACAATGGAGATCGAAATCGCGACAATCGGCGGTTACGAGGAGGTCGGGCGGCAGATGACTGCGGTACGTGCGGGCGACGACGTCGTCGTCTTCGACATGGGACTGAACCTCTCGAAGGTACTGATCCACGACAACGTCGAGACCGAGCGGATGCACTCGCTGGACCTCATCGACATGGGTGCGATCCCCGACGACCGGATCATGTCCGACCTGGAGGGTGACGTGAAGGCCATCGTGCCGACCCACGGCCACCTCGACCACATCGGCGCCATCTCGAAGCTGGCCCACCGGTACGACGCGCCCATCGTCGCCACCCCCTTCACCATCGAACTGGTCAAACAGCAGATCCAGAGCGAGGAGAAGTTCGGCGTCCAGAACGACCTCGTGAAGATGGAGGCCGGCGGGACGATGCGGATCGGCGACGACAACGAACTCGAGTTCGTCAACGTCACCCACTCGATCATCGACGCGATCAATCCCGTCCTGCACACGCCGGAGGGCTCGATCGTCTACGGGCTCGACAAGCGGATGGACCACACGCCGGTCATCGGTGACCCAATCGACATGAAGCGGTTCCGGGAGATCGCCCGGGAGGACGGCGGCGTCCTCTGTTACATCGAGGACTGCACGAACGCGGGCAGCAAGGGCCGCACGCCCAGCGAGTCCGTCGCGCGCCGCCACCTCAAGGACGTCATCCACAGCATCGAGGACTACGACGGCGGGATCGTCGCCACCACGTTCTCCAGCCACATCGCCCGCGTGAAGAGTCTCGTCGAGTTCGCCGACGACATCGGCCGCCAGCCCGTCCTGCTCGGGCGGTCGATGGAGAAGTACTCCGGGACGGCCGAGCGCCTGGACTTCGTCGACTTCCCCGACGACCTGGGGATGTACGGCCACCGGAAGTCGGTGGACCGGACGTTCAAGCGGATCATGAACGAGGGCAAGGAGAACTTCCTGCCCATCGTGACCGGCCACCAGGGCGAGCCCCGCGCGATGTTGACCCGGATGGGGCGCGGGGAGACCCCCTATGAACTCGACGACGGCGACAAGGTCCTCTTCAGTGCCCGGGTCATCCCCGAGCCGACAAACGAGGGCCAGCGCTACCAGTCCGAGCGCCTGCTCGGCATGCAGGGCGCCCGGATCTACGACGACATCCACGTCTCGGGCCACCTCCGCTCGGAGGGCCACTACGAGATGCTGGACACACTCCAGCCCCAGCACGTGATCCCCGCCCACCAGGATATGGGCGGGTTCGCCCCCTACGTCGACCTCGCGGAGAACCAGGGGTACCAGCTCGGCCGTGACCTGCACGTCACGCGCAACGGCAACATGATCACCCTCGTCGAGGAGTAGATGGCGGGGCAGCAGGCGGTCGAGCGGGCGGTCACCAGCCGCCGGGAGCGAGTTAACGAGGCCATCGACGAGGACCTCCCGCTCGCCGAGCCCGAACGCCTCTACGAGGCCTCCCGCTACCTCCTGCAGGCCGGCGGCAAGCGGCTCCGGCCGACGGTGCTGTTGCTCGCCGCCGAGTCGCTCGCGGACGTCTCCCCGCTTGGCGCGGACTACCGGTCGTTCCCAGCGGTCGACGGCGAGGTCGACGTCATGCGGGCGGCGGTCAGCGTGGAGATCATCCAGTCCTTTACCTTGATCCACGACGACATCATGGACGACGACGACGTCCGCCGCGGGGTGCCGGCCGTCCACCGGGAGTTCGACCTCTCGACGGCGATCCTCGCCGGCGACACCCTCTACTCGAAGGCCTTCGAGAACATGCTGGAGACGGGCGCACCGGCCGAGCGGTCGGTCCGGGCCCTGTCAGAACTCGCCACCACCTGCACCGAGATCTGCGAGGGACAGTCACTGGACATCGACTTCGAGGCGCGGGCCGCGGTCACGCCCGACGAGTACCTGCGGATGGTCGAACTCAAGACTGCAGTGCTGTACGCCGCCGCGGCCTCGATCCCGGCGGTCATCCTCGGCCACGACGACGCCGTCGAACCGCTTCACAGCTACGGCCTCGACATCGGACGCGCCTTTCAGATCCAGGACGACCTGCTCGACCTGACGACGCCGACGGAGACCCTGGGCAAACAGCGTGGCAGCGACCTCGTCGAGGGGAAACAGACTCTGATCACGGTTCACGCCCGCAACCAGGGGGTCGACGTCGACAACCTGGTCGACGCGGACTCCGTCGAGGCAGTCACCGAGACGGAGATCGACGCCGCGCTGGACGAACTCGAGACGGCCGGCAGCATCGAGTTCGCCCGCGAGCGGGCCCGCGGGCTCGTGCGGAGCGGGAAGAACCACCTCAACGCGCTCCCGGACAACGAGGCCAGCGACCTGCTGGCCTCCGTTGCGGATTACCTCATCGAACGCGAGTACTGACTACAGTTTGCGCTCGGCGTCCTCGGCGAGCTCGCGCATCCGCTTGCCAACGCGGCCGGCATCGGAGAACTCGTCCTCGCTCATGGCGTTGGCCAGGGCGTTGCCCAGCACGAAGACGGCGTGTTTGTGCTCGCTTTTGGACATGTGGACGTCGTCGGGGGTCACGTCCAGCTCTTCGTACGGGTCGAACAGCGCGGGGTCGACCTGCTCCAGCCCCGCGAAGTACTCCTTGATCGTAACCATCTGCTCGTGGAGCTCGAGCAGCTCGTCTTTGTGCATGTGCGGAATACGACTGACGCGCGGTTAAACCTTGCTTGGGAGCCGATACCAGAACGGGTCCTCAGAAGACGTACTCGTCGTCGTGGCCCATCATACCGTCGTCCTCGTACCCCGGGTCCTCCTCTTCGTTCGTCGGGCCACTCGTCTTGTAGGCTTTCAGTCCAGTGGAGAGCAGATCCTCGATCGCCTCCTCGCGGTTGAGGAACTCGCCCCGCTCGACCAGCTGAGCGATCTGCATCTCGAGATGCTCAGGGATGGTTATCTCTACCTTTGGCATCGCAACATGTCCCGCTTGCATGGAGGTGTATATAAACCTGACGGGCAATGTTCCCGAACTCAAAAAACGTCCTGCCGGAACAAAAAGCGAACTTTGGAGAGGCAGATGCGAACTTTCAGATGTGCGTATCGTCCACCTGCGGGGCGGCGTCGCTCCGGAGTGCGAAGCCCCCGCACCGGGACCAGGAGCGGCGGCCACCCGAGGCACTATAGTTAGGTCCAAATGTCCGGATCCCGTACTCCGAGAGGATGGAACGACCGCGCGGTGAGGAGCGCGCCGGCCGGCGAGCAGTTGACGGGGCCGTCCGCTGGTGCCGCATCGAGGGTAGCCCCGTCAAACCGCTGCTGCGGGCGGCCGGCCGCCCGCGGGTCGCGTGGGCCGATGCCACGACGACGCTGGTCGCCGGCGGGGTGGCAGCGACCGTCTCCGCGGAGGGTCCCGACCGGTTCGAGCACGTCCGCGAGCGCGCCGAGGCGGTGTTCGCCGGGCTCGAGGTGCCGCTTGACCTTCCCGAGGCCGCGCGGCCGCGGCTCTACGGCGGATTCGCCTTTCACGAGGGGCACGCCGACCCCGGGCCGGGCGGGTCATGGGGGGGGTATCCCGGCGCGCTGTTCGTGTTGCCGGCCGTGCAGCTGTCGCTGGCGAACGGTCAGGGCTGGCTGACGGCGGCCGCCACCGGACCCGACGCGGGCGCCCGCGCCGAACGCCGGCTCGAGCGGTGGCGCGACCGGCTCACAGCCCTGCCCGACCTGGGGGCGGTCGGGCCGCCCGGGGTGGCCGACAGCCGGCCCACGCCCTCGCTCGCGGGGTGGCGCCGGCAGGTGACCGACGCCACCGCGAGCGTGCGCCGCGGGGACCTCCGGAAGGTCGTGCTCGCCCAGTCCCTGGGGGTCGACCTTGCGGAGGAACTCGACGTCGTGGACACGCTCGACCGGCTCAGCGACACCTACCCCGGCTGCTTTCGCTTCCTGGTCGAGCCAGAACGCGGCGGGGCCTTCTTTGGCGCGACACCCGAGCGGCTGGTCTCGCTTGAGGGCCGGACCGTCCAGACCGAGGCGCTCGCGGGCTCGACAGGTCGCGGGGACACGCCGGCCGAGGACGAGTGGCTCGCCTCCGAGCTGCGGGACAACGAGAAGGACGTCCACGAACACGAGCTCGTGGCCGACGCGGTCCGCGACCAGCTCGCCCCGCTGGCGACCTCGATCCGGACGGGGACCCGGACGGTCCGGCGGCTCGCGACCGTCCAGCACCTCCGGACGCCGATGCAGGCGACGCTCACCCGCGACGAACACGTCCTCACGCTGGTCGAGGCCTTACATCCCACGCCGGCGGTCGGGGGGCTGCCCCCGGACGCGGCCCTGCGGACGATCCGCGAGACGGAGGCCTTCGACCGCGGGTGGTACGCCGCCCCCGTGGGGTGGTTCGACGCCGCGGGTGACGGGACCTTCGGCGTCGCCATCCGGTCGGCGCTGGCCCGCCGGG
>Ga0207714_1002070_pt1 | contig 12411 bp, 11 predicted proteins | sample PonA232FremontCA_2_FD_187270 | JGI IMG/M metagenome (GOLD analysis project Ga0207714, IMG submission 187270) | Marine sediment microbial community from Fremont, CA, USA - Pond A23 Sediment 2 (SPAdes) | ecosystem: Environmental > Aquatic > Marine > Unclassified | place: USA: Fremont, California... | reverse complement strand
GGAGGAACCGAAGATGCATTCCCGCCAGTCCTTCCTAAAAGGCGCCATCCAGGGCGCGGAACTGGGCGTGCACAGCGGCAGCCGGGTTGTCGAGGGTGTCCATGCCGCGGTGCAGGATTCCGTCCGTCGACGCGTCCCGGTATCCGTTCCGGGCCCGGGCGTCACCGGGGCGGTCTATGGCGCCATCCGGTCCCTGACCACGCTGCTGGCGGTGGCCGGCACGCGGGGTCTGGACTGGGCCGGCGGAGACGCGGACCCGGACAGCCGTGAACTGCAGCCCTGGCAACTGCACTGCGCCAGCGCCTTCAATGCCGCCTGGGGCGACTTCTTCCATGCGCAGAACCACCACTGGGCCCTGCCCATGGGGTTTGCCTGTGGTGAGCGGCCGGCCTCGTTTACGGCGGGCGTGCCGTCCTGGTTGTCGGCATCGCCTTCGCCCCATCTGGTGGTCTTCGTGCATGGCCTGGGCATGAACGAACTGGCCTGGCAGAACCCGGAAGGCGCGAGTCTGCCCGAGCGTCTGTCGCAAGACTTTGATTGCCAGGTGCTCTATCTCAGGTACAACACGGGCCGGGCCATTCACGACAATGGCGCGGACCTGGCGCAACGGCTGGAACAGCTGATCAACGAATATCCGGTGCCCGTGGAGAGCATGACCCTGGTGGGCCACAGTATGGGCGGTTTGGTGGGCCTGAGCGCCGGGCATCAGGGGCTGGACGCGGGCCATGGCTGGACGCAACGGCTGCGCGGTCAGGTCTGCCTGGGGGCGCCTCATCAGGGCGCGAAACTCGAGACCATGGGCAACTGGCTGACCCATTTTCTGAACTACAGTTCCTACTCGGCGCCACTGGCACTGATCGGGCAGTGGCGCAGCGCCGGCATCAAGGATCTGCGTCACGGCAGCCTGCGTGCCGATGACTGGGACGAGCGCGACCGCGATGATGTAGCGCATTTCCACCCGCACCCGGTGGATCCGGTGCCCGGGGCGCATTATCTGTTTGTCGGCACTACCCTGGCCGGTATCCGCGGCGGGACCCTGGAAAAGACGGTGGGCGACGGGCTGGTGACGCCCTGGAGCGCGCTCAATCCCCGGCTGCATGCGCCGGCCGAAGATCGGATTCGCTGCAAGCGTCTCGATGGCATCGGCCACATGGGTTTGCTGGATCATCCGGCCGTCGCGGATGAGCTGGTGCGCTGGTACGGGCAACAGCGCCGCCGCGATGCCGTGTCGGCTCAAGGCTCGCGGTAGAGTTCGCCCAGGATGGCGCGGCAGGAGCCGTCTTGTTTCATGGTCTCCAGCGCCTGGTTGATTTCGGGCATCCGCTCCGCCAGCGGCGATTGCCGGGCGATGCCGAAGCGCAGGGCGATCTCTTCCACCGGCGGTTGGCAGAACAAAAGTTCGTCCCGGTCCAGTTCCGGATCGGTCAGGCTGGACTGAAGGAAAGAATAATACTGCAGGGAATAATCCACCCGCGCGCTCATGGCCTTCTTGAGGTGGGCGAGGTCGTTGTTGCTCCGTACGACCCGGACCTGCCGCTCCTGTCGCAGGGCGGACCAGTTGTTTCCATAGACATAGTCCCGCGTGACGCCCACGGTCTTGTTTTCCAGCGCACCGGGGCGGTTCCAGCGGCATTCGCTGTGTTCAGGGTGATCAGAGGCGGTTACCAGCAACAGCTGATCCCGGTAGACCGGATCACTGAAAGCCATGCCATCCGTGCGCACCGGGGTCCGGCTGATCATGGGAATGATATCGGCCTCACCGGTGCGGATCTGTTTGAGCGCGCGTTGCCAGGGCACGTTGCGAAACGTCACGTCCACGTTCAGGCGGCCAAACAATGTCCGGGTAAGTTCGACCGCCCTGCCCCCGGTGATTGCGCCCGTGTCCGCATCCACGATCTCCCAGGGCGGCCAGTGCTCGACCACCACGACGGCCTCGCCGCGCGCGGCAAGCGAGAACAACAGCGACAACAGAGCCAGCGCGTATCTTTCCGGATGCAATTTCATGAAGCTCGCCTGCAGGCCGGGACAGGATCTGTATTGTAGGTCAACGGGCGTCGTTGTCACGGGCGCGTGGCAGCTCGAGCATGGCCACCAGACCGCCATCGGCCGTGCTCGCAAAGCGCAGCGCGCCGTCGTAATGCCGCGCGATGGCCTCGACAATGGCCAGCCCCAGACCGGCCCCGGCGCGCTCGCCCTGGCGCTCGAAGCGTCGGGTCAGATTGCCTGCGCCCACCTGTGCACCGCCCGAGCCCCGGTCCTCGACGCGCAGCCGGACCCGCTCCGCGTCCTTCTCGATGATGAGGTCGACGCCGCTGTCTTCGGGCGTGTGGCGCAAGGCGTTGGTCAGCAGATTGCGCAGCGCCGTGCTGACCAGCGCCACTGGCGCGGCCACGGCGAGTTCCGGCGTCAGGCCGGTCACGTGCAGGCGGCGCGTATTCGGCAGATCCGCCAGGGCCTCGCGCACCGCCGTATCCACCAGCGCCGCCGGAGGCTCTTCGCCGGCATCGCTTTCCACCCGGGCCAGGGTCAGCAATTGATCCACCAGATGGGCCAGGCGTTGCGCACCCGCTTGGGCGTGCTGGATGGCCTGTTCGCGTTCCGGACCCTGCTGGCGACGCGCGAGTTGCAGATGGGTCTTGATGCCGGTCAGCGGTGTGCGCAATTCGTGGGCGGCGTTGCTGGTAAAGCGGCGTTCGTGCGCCAGCACCTCGGCCACCTGTGACAGCAGTCCATTCAGGGTGTCGATGACGGGTACCAGCTCTGCGGGCGCCTGTTCGATACGGATCAGGTCCAGACTGTCGGGCCGGCGCCGGGCGAGCGCCTCGCGCAGCCGGTGCAGGGGGCGCAGGCCACGGCGAATGCCGAGCCACAGCGCAATCAGCCCCCCCACCAGTGCCAGCGCGAAGGGAGCGACCATGACCAGAAGCATGCGGTGTTCCAGGTCCCGGCGCACGCGCATGCGGTCGGCGGTGGTAATGAACAGATCCTGATGGCGCAGGGTGTACAGCCGCCAGCGCTGGTCGTTGATGGTACGCGTGTGATAGCCCGGCGTGGGCGTGCCCAGGGCCCTGCCCGCGGCGCTGCCGGTACGCAGCAACACGCGTCCGCCGGCCGCGCGCACCTGACAGGCCACGCCGTCGGTTTCCGGGGCCGTCAGGCGCGCCGGGTCCGGGCCCGTGTCGGCCAGCTCGGGCCGGTTGGCCACCAGGCCGGCGACCATGCGGGCCGAGGCCGCCAGGCGCTGATCCAGGGTGGCGGTCACTTGCCGGCGCAGATCCACGAACAAGAGCCCGGCCGCGACCAGCCACAGCAGGGTGAAGGCCAGCCCCAGTGTGAGCAGCAGGCGGCGTTGCAGGCTCACGCGTCCTCCCGCTCGTCCGTGGGGCCCAGCCGGTAGCCCACGCCGCGTACCGTGTCGATCAGGTTGCGACCCAGCTTGCGGCGCAAATGATGGATATGGACATTGAGGGCATTGCTGCCGATATCGGTATCCAGGCCATAGAGCGAGTCCTTGAGCTGTTCCTCGGACAGAATGGCGCCGCGGGAATAGAGCAACGCTTCCAGCAGCGCCAGTTCGCGCCGCGACAGGGATACGGGCTCGCCATCCAGGGTCACGGTTTGTTCCGCGGGTCGATAGCGCAACCGGCCATGGGTCAGCTCGGGTACTGGACGGCCGGCGGCGCGGCGGATCAGCGCCTGCAAGCGCGCGGTCAGCTCGCCCAGGTCGAAGGGCTTGAGCACATAGTCGTCCGCGCCCGCTTCCAGCCCGGCAATACGCGCGTCCACGTCATCGCGGGCGGTCAGAATCAAGACCGGCACTGTGATGTCGCTGGCGCGCCAGTCGCGCAGCAGTTTCATGCCGTCGGTATCCGGCAGTCCCAGATCCAGAACGACCGCATCGGTGTGTGCGGCGCGCAGGGCCGCGTCCGCCCGGCGCGCGTCGGGGAAACGATCCAGGGTAAAGCCCTCGGCCTCCAGCGCGGAGGCCACGCCGGAGGCGACCAGATCATCATCCTCGACCAGCAGGATATGCATGGAGCTGCTCCTCACCCATGGCTCCCGGGAGCCTTAACCTTTGCATAATGCCTGTCCCTCAGGCTCCCCCGTGTTGATTAAGTTCCATGAACCTTTCCAATGGAGCCGTGATGGTAACGGTCAGCATCGGGCCCCTGGCGCTGTCGCTCGATCAGCTCATGATGATTTTCGCCTTCGGCGTGACCTGGGCGACCGCCGCCTTTCTGAGCCGACGGGATGAGCTGGCGCTGGGCGCGCGTCTGTTCGATCTGATGCTGCTGGCGCTGTTCGCCGCGCGCCTGGGCTTCGTAATCCGCTATTTCCCGGAATACAGCGACAACTGGCTGGGGATGCTTGATATTCGCGACGGCGGCTTTTCGCCGCTGGCGGGTATCGTCGGCGCGACATTGGGCGCCGCGGTGCTGGCGCTGCGCCACCCGGGCGCGCGCGCACAGCTGGCGCTGTCGCTGGGCACGGGCGTGGCGGTCTGGGCCCTGCTCAGCACGGCCGCGGGTGTGATGCGCGAGCAGGGCGCGGTGCTGGCCGAGACACCGGTGCGGACGCTGGCGGGCGAACCAGTGCGTCCGGCCGCGATTCGCCCCGAACAGCCCCGGGTGATCAATCTCTGGGCCTCCTGGTGTCCGCCCTGTGTGGACGAGATGCCGGTACTGGAAAAGGCGGCCGAGCGCTATCCCGGGGTGAGCTTTGTCTTCGTCAACCAGGGGGAAAAGCGCGCCCGGGTGCGCGGCTTTCTCGAGCAGCACGGACTGGCGTTACCGAATGTGTTGCTCGACCCCGACAGCAACATGGGGCGCCGGGCCGGCGGCCAGGCACTGCCCACCACCTTGTTCTATGACGCCTCCGGGCAGCTGATCGATACCCATGTGGGCGCGCTCTCGCGTGCCTCCTTGCGCAGCGCCCTGGAAGGTTTTGATGCCCATGATCTGAAGGAGAAAGCACCATGAACGTATATCCCCGCAGCCTCCGGGCCGCTATCGCCGCTCTGGTGATGGTGCTGGCCGGTCCGGCTTTCGGCGACGAAGAGCCGGCGCCCATCGAACACCTCAAGGGCCAGGGGTTCGAGGTCACGGATCGTTTTCAGGCGCCGGGTGGATTGATCGGCTATGTGGGCCGACTGGATGGCAAGCCACTGGCCGCCTATCTCACCCCGGATGGTGAGCACATGGTCGTGGGCCCCATGCTCGACGGCAATGGCCGGAATCTGACCCGGCCGCGCCTGCCCGGCCGCTCCGGTGAGGACGCCAGCGAAGAGGCATGGTCACGCCTGGAAAACGCGGACTGGTTCGTCGACGGCGCCGAGGATGCCGACACCGTGATCTATACCTTCACCGATCCCAATTGCCCCTACTGCCATCGCTTCCGCGAAGCGGCCGCGCCCTGGGTGGATGCCGGGCGCGTGCAGATTCGTCACATCATGGTGGGGATTCTCAAGAGCGACAGTCCCGAAAAGGCAGCCACCATCCTGGACAGTGCCGATCCGGCCGCGGCCCTGCTGCGTAACCAGAACCAATTCAACGACGGCGGCATTGCCGTGGACCAGGAGAGCGTAGCCCGTGCACGTGAGCGCGTTCAGCAGAACAACCGCTTGATGCGCGAAATGGGATTGCGGGCGACGCCGGTCATCTATTATCGCGACGAGCAAGGTCAGGTGGCTCGCAGGCAGGGCATGCCCCGGCCGTCGCAACTGCCGACGATCCTGGGCAGTCCCAGGCCGGATTCCTGAAACGGCGGCTCAAAAAAAGGGCCGCTCGCAAGCGGCCCTGGTTTGCCTTCGGGTTGTCACCGGATCAGCTGGACAATTCCAGCAACAGCTTGTTGACCCGCTGCACATAGCCCGGTGCATCCTTGAGCTCTTCGCCGCCGGCGAGCCGGGCCTGTTCATAGACCACGCTGATGAGATCGTTCGAGTAGCTCTCATCCGAGGCCTGATTGAGTCGCTGCACCAGCGGGTGTTCCGGATTGATTTCCAGAATGGGCTTGCTCTCCGGCAGTTCCTGACCCGCCGCCTGCAGTAGCTGGCGTACCTGCGGGCCCAGATCGTCTTGCTGAACCACCAGGCAGGCCGGGGAATCGGTCAGCCGGTGCGTAGTGCGGACGGATTCCACATCGTCGGCGAGCACCTCCTGGATGCGCTTCGTCAGCTGGGCGTATTCCTCGTCGGTCTTTTCCTTTTCCTTCTTTTCCTCCTCGTCCTCGAGATCACCGAGATCCAGCTCGCCCTTGGAAATATCGCGCAAGGGAATTTCTTCATACTGGCCCAGGTGATTCATGACATAGTCATCGATCTGACCCGAGAGCAACAGCACCTCGATGCCCTTCTTGCGGAAGACTTCCAGATGCGGACTACCCAACGCATTCTGATGGCTGTCCGCGGCAATGTAATAAATCTCTTTCTGGCCTTCCTTCATGCGCGCCTTGTAGTCGTCCAGGCTGACGTTTTGCGTGGGCTCGCCCGTGTGCGTGGTGGCGAAGCGCAGCAGCGGCGCAATCTTGTCCTGGTTTTTCATGTCTTCGGCAATGCCTTCCTTGAGCACATTGCCGAATTCATCCCAGAACTGCTGGTATTGCTCCGGCTGGTCCTCGGCCAGTTTGCTGAGCATGTCCAGCGCGCGTTTGGTCAGCTGGCTCTGCAGCGACTGGACGGTGCTATCCTGCTGCAGGATCTCGCGCGAGACGTTGAGCGAAAGATCATTGCTGTCGATCACGCCCTTGATAAAGCGCAGATACAGCGGCAGGAACTGCTCGGCGTCGTCCATGATGAACACGCGCTGGACATAGAGCTTGAGCCCGCGCGCGCCGTCGCGGTGATACAGATCAAAGGGCGCTTTCTCGGGCACATACAGCAGCGAGGTGTATTCCAGCTTGCCCTCGACCTTGTTGTGCGTCCAGGTCAGGGCATTGCCGTAGTCATGCGAGATGTGACGGTAGAAGTCCTGGTATTCCTCGGTGCTGATCTCGTTCTTGTTCCGGGTCCACAGCGCCGTGGCGGAGTTGGCCTGCTCCCAGGTGGTTTCCATTTCGGGACTTTCTTCCTCTTCCTGACCTTCCTTCGGTTTTTCTTCCTGAATCAGCACCGGAATGGCGATATGGTCGCTGTACTTCTGGACCAGCGACTTGAGCCGGAAAGGCTCAAGAAACTCGGCTTCCTCGTCGCGCAGATGCAGCACGACCGCCGTGCCCTTGGTCGGTTTGTCCACCGCGCCCAGATCGAATTCGCCGTGGCCCGTGCTGGCCCAGTAGACACCGTCGCCGGGGTTCGTCCCCGCCTTGCGGCTATAGACTTCCACGTGGTCGGCGACGATAAAGGCGGAATAAAAACCCAGCCCGAATTGCCCGATCAGGCTGGCGTCCTTTTGCTCGTCACCGCTCATGTTCTTGAGGAATTCCATGGTTCCGGACCGCGCAATGGTGCCGAGGTTATTGATGATGTCCTCGCGGTCCATGCCGATGCCGTTATCGCGCACCGTCAGCGTGCCGGCCTCCTTGTCCGCTTCGATACGCACTTCCAGGTTCGGATCACCCTCGTACAGGCTGTCATCCTCGAGCGCGCGGAATTTGAGCTTGTCGGCGGCGTCGGCGGCGTTGGAAATCAGCTCGCGCAGGAAGATTTCCTTGTTGGAGTACAGCGAATGCACCATCAGGTGCAGCAGCTGATTTACCTCCGCCTGGAATTCGTGTTGCTCGGTCTGGACGGTCTCGGCCATGGTGTCTTCTACCCTTTTGATCTGACTTGGTTCGCTGTGACCGGGCGAATTGGGGGTGAAGGGCGCTTTTTCAAGGGTGTCACGGGCTTTGAGTCCGGCTGCTACACTCGGGTTTTCATCCAGCCGGCATCGAAGCTGCAATACCAGGCCCCGGGACATGATAATCGGCGAGATGAGCGCGAACACCCAGAATCTGTTGCTGCTGGGTATACTGTTGTCGGTGAGTATCCTGGCGGATGCGGTGGCCCGGCGCACGGCCCTGCCGCGCATTTCCCTGCTGGTACTGGTGGGCGTGGGCTATGCCGTGGTACAGCAAGCGGTGCTGGGTCAGCCCCATGCCCGGCCCCTGGGCGGGCTGGGTGAGCCGCTGATCAATGTGGCGCTGGTCATGGTGGCCTTCCTGCTGGGCGGCGAGCTGACGCGCGAACGCCTGCGCAGCACGGGGGCAGTGATTGTGGTGCTGTCCCTGGCGGTCATTGGCGTGGGCGCGTTGACGGTAGGTGGCGGCCTGACCTTGCTGGGCTACCCGCCGGCCGTGGCGATATCGCTGGCGGCGATTTCCGTGGCCACCGACCCGGCCGCGGTCAGTGAAGCCGTGGGCGCGAGTGGCGACGAGCGGCCCCGGAGGCGCATTCTGCTCGGGATCGTGGCCATCGACGACGCCTGGGGCATTATCGTGTTCGGCCTGGCCATGGCCGGGCTGGGCTGGCTGGGCTCGGGCGATGGTGCGCAGGCGCTGGTGCATGCTGTCTGGGAGCTGGGCGGGGCCCTCGTGCTGGGCCTGGTTCTGGGGTTGCCGGCAGCCTGGCTTACCGGACGGCTGCAGCCGGGCGAGCCCACCCTGGTGGAAGCGCTGGCGTTGATTCTGCTGATGGCGGCCCTGTCCACCTGGTTGAATGTCTCGCCTTTGCTAACGGCCATGGTGGCCGGGTTCGTCGTGGTCAATGTGTCTCCCCATCATGAGTATTCCTTTACGGAAATCGAGCACATTGAATGGCCCTTTCTGGTGTTCTTTTTCGTGCTTTCCGGCGCCAGCGTCGATCTCGCCTATATGGGCACCGCCACCGGCCTGATTCTGGCCTATATCGCGCTGCGTTCACTGGGGCGCTACCTGGGCGGGCAACTGGGCGTACGCATGCTGCGCCCACCGCGGCCGGACGTTCCGCACAATCTGGGGCTCGCGCTGACGCCCCAGGCGGGTGTGGCCATGGGCATGGCCTTGCTGGCCGCCGAGCATTTCCCCGAGCAGGGCAAGCTGATTCTCGCCGCCGCCGTGACCTCCACCATTGCCTTTGAACTGGTGGGGCCCTGGCTGGTGAGCCGGGTTATCCGGACGTAACAGGCTGGTAATCCCGACGTTATTCCTGCCGGCCCTCGATCGCTGATAGCAATACGCCGGCGGCGAGGCCCAGACGGCGGTCGAGCTGTTGGTCCGGATCGCCGCTGAAGTCCAGATCCAGCTTGAGAATGACCGGATTGAAGCGCTGTTGGTAGCTGGCCATGGTTCGTCCGTTCAGGGTGGCGTGATAGCGCTGGGGCAGCAGGATCGACAGGATTTCCAGATAGCGGCGCACCAGCGCTTTTACCATGTAGTCCTCTTCCAGGGTGGCGATCTCGTTGCCGTCGGGATCCAGGATGCTCCAGTGATCCTGAAGGAAGGATGATTTCAGTCCGGCGCGCCTGAGCGTGCCCACGCGTTCGTCCGTGCCTGAATCCACCACATCATAGGCGCCCGAGAAATCAAAGATGCTCCGGGTGTTGATCCGCAGCAGCTCGTCTTTCATGGACTCATCCGCGTAGAGGCGGATGTCCTCGCGCAGCCGGAAACGCTTCATCTCCGAGTACAACACGAGATCGCCCTGGTCATCATAAAGGTGAAAGGCGTCGCCGAAGATTCGGAAGAACTTCGAACGGATGGTGTAGTACGGGCGCTGGAAACGCGGGTCGTGCGGCTCGGTCATGCGGATCGTCCTGTTCCGGTCATCGCGGTCAGTATACACAGCGACGGGAGCATCACCAGCGTCAAGCGGACGTCACCCGGGCCGGGGCGACCAGGGCCAGGGCGATGCTCACTCCGGTCAATCCGGCCATGGCGCCGGCGAGTCCGGGAATGCCGAAGCCGGCGTCCAGCAGCCCGCCCGCCAGGACCGGGGAGATGGCGGTGGAAACCACCATGACCGCCTGGGCCATGGCGCGGATCGCGCCCAGATAGCGGGTGCCATAGCGTTCGGGCCAGAGCGCGCCGCTGGCGGTGGACATGGCCCCCTGGCTCATGCCGGTAAGCGTCAGATAGGCCGCGGGGACCCAGCTGCCGTCGCGCAGCGCCAGCAGGATCATGGCCAGGGTCATGGGGAGAAGGGACAGCGGCAGGGTGCGCCGGGCGGTGAGCCGATCCACCATGGGGCCGGCGATCAGCAGGGTTAGCAAATGACCGGCGGCGTAGCCGCTGAACGCTCCCGCTACCAGGGACAGGGGCCAGTCGCGGGCTTCGGCAATGGCGGCCTGGTGAAAGAGAATGGCGGTCACCACAAAGGGCGTAATGAGTGCGGCGGGCAGCAGCAGGTAGAACCCGCGGTCGCGCAGGACCTGGCCTCGTGTTAATCCCTCGGCCGGAGCACCATCTTCATGGGTGCCGCCCTGTTCGGGGTGGGGCGCGCGGTGCGAGAGCAACCAGTAGAGCGGCAGCAGCACCAGCAGCAAGACAGCGGCGGCCACCCACCAGGCGCTGCGCCAGCCGCCGAAGCCGATCAGTGCCACGCCGGCGGCGGGCAGAGTGGCCTCGGCCAGCGGGAAACCGGATGCCGCCAGGGCCATGACCTTGCCCCGGTGCAGGTGAAAGTAGCGACCCGCGGTGGTCAGGCCCAGATGGGCCATGAGGCCCTGTCCGCCCAGGCGCAACAGGAAGAAGCCGAGCCCGAGCATGGCCACATGCGGAGCCAGGCCCATGAGCATGCAACCCACCGCGAGCAGCGCTACGCCCAGCGCCGTAATCCGGTGCAGCGGCCAGCGATCCGCCAGCCCCCCGATGCGCAGCAGCACCAGGGCGGAACACACGGTGGCGCCGCTGTAGAGCGCGCCATAGGCGGTATTGCTGAGCGCGAATTCGTCCCGCAGGGCCGTGCCGAACACGGACACGAAAAAGGTCTGCCCGAAACCCGAGCCGGCGGTCGCCAGCAGGGCGAACAGGGCCAGACCGGGACGCGCGCGGATAAAGGTGGGAAGCAGCTGCATAGGGCGCGGATTCTTGCATGGCTGGCGAGCGCCGCCAAGCTGCGACACAATGCGTATTGGCCTTGATACACTTTTCCGGGAATCGCGTTTCGCCGGCTGAACAGGAAGACGAAATTGGAATCAGCGTTCTGGCATGAAAAATGGGAGAAGGGGGAGATCGGTTTTCACCGTCCGGATGTGCATCCCCTGCTGACGCAGTTCTGGTCGCGGGTGGTGTCCCAGCACGACGGCCGGGTCTTCGTGCCACTGTGCGGCAAGGCCCTGGATGTCGGGTATCTGCATTCCATGGGCCATACGGTGGTCGGCGTGGAACTTGACGAACGCGCGGTCAAGGAGCTGTTCGAGGAACAGAAGCTCGAGCCCGAGATCACCGAGTGGCGTGGAGGGCAGTGCTGGCAGGCACGCGGTATTCGCATTTATCAGGGCGATTTCTTTCAGCTGCAATCCGCGGATCTCGGCGATGTGGACGCGGTTTATGATCGGGCCTCGCTGGTGGCGCTGCCGCCGCCCATGCGCGCCCTTTATGCCACCCGCATGGCGGCCCTGACGGGCAAAGCCTCGCAGCTGCTGATCACCTTTGAGTACGACACCAGTCAGATGGACGGGCCGCCCTTCTCCGTGAACAGTGAGGAAGTGGAACAGCGCTACGGCGAGCGTTTCCACATCGAGGAGCTCTCGCGGGAAGACATTATCGAGAAGTCGGAACGGTTCCAGGAGCAGGGCCTGGATTCCATGATGGAGGTGGCCTGGCTGCTTACCCCCAAAGGCTGACGGACGCGGGCGCTGCCCGCGTCCAGGTCCGCGCTGACCGCCATCAGGCTTGCGTGTCGTCCTCCGCCACGACCGGGCCGGGTTCCTGTTGTTCCACCACCGGTATCCGGATCTCGTCACCGGGTTTCAGGTCGGTGAAATCCCGGTCCGGGTTGTACTGGCGCAAGAGCCAGACCGGAATATCCGTTCTGGGCCGGGTCAGATTCCAGAGGCTGTCGCCGCGCTCGATCCGGTAGCTTCGGGTATCCCGGATATGGTTGCGTTCGAAGAACGCGGACTGCAGTTCACGGTGGTAGCTTCGGCGGCGTTTCTCGAAGTTGGCCGGTTCGAGCCGGGCGAAATCCAGTTCCAGTCGTTCGCCGATGACCAGGGGTTCACCGTAACGCAGGTTGTTTACCCGGCGCAGGTCCGAAGCGCGCAGATTCAACCATTCGGCATAGTGCCCCAGCGTTTCCGCCGCCTGGATTTCGATGGTGCGGTTATCAGCCACGCTGTAGTCGCTGGGGTCGGCGGCGAGATCCCCCGTGGTTTCCGGGTCGGAGGTGGAAACGGCGGTCTCCAGGCCACCCAGGCCCGGGTCCGAGGTGGGCGTGCTTTCGGGTTCGCCCGCAGCAGCTGAGGTAAGCGCACTGATCTGGCGGGTGAGTGCGTCCACGGGGTTATCCCCGGT
>Ga0207714_1002068_pt1 | contig 12415 bp, 9 predicted proteins | sample PonA232FremontCA_2_FD_187270 | JGI IMG/M metagenome (GOLD analysis project Ga0207714, IMG submission 187270) | Marine sediment microbial community from Fremont, CA, USA - Pond A23 Sediment 2 (SPAdes) | ecosystem: Environmental > Aquatic > Marine > Unclassified | place: USA: Fremont, California... | reverse complement strand
GGGGCTGATCGTCGCCGGGGTGGCGCTGCTCAAGCTCAACGCGGCGTAACGGCCGATTGCGCGCCACACCCGTTGCGACCCGCCCGCCGGATGCCCTAATGGGGGCGCGGCCGATCCGCTGCCGGATCGGTGAACCACTCGCGGGAGGCGGATGCCGTGGCGGACGACGACAGCGCACACTCCCCGTGCAAGGGCGGAACGGGTCATCCCCTGGCCTGCACGCTCGGCGGCGACGACATCTGTCGCGGCTGCGGGCGTTCGCGCGAGGAGATCATGGCCTGGCGCGACCTGCCCGACGACGAGCGCCGGGCGGTCAACGCACGCGCGGCCGAGCGCCTGGGGTGAATGCGGGCCCACGGCCGTCGCCTCGACGGTTCAATTTCCCCCTTTTTTTCAAAACGCGGCGGCGGGGCCGGACCCGCGCCGCCGGTCATGAGTGCGCCCGCGTTACTGGGTCGCCTTCTCCGCGAAGGTCCTGAGCGCCCCCGCGATCTTTTCGCGGATTTTCTCGCGCGAGGTGATGCCGTGGCGCTCGGCGAGGTGGACGGGGTCGTTGTAGGCCAGCCAGACCTGCCCCTCGGCGTCCTCGTAGGCCAGGGCCTTCTGCGGCAGGTCGATGGCCACGCTCCGCTGCGCCTGCATGAGCGGCGTGCCCAGCTTGGGATTGCCGAAGATCAGCACCTGCGTCGGCGGCAGGTCCAGGTCGGCGCCCCGGGCGTTCTCGCGGTGGTCGACGCGGGCGAAGACCGTCAGCCCCTTCGACTCCAGCATCTCCGCGAGGCGGTCCAGCGTCGTCTCCACGCTGTGCTGGCTCTTCATCTCGATCAGGCCGTCCGCGCCGGACCCCGCGTGCGCCGGGGCGGCGACGGCGATGGCGATGGCGGCGAGCGATGCCGCGAGGCTCGTGCGACGCGTCATGGGCTGGCCTCCTGATGTCGTTCAACTGGCGTCTCGCGCGCGCATCGTGCCGGATCGGCGTGCCGGGGCAAACCGCGCGCTGCCACCCACCCGCGGGCAGACGGTTAACCGCGTGACAACGCCTTTTTCGGCACACTGTTTGCTCCTGTCCGATCGACCCCGACCAAGCGGAGCCGCGTGCAATGGCGACGCCGAGCGTGACTTTTGCCGATCAGAGCTGGACCGAGGGCGACGGCGCCACGGTGATCGATGCCAGCGCCGAGATCACCGACAGCGGCAACGACATCGCGGATGGCTCGGTCACGGTCCAGATCACGGGCAATGCCGCGTCCACCGACGAGTTGGAGATCGATACCGGCGGCGATTTTTCGATCAGCGGGAGCAATCTCGACTTCAATGGGACCACCATCGGCACCGTCACCGAGACCAGCGGCACTGACGGTGACGGGACGGTCACCGGCAGCGATGCGCTCACGGTCGACCTGGACGCCGACGCCGACGCCGACAACGTTCAGGCGCTGGCGCAGGCGATCACCTTCCGTAACACGAGCAATGAGCCCGGCAGCGCTGAACGCACCCTCGATTTCTCCGTCACGGACGGCGGCGGCAACACCGGGTCGGCAACGAGCACGGTTGCGGTCACGCCGGTCAACGACGCGCCCACGGTCGATGCCGTCACGGTCAGCATGGGAAGCGTCGAGCAGAACGCCGGCGAACCCGGCGCCACGGCCGTGTCGGCCGTCGTGGGGAAAAGCGCCGTGAACCTGAGCGATCCGGATACGGACACAGCCCAGGTCGGCGCGGCCGTGACGGGGTTTCAGGCCGACAACGGCAGCTTCGAGTTCTCCACCGACGGCGGCACCAGCTGGACGGATTTTGCCGAGCTCGGGACGGTGGCGCCGGAAAGCGCGGTGCTCCTGGCGCCGGACGACGCGCTGCGCTTCATCCCGGACGCGGAGGTAACGGGCGACCCGCTGACCGGCAACACCCTGACGCTGCGCGCCTGGGACCGCACGGTCGGGGAGGCCGGCAACACCTCCGCCGACACGGGCAAAAACGGCAGCAGCCAGACGTTTTCGAGCAACGAGGTCACAGCCGAGGTCAGCGTTACCGACACCACGGCACCCACGCTGGCGAGCAGCGATCCGGGCGACGACACGATCGCGCACCCGCCGGGCGACAACCTGACCCTGACCTTCGACGAGGATATCGCCTTCGACACCGGCTCGATCGAGCTGATCGCCCCCAACGTGCCGTCGCAGTCGGAGTCCTTCGATGTCACGGACATGGACGACACCGGCGGCGGCGACGGCACGGTGTCGGTGAACGGCGATGAGCTGACCATCGATCCGTCGAGCGACCTCATCGCCGACACGCGCGTGGCCGTGCAGATCGACGCGGGCGCGATCACGGACACGGATACGGCAACCGGCACGCCCAACGATTTCGCCGGCATCGACGACAACGAGACGCTCGACTTCACCACGGTCGATCAAACGCCGCAGTTCACGCGCGACGCCGCCGACGACGGCACGCTGGACGACCCACTGAGCGTCACCGAGGGCGATACCAACGTCGACATCACGAGCGAACTGGCCGTGGGCGACGCGGACACGCAGCAGGCCCTGACGTTCACCGTCACGAACGCGCCCACGAACGGAAGCCTGAGCAGCATCACCGACGCCCCCGCGGGCTCGATCGAACGCCAGCCGGGTTCCGCGAGCTTCACCCCGGACACCGAGTTCGACGGCAGCGACAGCTTCACCGTCCGGGTAAGCGACGGCACCGGCAACACCGACACCGTGACGGTGCCCGTGGAGGTCGAGAGCGTGGCGGATGCGCCGACGAGCGAGAACGTCACGCGCGAGATCGACGAAGATCAGGCGCTCGTCTTCGATCAGGGCGACTTTCCGTTTCAGGACCCGGACAGCGGCGACGGCCTGGCCGAGGTGACGATCCAGACGGTTCCCGGCGACGGCGAAGGCACGCTCTTCCGCGACGGCAACGGCAACGGCCAGCCGGACGACGGCGAAGCGGTTTCGGGCGGCGACAGCATCTCGGCCGCCACCATCGGCTCCGACGGGCTGATCTACCAGCCGCCGGCGGATGAGAACGGCGACGCGCTGACCACGATCGACTTCCAGGTCGTGGACCAGACGGCCAGGACATCGGCCACCAGGACACTCACGATCGACATCGCGGCTCAACCGGATGCGCCGCTTGCCAAGGACGACAAGGACACGGTCGAACTCAACGGCGAGGTCCAGGTCGACGTCGTAACAAACGACAGCGACGCCGACGGCGACGACCTCAGCGTCAGCCTGCAATCCTCGCCCGACAACGGCACCGCCCAGGCGGGGAACGGCGGCACGATCACCTACACGCCGAACGAAAACTTCTCGGGGACCGACACCCTCATCTATTCGGCCAGCGACGGCACCGGCCGCAGCGACACCGCCACGCTCACGATCGATGTGGCCCCCGGCAATTCTCAGCCCATCGCCGAGGACGACACCTTCGGCGTCTCGCCCGATCAGACCAGTTCGCTCGCCGTCCTCGGCAACGACAGCGATCCGGACGGCGACAATTTGAGCGTAAGCCTGAAAAGCACGCCGGCCAACGCCACGGCGACGCCGCAGGACGACGGCACGATCGCCTTCACGCCCGACGACGGCTTCGTGGGCGATACCAGCTTCAGCTACGTCGTCAGCGATCCCGGCGGCGCCAGCACCACGGCCCAGGCCACGGTCACGGTCAACCCGCCGCCGGAGCTGAGCGACGACGCCTTCACCGTCGTCCAGAACGAGACGGATATCGCGCTCGACGTCCTGAAGAACGACGGCGTGGACGCGGGCGGCGACGCGACGGTCGAGATCGCCGAGGCCCCGGCCGACGGCACGGCCGAGGTCGCCGACGACGGCACCGTCAGCTACACGCCCGATCCGGATTTCACCGGCAGCGACGGCTTCGTCTACGAGGTCACCAACGCGGCCGGGGTGACGGCAACGGCCGCCGCCACGGTGGAGGTCACCGAAAGTGCCAGCGACCTCGTCGCCGCCGACGACACCATCTCGGTCAAGGAGGGCACCGAGGCCGAGCTGAACGTCCTGGCGAACGACAACGTCCCGGTCGGCACCGAGCCCACGGTGACACTGCGCTCGGTGCCCGACAACGCCTCGGTCTCCGTGCAGGACGACGGCACGATCGCCTTCACCCCGGACGCCGGCTTCGTCGGCACGGAGAGCTTCGGCTACACCGTGCGCAACGGCACGGGCGCGTCCGCCGAGGCGACCGCCACCGTGGAGGTCACGGACGTCAACGATCCGCCGGTGGTCGAGAACCAGAGCTTCCGCGTCATCAACGGAAGCCCGGCGCCGCTCGACGTGCTGGCGAGCGCGTCCGATCCGGACGGGGACGAGCTGACGCCGGCCATCACCAGTTCGGCCGCCAACGGCTCGGTGCGCGTGAACGCCGAGGACGAGATCGTCTACACCGCCGACGACGGCTTCACGGGAACGGACAGCTTCGGCTATTCCGTCGCCGACGGGCGCGGCGGGACGGCCACGGCCACGGCCGAGGTCACGGTGGGCCCCGCGCGCAACCTGCTGGTCATGAGCGGGGGCGAGCAGACGGTCACGCTGCCCTTCCCGGCCGATGTGCGCGGTACGGCCGGCGCCGAGGGTTTGCGCCTCCAGCCCGGCGCGATCGCCGAGCTGCGGGCGGGCGCGGGCGATGTGGTGCGCCTGCCGGGCGCGCTGAGCGACTACGACGTCAGCGCTGGCGGCAACACGCTCGTGTTCGACGACGGCGACGCGGGCACGCGGGCGGAAGTGTCGCTGAACGCCGAGATCCGGATGGTTTTCGACGGCGGCGCGGCACCGGCGGCGGTCAGGCCGGGACCGGACGGCATCGCGCTCACGCTGGGCGGTGAGCCCGTGGACGCGGACTTCGACCCCGCGCAGGTGAGCCTGGCCCCCGACACCGGCGCCTTGCCCCAGGGCGGGGCGGAGAACCAGCTCGTGCTCTCCGGCCAGGACGCCACGCTCGCCGTCCCCTTCAGCGCGCGCGTGGTCGGCTCGGCCGCTGCGGAAACCGTCCAGGTGCCGCCGTCCGGTGCGGTCAGCTTTCTCGCCGGTTCGGGCGACCGCCTGGAGCTGGCGCGCGAGATCGACGCCTACGGCTTCGAGCAGCGCGGCAACGCCCTGGCGATCACGCGCGACGACGGCGCGAGCGCCGAGGTGGCGCTGAACGAAGCCGTGGAGATCGCGTTTGCGGACGGCTCCGCGGCGGCGCGGATCGCGGTGACGGACGGCCTGCCGACGGCGCAGCTCGGCGGCCGGGCGGTGGACGGCGACTTCGATCCGGGGACAGTGGAGCTGGAGGCCGGGGACGCCTCGGCGTTGGACGCGCCGGCCGAGGGTGACGGGACGGACGCGGGCGACACCATGCAGCAACTGCTCGGCATGTCGGCGGACGACGGCTTGGGCGGGCTGTAACCGCTCAGCGTCCGCAGCGCGTCACCAGGACCAGGTGCAAAGCATTGATGCCGAGGGTTTCGCGCAGGCTGCCCCCGCGGCGTTCCAGCCAGCGGCGCTGAAGGCCGTAGGCTTCGCGTTCCCGCACACCGGGGCAGGCATAGCTGCGCCCGGCCGCGTCCTGCATGTGATGGACGAGTTCGTGCAGCAGGATGGAGCGATCGCGCAGGCGTTCCCGCGACCAGTCCCGTTGCACGAGGATGGTGTCCGTCTCCGAGCGATAGAGGGCGACGTAGCGTTCGCCCGCGTGCGGCTGGCGGGCGTCGGGCGGACGCGCGCGCTCGGCGATCTCGGCGGCCGGCAGCCGCCGCACCTCGGGCGCGCCAGCGGGCTCGGAAAGATCCGAGACCGAGGCGATCCAGCTCATCATGGCAAGCATCAGTGCGTTCACCGCACGCACTCCCCACGTGCTTCCGGTGCCACCGCCGGGACGGATCGAATGCCCCGCGGGCGCCAGCAGGAGACTGGCGCGCCGGCGGTCCGCCGCAAGGGCCCGACGACCGAGCGCGGCCACGGACCATGAGTCCGCGTTTTCGCAAGCACCCATTCCGTCATCACATCTGGCCGCCACCGGCCAGTGCGCGGCTGTCAGGCGCGCTCAGCCTTCTTCGAGGCGGATGCGCCGACGAATGGCGCGCGTGACCAGGAAGACCGCGGCCGCCACCACGGGGATGGCGATGCCCGTCACGGCCTCGACCGGCACAGGCACGCCGGCCGATTTCACGGCCGCGGCCCCATACTGGACCAAGCCGACCGCATAGTAGGTGATCGCGGCGATGGACAGCCCTTCCACCGTCTCCTGCAAGCGCAACTGCAGCTTGGCGCGCTGGTCCATGGACGACAGCAGGTCGCGGTTCTGGCCCTCCACCTGGATGTCCACGCGCGTGCGCAGGAGCTGCCCGGCGCGGGTGACGCGCCGGGACAGCGTTTCAAGGCGGTCGCGAACGGCGTCACAGGTGCGCATCGCCGGACTCAGGCGGCGCTCCAGGAATTCCTCGAATGTCTGGAAGCCTTCGATGCGCTGCTCGCGCAGTTCCTGGACGCGGCGCTGAACCAGCGCGTTGTAGGCCCCGGCGGCGGAAAAGCGGTACTGCGTCTCCGCGGCGACACGCTCCACATCGGCGGAGAGCGCGGTGATGTCGACGAGCAGCGCGCGCTCGTCCTCCAGCGCGCGGATCTCCGTCATGCGCTGGGTGACGTCGGTCAGGCGGTTGCCCATGCGCGTGAGATCCGCGCCGCGCGCCCGGGCCAGGGGCAGCGCCAGCAGCGCCATCATCCGGTAGGTCTCGATCTCGCACAGGCGCTGCACCAGCCGTGCCGCCTGACGCGGGCGCATGCCGCGGTCGCGCACGAACGCCCGGGCATAGCCCTGGGCGTCCGTGGCGAAGTCCATCGCCGCGGTCGCGGCCCCGCCCGCCACACTGGCGATGGCGAAGTTCTCCGCGCTGAGGGCCGAGCTGACCCAGGAGTCGTCGGGGGTGCCGCGGCCCGAGGGCGCGACCACGAGCTTCAGGGCCGCCAGCAATTCGCCCGGCAGGTCTTCCACCCAGTCGCGCGGCAGGGCTTCGATCGCCGAGGGCTTGAAGGGGTCGGCCGGCAACGGGCCGCTCTGAAAAATCGTGTAGGTCGTGAATTCGGTGTGGCACTCCCACTTCAGGCGGAACGCGCCGAAATCCAGCAGGGCGTGATGGGCGCCCGCTTCCGGCGAGGCGATGCCGTGGCGCTCGCACAGGCGGGTCAGGTGCGCGAGGTCGGTGCCGGCGCTGCCTTCCCCGGTAAGCAGGGCCAGGTGGGTGACGCGCTCCGGCGGCGTCAGGCTCGCGAAAGGGCGCGCGTGCAGTTCCGCGATAAGGTGGCGCCGCTCGGGGTGGTCGAGGGGCTTGGGCGTCGTCTCGGGGGGTGCGAGCGCGGCGCCGCGCCGGGACATGGAGGGGGACACGCGAACCTCGTCGGAACCTGGACGCCGTCCCCGACAATGGCGCGCCTGGGCAACGCGCCAAGGCCGCTTTCGAGCTTGGCCCATGCGATGGCTGTGGCCGAGCGTGTGATCCACGGACCTGAAGCCGAGCCGTGGTTTTCGAGCGGGGTTCCCGAACGTCCGCTGAGTGTCTGAGGGACCTGCGGAATTCGAATGGTGGGCGCGGGTGGATTTGAACCACCGACCTCCTCGATGTCAACGAGGCGCTCTGCCGCTGAGCTACGCGCCCAATGTACGCCCACGGCTCCAACAGACCGCTGCCGCGCCACCGACGCATACACCATAAGTGTACGATTACCTATCAACAACGGTCGAAACGGGCTCAACAAATAATACTGGTCCGATCACAGGACCGGTTCACGCGGGGCGTAAAGGGTGGCGCACCCCGGCGGCCCCTGCCGACCTTGCATCTCGCTTACTGAGAATGAAGACACGAGTCGCCCATACAGATGATTTATGCGACAGCCAGCCACCACCTTTGCGCGTTTTCAGCTTGAATCCCAAACCTACAAGTAGTATAAAGTTACTCGCGTACCACGCGTTCGGCTGTTAAGGAGGCTGATACGATGGTTATGTTCTTGACAAAGGCGTTCTCTTTGGTCGCCGTTTTAGCTGTGATTCTGATCCTTCTGGGATTTATCTTTTTTGTTCTGAATATTAAAACAAGTAGAAAAATAGGTAAATGGATTATGCTTTGTGCCGTCGCCAGTTTTGCTGTGTCTCTTGGCGGTTGGAAATTTACAGAAACACTTGTTCCATCTCAATGGAAGAGTCTGGATGAATATACGAATTCCAAAGAAAACGGATTTGACGACAGGAAACAATATGTAGAGGCGTATGGCGGCGAAAAAATATATCAGACTGCGCAACGTTTCGATATAGCTGACCCAAAAGCATTAAAAAATTTCCAACGAATAAGGGAAAAATCGGTATCCAAGGTAGCAAAAAGAAACCCCGAATCGCTAAAAGAGCTTACAAGCAGCGATTGGGAAGCAATTTCGAAAGGATGGTGGGACGCCCAGGACCAAGAAGAAGCGGCAAAGGCTGGGTACGACGAAGCTCAACGATGGCGAGAAAAATTTGGTGGTGACGCGGAATACAGGCGCGCAAAACATAAAGATTTTGTTAGCCCGAACGAATGGACCTTTTTCAATTCGTGCCACATTAACGACGTAGATGTCTGGCATAACCTTGATGACGAGAACCGTGCGGCAAAGTGCGAGGGTTGGTTCAGCGCGGATCAACGGGAATATGCGAAGGAAAATGGCTATAATTCGCCAGAGCGGTGGCGGTCCGCGTTCGGTGGCGCGAAATTATATAAAAAAGCGCGGGAACATGACCGAGCCGACAATCCCAAAGAGTGGAAAATGTTTGTTGAAAAATATGGTGGTCGATCTGAATTTATTGAAGCCGAACGGAAGGGTTTCGATAATCCGGAGATTTGGCAAAAATTCTTGCGTCATCCGCTGAATGATGCCGATGCGTTCTTAACGAAAAATCCGATGGAACGAGACTTGGCATCTATTGAAAAATTCAACGAAAACTTGTCATCGCGGGAGGCTCGTTTTCTGTCGGACGTTCGTCGCGATCTCCCGGTGGATATCGCGATTGGTTCGGACAATTCTGAAGAAAAATTTACTAAAAAACAAGTTGCACTGAAAGACGGGAGGTATATACAATATTACCAGTTGCCGAGTAGGAGCATCCCGCTTATCGAAGAGTGGACATGGGTGGATCGTGTGGCGACCGATTGTGGAATTATAAGCAGCGTTAGTTTCATTGAAATGGTTACGAAGAAAGCGTATGGTCCCGCCGGACGACCGATGGATGAGTTAAGCGTTACGACGACATCTGGAGACTGCTGAGAGGTGAATTGTACCATTATACAGACGGATATCGTTTTGCTTCTGCTACTACGTTTGGGAGGGGTAAAAATGAGCGTTTCAAAAAGCCGAAGGGTAAAAATCGGAAACAAAAGATTGAGTGCCATTATACACAAAAGCGACCGGTTAAGCGAAGAGGATGTTTGGGTAGCGATAAGAATATTTACCGGTATGTGGGGGTTTGGGGTCTGGATGATTCCAGTATTCATGATACCGGTAAAGAAAACATACATTATCGCGGGTGACGATGCTTTCATTGTTGCCACGAAGAAAATCTTTTCGACGAAGATTGATGCCGAGGTTCCACTGTCCGCGATTGGCTATATGTACGTGCGTAGGGGCTTTCTTGGTGGTCGACGGTTTGGCCTGGCCATTGCGGGCCAACTGTATGAACAAAATTTAGACTCGCGTCGCGAAAAAGATTTGAAACGCGGTTTTGGCGATATGTTGCCGGTTTATAGTGGAAAACGGAAGGAACTGAGGTCTGCGGGGATAGACACGTTGTGACAAAGGGGGTTCAAAAATTGGGAACGCCAGAACGGGACCATGCGCGACCGTCGGGTATTGTTAAGTGATATATGGCAGCGATGCGTTAGGTATTAGTGTGCTGGTAATTGATAAGGACGTGCCATAATTATGGATATAATCTCAGGGCGTATATTTATTATTTACCGGTTGTTTGTGTGGCGGGATGAGGCCGGAGAACGATTGGCGATGGTAGGTGGTGGACGGTTGATGGTGATGTCGGCATTGTGAGCCGTGGTTTTCGAGCGGGGTTCCCGAACGTCCGCTGAGTGTCTGAAGGACCTGCGGAATTCGAATGGTGGGCGCGGGTGGATTTGAACCACCGACCTCCTCGATGTCAACGAGGCGCTCTGCCGCTGAGCTACGCGCCCACAAGGCGCATCCCACGGCCACGCCGGCCGCTTTCGCGCCGTGTGAGGCGGCCTGTAGCATTGGCACGCGCGGCGTTCAAGCCCAGTCTACGCGAGCCTTGCAGCGTCCGTCGGGGCGGGCCACTCTCCGTGGATGAGCGTCGGGCGCAATGGGCGGCGCGACGAGCGGGCAACGGTCATCGGGCATCATGGAAGCCGACATCGAGCCGTGTGACATCGACACGCCGCACCAGGTGCTCGCGCCAAGCGTGCAAACCCTGCCGCTCGTGTTCGCGTCACCGCACAGCGGACGCTCCTATCCGCCCGCCTTCGTCGCCAACGCGCGCCTGGACCGGCTCAGCCTGCGGCGCAGCGAAGACGGCTTCGTTGACGAGCTGATCGCCGCCGCGCCCGAGCTGGGCGCGCCGCTTCTTCAGGCGAATTTCCCGCGCGCCTACGTGGACGTGAACCGCGAGCCCTTCGAACTGGACCCGCGCATGTTCAGTGAGCCCCTGCCGGGCTACGCCAACACGCATTCCCCGCGCGTCGCCGCGGGGCTGGGCACGATCGCGCGCGTCGTGGGCAACGGCGCGGAGATCTATCGCGACAAGCTGAGCTTCGCCGAGGCGCTGGAACGCATCCGGGGCTGCTATTGGCCGTACCACGCCGCGCTGGCGCAGCTCATCGAGGACACGCGGGACCACTTCGGTGCCTGTATCCTGGTCGACTGCCATTCCATGCCCTCCGTCGGCGGACCCATGGACCGCGACGCGGGCCGCCGGCGCGTCGATTTCGTGCTGGGCGACAGCCACGGCTCCGCCTGCGATCCGCGCGTCCCGGCCGCCGTGGAGACCGTGCTCACGCGGCTGGGCTACAACGTGCGCCACAACAGCCCCTACTCGGGCGGCTTCGTGACCCGGCACTACGGCCGCCCGTGGGAGGGCGTCCACGTCCTGCAGGTCGAGGTGAACCGCGCTCTCTACATGGACGAAGCCACGCTCCGCCGCGGCCCCGGGTTCACGCGCGTCGCGCGCGAGATGCGGGAGGTGGTGGCGGCGCTGGGCGACCTGGACCCCGCGGGGTTCTGAACGTCAGGGTGGGGACGGCGAAAAAAAGGCCGTGCGCACGCGGCGCACGGCCAAGGCTAGGGGAGGTCGACGCTCGCTGGGAGCGTCATCCGACACGCCGATGCCCACCATCGCCATGCCGCAGTGCACAATATACGCCCCGGGGGCGAGCGTGGCAAGGCTTGGCCTCCAAACCCGCCCGTTCTCCCCGTAGAAATCCTTAATTGTCAGGCTTTTATCCCGTCTCGCACCGAGCGGATCGCGCCACCGGATGAGCCGCGGGCTATGCTGCGGCGCAGCGCAGCCGGCGGATGGCACATTGTTTGCTGGCGCGGTGGCGGTACGCCAATGCCGGAGGAAACGCCGTGCGCCTCGCCCCCGCCCTTGCGTCCCTGCTGGCCGCCGTCGCCGTGCCGCTCGGGCTGACGGCCCCGGCCGCGGCGGCGCCCGCGCGCGAGCTGTGCGGCAAGGCCGTCGCGATGGCCGAGGAACTGCGGCCGGATCTGCCCGAGCACCTCATGACCGCCATGTCGAAGGTGGAAACGGGGCGCGGCGAGGGGCCCTGGCCGGAACGATTTGCCTGGCCGTGGACGATCAACGTGGACGGGGACGGGCGCTTCTACCCTTCCAAGGCGGCGGCGGTGGATGCGGTCGAGCGATTGCGCGCCGAGGGTGCGGACAACATCGACGTCGGCTGCATGCAGATCAGCCTGCAGTACCACGGCGACGCCTTCGACAGCCTCGAAGCGGCGTTCAACCCCGCCGTCAACGTGGCCTACGCCGTGGAGTTCCTGATGGCGCTGCACCGGCGCACGAACTCCTGGATGGAGGCCATCGGCGACTACCACTCACGCAATCGCGCACAAAGCCTGGGCTATCGCCGTACCGTCATCCAGGCGTGGAACGCGGAAAAGCGGGCACACTACGCCAACGCCGAGCACCGGGCCGACTCGCCCGGTGCGTGACGGCGCGGCGCGATGCTCTAGTGGCTCATCAGGACGGGCACGGTCATGTGATGCAGCATCGTGCGCGTCACGCCGCCCATGACCAGCTCCTGGAAGCGGCTGTGGGCGTAGCCGCCCATGACCATGAGGTCGCTGTCCAGGTCCGACAGGCGCGAGAGCAGGATGTTGCCCACGTCCACGTCGCGCGTCTCGGT
>Ga0207714_1002067_pt1 | contig 12419 bp, 10 predicted proteins | sample PonA232FremontCA_2_FD_187270 | JGI IMG/M metagenome (GOLD analysis project Ga0207714, IMG submission 187270) | Marine sediment microbial community from Fremont, CA, USA - Pond A23 Sediment 2 (SPAdes) | ecosystem: Environmental > Aquatic > Marine > Unclassified | place: USA: Fremont, California... | reverse complement strand
GGCCAAGGTGTATTATGAAGCCCGGCGAAGCGCTCCGCCCGCCTTCGCCTCGCTTGGCAGTTTCACCTTGAAATTCAGTACATTGGACACATTTTCATACAAAAAAAGGGTGTCCGTAGAAAGCCCTTTGTCCGATTCGGCCCCAAAAATCCGTCAGGAGAAAAGGTGCTTTCCACAAAAGACTGAGAGCCAATTCCTATGAGATGCCTCAGGGCGCTTCAAAAACGGGATTGGATGACCTGCAAGAAAGGCGGAACATTGGAGGAGCTATGATTGTTGTTCCCTATGAGGATCCAGTGTTTGAACAATTGAATACGTATTACCTGGATATAAGCAAAGTCCTGGAGCACTTTCGTGGATCGATCGGATCGGGAGCAGTGCGCCTACGTTCGCAGGAAAGCGAAGGTGTTATCTTTTTTGATGCGGATGACGTGCTCAATGCGATCTTTAAGAGTCATAACGGTGAGTTCAGCGGACAAGAAGCTGTCCAGGAAATTTTCAATCAAGCTCAGCAGCGCAATTATTCGCTCGACATATACCATATCGATCAGGACAACATTCTTTATTGGGCCAACATTTTCTTGGCCAGTCCAATTTATAAGGATCTCAGCTCGGAGTTCACTGATCTGCAAGGATTGATCAAAAAACAGCAAGAAGAAAATCTGACAGGATACATCCTCGCGGATATCAATCAGGATCAAGCCTTGCTCTTTTTCAATAGCGGGCAATTGATTGGGGCGGCTTATTCCTGGACAAGCGACGAGTTGAATCGTACGCCCCAAAAACTGGATGAGATTCACGAGAGGATCCACAAAAATGGGGCTTTACACCATGTTTATCAAATTGCCCCTGAAAAGCATACATTTGTTGAAAGCGATGAAGTCCATCCTACTGAAGAAACGATAGAGGCTGATGACATCTATACGATGTTCGAAGACCTCTTGGACAAAACAAGAAGTGTCGTCACCAATAGCAGAAGCGTTAAAGAAGACTTTAGCACGCTTTTGCGAAAAAAGTTCTTGGAAAAGGCAAATATTTATCCCTTTTTGGATCCGTTTGCAGCTGAATTGGAGTATAAGGACGGAAAAATTTATAACTATAGTGATGTAGATAAGAGCCAAGTTGTTAAAGCTGTTTTAGAATCTATCAAGGAAATCATTAATGAAAACAACCTCGAGAAGAAGATGAACAAAGAGCTTGAAGCGTGGCGAAACAATTACAGTCACTATCTTTCTGATTTAAACATACATTTTTAATCCTAAATAGAACAAAAGCATCATGCTTAGGCTTCGCCGTATAAGCTTATCCAATTTCACAATTCATATTGGTCATGTTTCAGAAAGAATTCGATAACACGGGAAATATTAAAGAGTTTGCCCTCTGGGCTGCGGACTTTCTGGACAATCTCCCTGTCGGAATGTATAGAACAACTCTGGAAGGAGAGCTCGTTTTCTGTAATTGGGCCTTTGCCTATTTACTCGGCTATCATGCAGCCACTAACTTGCAGGATTTCAAGGTCGTCGATCTATTCCCCCACAAATCCGAGCGAGGAATATTCATCCGTCAGGTTCTGGAGCAGGGAAGTGTTCAACATTATACTATGCAGATGATCAAGAAAAACGGGGAGCATTTGACCTGCAGCACGACAGCCAGGGCTGTTATGAACGACGATGGCCAGGTCACCTTTATTGACGGGGTCATGAGTGAAAGCAATGCCCCGGTGTCCGAAACATCCGCTTTAACGTATCCATCCGAGGCCGATGCCACCAACCATGTATCCCTTCGCGTGGATTCCCAGGGAAACATTGAAGAGTTGAACGAATCCGCAGCTCGTTTCCTGGGACAAAAACCAGGCACCACATCCCGGCCCTTGTCCCTTTACTCCTTCACTACGGCTGAAAGCGGACACAAACTGACCCAGCTGCTCCAATCGGCTCGGAATCAGGGGCTAGCCCTGGATATCCTCCCCCTGACGGGTCATGACGGCGTAACCCGACAGATGGAGTGCCAAGCCACCACTATTTCGGGGTATGATGAACACCTCAGAATCGATTTCCTTTGCAGGGACATATCCCATACCATAAACACCATGCGACAGAGCCAAATCGAAGAGAGACGTCAGGGGGTCGTGGAAATGGCTGGCGGTATTGCGCATAACATGAATCAACCCTTGACTATAGTGAACAACCTTCTTGTTGATCTGGCTTCAGACCTAGTCAATGAAGACAATGAAATACACGATAAGTTGAGCCGTATTCAATATCAGCTGGATAAGTTGAATGCCATTGCGAAAAAAATCCGTTCTGTAAAACAATACAAATCTATCCATTACCTTTTAGGGGAAAAGATAGTAGACCTAGACCAATTGTCCTAAACTTATCAATGAACTTACGAATCATTAATTTTGAGGAAAAAATATGCCAAAAAACATACTCATAGCTGATGATGATCAGGAGCTCCTCCTTGTTTTAAAAGAAGGGCTTGAGAAGTACAAAGAAGAATTTAATGTTTTGCTTGCAGGCGATGGAGAAGCTGCTATCCAAAAGCTGGAAAGCTCATTTGTCTCGCTTGTTGTAGCGGATTTAAAAATGCCTGGAATGGATGGATTTTCTCTATTAGCACAGATTTCGGAATACTATCCGGATATTCCTGTTATCATTATCACCGCATACGGTAGCAGCCAAATACGCGAGATGGTTCACCAAAATGGTGCCGCGGGTTATCTGGAAAAGCCTTTTATGATAGATGACCTGGTGCAGGAAATGCGATCCGTCTTGCAAAAGGAAGCCGAAGGCGGAACTTTGCACGGCATTTCCCTGCCCATGTTCTTGCAATTGATCGACATGGAACAAAAGACTTGCACTTTGCGAGTTAATGAAAAATCACGAAACTTGGAAGGCGTTCTATTCTTTCGAGACGGCGAGCTTCTGGAAGCAAGGACTGGAACACAGCACGGTGAAAAAGCAGTGTATACTATCCTTTCTTGGGATGACGTCTTAATCTCCATTCAAAATACATGCAGCATGAAAGAAAAGAAGATCAATCGTGATTCTCAAGCAATATTAATGGACGCCATGCGTGTCAAGGACGAGACCCAAGCCGATGCTGAGGACGGGCTCGAGCTCATTGAAGAGGAGGAAGAAGAAGACCAGGAGAGCATCCAAGCCGCGGTAAAGGATTCGGCTCATTCGGATTCCGAAACGAATATAGAGACCGTTCAAAGCCATATTGAATACAGGATGGGTGAAAAGAGTGGTGTGCTGGATATTTATCAGGATGATTCCCATGATGACATACTCTACTACGGACGCTTGCTTGGTGAAACCCTTAGCGGCGGATCACTCCACCTTTCCTTTATCCAGGATACCACGGGTGGGTGCAAGTTTCTCATTCCGGGACACAACACAACCGTGGTCAGCGTCGAGCCCAACTCACCCAGAGAAAAGATGATCCAGGTCCTGCAGAAATAGGGCCCGACCCCCTTTCGATGCGCACAGGATCCATCCATCTCGTCTTCGGAAAGCCACATTCAAACCAATCATTCCGGTGAGCCATTATGAAAGAACTATTCCAGGACGTTCTCAAGATGAAGGAAGTAAGGGGATTGCTCTTCCTTACTCCGAAAGGCGAGATTCGTTTTTCCCACTTTATTCAAAACAACAAAACGGATCCTGAAGATATCGATTGGTTCTCCCAACTCGCGGAACAATTGGGATCAGTGCACGAGGCTGAATTCTTGTTCGACTGGGCCCGTCTCTACATCCGGAACAGCAGGTATGGAATATTATTGATCTGGGCCAAGCTCAATGCCAACATGGCCATGATACGCCTCAATTGCGATGTGTCTCTGAGTAATTGGGAACAGAGCAGTCAGCGAAAGCCCCAGGAGAACAGGCGCGGCGGATTTTTTCGCCGCAGGTGATCCGGCTAGGTTTCAGTTGGGAAAATGGGAATCGCTTCCGGCAGGCAACCCTTTCTTGGCTTTCCCGAGGCTACGGAGCAACGGCTCTGTGACGCGCCCACCCTTGAGCAGTCCCGTCCTTTTCCTCCCCCTTGAGAAACCACCCCTTATTTGGCCGGGAAACAGTTACCCCCAGACAGACAAACAAAAGGGCCCTGACCGGCAAAAAGCCGATCAGGGCCCCGGCTCAATCAAGCAGCCCTCACCGCGCCAGTTAGCTCGCGCCGGTCTCTTGGCCCATATCCCCTTGTTGCTCGGAAGAGACCTCCTGCAGCATATTCCTTCCCGTAACCACGGGCCATACCTCGTCGATATGCTCCACTGTCTTCAATTCGACGTTCTTCCTGAGCTCCGCGGGAATTTCCTGAAAATCCTTGTAATTCCTGGCCGGCAGGACCACAGTCTTGATCCCCGCGGCTGACGCGGCGAGGATTTTCTCCTTGATCCCGCCCACGGGGAGCACGCGCCCCCTGAGGGTGATCTCCCCGGTAACAGCGACCTCGTTGCTCAGGGAAATGCCGGTCAGAGAGGACAAAAGGGCCATGACCAGGGTTACCCCGGCAGAGGGTCCTTCCTTGGGGGTCGCCCCGGAGGGCACGTGGATATGGATATCCTTCTTCTCCGCAAAATCGGCATCCAGACCCAGGGTGTTCGCCCTGGAGCGGGCATAGCTCAGCGCCGCCTGGGCGCTCTCCTTCATGACCTCGCCCAGCTGTCCGGTGGTCATCAACTTACCCTTGCCAGGCATGGTGGAGACCTCCACATGGAGCAGCTCCCCGCCCGCGGCAGTCCAGGCCAGTCCCAGGGCCACCCCGGGCAGAAGCTCCTTCTCCCTTTCCTCTTCCTGGTAGCGCGGGACCCCGAGGTACTTGGGCACATTGCTGGGCAGGACCCGAAATTGCTTTTTCTCCGTGCCCTCGGCCACCTCGCGGGCGATCTTGCGGCAGATGGAGGCGAGCTCGCGCTCCAGGTTCCGCAGCCCGGCCTCCTGGGTATAGCTGCGGATCACCGTGGAAATGGCCTTGGAGGTAACCGAGACCTGATTATCCTTCAGGCCGTTGTCCCTGATCTGCCTGGGCATGATGAATCGCTGGGCGATCTTCACCTTTTCCTGCTCGGTGTACCCGGGAATGCGGATCACCTCCATCCGGTCCAAGAGCGCGGGAGGGATGGTGTCCAGGATGTTGGCCGTACAGATGAACATCACCTTGGACAGGTCGAAGGGGACATTGAGATAGTGATCGGTGAAGTTGTGATTCTGCTCCGGATCCAGGACCTCCAGCAGCGCGGAGGAGGGATCGCCGCGGAAATCGGCCCCAACCTTGTCGATCTCGTCCAGCATGAAGACCGGATTCCTGGTCCCGGCCTCCCTGATGCTCTGAATGATCCTGCCCGGCATGGAGCCGATATAGGTCCTTCTGTGCCCCCGGATCTCCGCCTCGTCGCGCATTCCTCCCAGGGAGATGCGAACGAACTTCCGGTTCAGGCTGCGCGCTATGGACTTGCCCAATGAGGTCTTGCCCACCCCGGGCGGTCCCACGAAGCACAGAATGGGGCCTTTCATCTTGGGGTTGAGCTTGCGCACGCTCAGATATTCCAGGATGCGCTCCTTGACCTTCTCCAGATCGTAGTGGTCCGACTCCAGGATGTCCTTGGCCTTGTTGATGTCCAGCTGGTCCCTGGACTGCTTCTTCCAGGGCAGCTCCACCATCCAGTCCAGATAGTTCCGGATGACCGTGGCCTCGGATGAATCCGGGTGCATGCTCTCCAGCCGCTTGAACTGCTTGCGGGCCTCCTTCTTCACCTCCTTGGGCATGCCGGACTTTTCGATGGCGCTGCGCAGCTCCTCGAACTCCTCCTCCTCGCTCTCGTCCTCTCCAAGCTCGGATTTGATGGCCTTCAATTGCTCCCGGAGGAAGAACTCCTTCTGGGCCTTGTCCATGCCTTCCTTGGCCATGTTCTGGATCTTGCTCTGCAGCGAGGCCACCTCCACTTCCTTGAGCAGCTGCTGGTTCACCATCCGCAGCCGCTCCATGGGATCGCGGCATTCCAGGATCCCCTGGGCTATCTCTGTGTTCATGCGCAGATTGGAGGCGATGAGATCAGCCAGCTTGCCCGGCTCCTCCACACTGTTCAAAACAGTCATGATTTCGGTGGAGTCCATACCCCGCAGGGAGATGATCTTCTCCGTCTGCTCCCTGGCGGTCCGCATCTGGGCCTCTTCGTCGTTCCCGATCTCGGTAACCGTTTCCTCCTGGATGGGCTCGATGACCACCTCGGTATAGGGATCCTCCTGCAGCACCTGGTCCAGATTGGCCCGGGAAAGACCCTGAACCAGGATCTTGAGCCTGCCGTCCGGCATCTTGAGCATCCGCATGATCATGGCCACGGTGCCCACTTGGTGGATATCGTCGATACCCGGGTCCTCCACCTGTTCGTTCCTCTGGGTGCAGATGAAGATATAGCGATTGTTGTTCAGGGCGGCCTCTATGGCCTTGACCGACTTGTCCCTGGCCACGAACAGGGGCAGGATCATGTAGTTGAACACAACGATGTCACGCACCGCCAACAAGGGCATCTGCGTGGGAAAATCCATCTTCGAGGCTTCCGACTCCTCGTCCTCCCCCACGATGGTGGACTGAATGGTAATATCCTGGCCCGGGTCATCGGACCCGTTGTCCTCTTGCTCATCCATGCTTTGAGCTTCCAGCCATAGCTTGTCTCTGCTCATGCCGACATCTCCTCATCTAAAATATTCGCTGCGACAGATATAAGACATCCGCGCCGCTCGACAACCCCCGGGGCTGAAGATCCCGTTCCGGGCGGTCTGTTCAGCGGATCGAGGAAGGGTTTTCAGGTGTCCTCTCCAGTGGGAAGGAGACCTTCGCCGCGCAGACTGCGGTGGGTCTCTTCGGCCACGACAAGGTGATCCAGCACGCGGATCCCCAGCTCGGAGGCAAGCTGCTGCAGCCTCCGCGTAAGCTCCAGATCCCGCTCAGAGGGAGTTGGATCCCCTCCGGGATGGTTGTGGACCAGAATCACCGCGGAAGCCTTGTATTCCAAAGCGGGAGTGAGCACCTCCCTGGCCTGGATGGGAACATGGTCCACACTGCCCTGTCGCAGCTCGTGGAAGGTAATAAGACGATTCTTGGTATCCAAGAGGGCCGCCCAGAGGCTTTCCACCGGCTCGAATCCCAACCGGCGCCGCGCTGCTTCCGCGACCCGCTCCGGGCAATCCACTCGGATCCTGGGCGCGAGCTCCTGCTGTTCCATACGGGCCCAGAATTCGCGCCAAAGGGCCCAGAAACGCTCCAGTCCGGGGCCGAAACCCGGGACTTCCCTGAGCTCACTGGAATCGGCCGCCAGGATTCCCTTCAGGTTCCCAAAGCGGTTGATCAGCTCCTTGGCCAGGGCCTTGGTATCCCGCCTGGGCAGGGCATAGGTCAAAAGGAGCTCCAGGATCTCGTAGTCCTCCATCCGGTCCCCGTACTTCCGGAAGCGTTCCCTGAGCCGACTCCTGTGCCCGTGATAGTGCGGGGAATCGTTCATTTCCAGTCGTCCGTGGGCAGTACGACACTGGTTGTCCCTGCACCGCCCGTCTCAGGGCCTTGCGCCCCGTTTCCCGGAAAAGGCAGCCTCGAGATTGGCGACAAGGATGTCCAGGGCCTGGTGCTGGGACCATTCTCCGGACTTGAATCCCGTTTCCGCTTCCAGAACATGGGACCACAATCCGCTGAGCCCTGCAAGCCCCATGGATCTGGCCAGCTGGAGCTTTTCCTTCTTGACCGCCGCCGGAAGACGCACCTCCTCGCCGCAGAGGAGCTGCCACAGGATCCTGGCCTCGCGGAGGATCAGGTGCAGGAAGGGCAAAAACGCGGCGGAGTCCGTACCCATCTGTCCCTGAATGATCCGTTTCCACACCGTGAGCTTCTCTCCCCGCTGCATGCTCCGCAGGAAGGCGAAAACATCCGTTTCCGGCTCCACGCTGAGCAGTCCTGCTTCCTCCGAGCCCAACTCCCTGCTCTCCCAGGCCCACAGCTCGAGCTTGTCCAGCTCGCCCCGGACCAGCGCGGCATCCAGCGGGAGCGCGGCCAGGGCCCTTTGCATGAAATCCCGCCGGACATAAATCCCCCGCTTGTCGGCCCACTCCTTGATATATCGCCGCAGCCCCGCCTGGTCCAAACCCGGGGTCTGCCAAATCCATCCCTTGCTCTTGGCGAGCTGCCAGCACTTGAGCCGGGAAAGCCCGGCCGGGATGGGCGGCTTGTTCCCGCTCCACTCCGTTTCAACGCAGAAAATGGGCCACACTTGGCGGCGATGGCGATTCAAAAGACTGCTCAAGGATTTCCAGGTGGCGGAGGCGAGCTTCTCGCAGCGACGCAATAGCAGGGCCGTGGTCTGGCCCGTCAGGGCTCTCTGATGGAAATGGCCCCAGTAGGCCTCGGGCAGCTCCTCGTCCGCCCAGAAGGTCTTCATCCGGCACTCCGGCTCGTGCCGGTCGAGCTCCTGGCGAACGTGCTCCAAGAGGAGCTCGGGGTCGGGACATATGCAGAAGGTGAATCCGGGCCGCGACATAGTCAATGAACCGCCCCCTCCCGCTCGGACCGAATGCTCCGGAGCCTTTCACCCTGTTTCCTTTTCGAAGGAAGAGACAAAAACAGGGTAATAGAATTCTTTGATTTTCCTGCTTCTTCTGTTCCAAGAATGGGAGCGGGGCTCGTCCTAGAATTTTTGACCAAGCTGGTTGGCCAGCTTTTCCGCGGCCAAGCGGACGAGCCGCCTTTTGGCTCTGTCACTCTCGGATTGCTGGGAATAGGATTCCCGCACGGTCAGCTCCTTGGATTCCCAGACAAGGGCGTCGTCCTCGCTCTGAAAGATGCGGCCCCGGAAGCGCATGACCGCCTCATAGCGCACCGTTTCCTGCTCGGGATTCTCCAGCTTGCTCGAGCTGCTGAAGGAGAAGATCCGGATCCGGAGCAGGCCCTCGGCGCGCTCACGGGAAACCCACTTCACCTCCCCCCTCTGGGTGAACTCGTTGCGAATGCCCGTACGGAGCCGGGACTCGAGCTGGGGCTCAGTTGTCGGATCCTCGATCTCCCCCAAGTAGAGCTGTTGCATATCGCGGGGCAGGGCAATAGGGGCAGCGGAGCTGAAATGATAGCCACAGGCCGAGAGCAGCAGGGCCAGCCCCGCGACGAAGATCCCGACTTCCCTAATTGAGCACCACATTGACCAGCTTCCCCGGAACGACAACGACTTTCTTGATCTCTTGGCCCTCCAGGTGACGTTTCACATTCTCCTGGTCCAGGGCGGCCTGCCTGATCTGATCCTCCTCTGCATCCGGCGGCACGGAAACCCTTCCCCGAAGCTTGCCGTTAACCTGGACCACGATGAGGACCTCATCCTGTTTGAGGGCCTCTGGATCGTATTCCGGCCACCGGGCCTGGGCCAGATGGCTCGCGTACCCCATTCGCGACCATAGCTCCTCGCAGATGTGCGGGGTCATGGGATACAGGCCCATCAGGACCGTGGACCAGGCCGAGGAGAGCGCTGCCAGATCGCCCTCTGCCGAACCCAGATCATCCCTCCGGGAGCTGATCTCGTTGACCAGCTCCATGACCGAGGCGATTGCGGTGTTGAACTGGAAGCGATCCTCGATGTCCCGGGTAATGCGGTGCATGGTGCTGTGTTCCTTCCGCCGCAGGTCCCGGGCGGCCCGGGACAGCTCCATTCCGTCCATCCCTGCGCAAGCGCCCACAGGCCGAAGCTTGTCCCGCAGCTCCTCGCCCAAGCGCCACATGCGGTGCAGGAACCTGTGCGCCCCTTCCACGCCCTGGTCGTTCCAGTCCAGATCCTTCTCCGGAGGCGAGGCGAACAGGGTGAAGAGCCTGGTGGTGTCCGCGCCGAAGCGCTGCAGCATGTCCCCGGGATCCACGATATTGCCCTTGGACTTGCTCATCTTGGCCCCGTCCTTGAGGACCATGCCCTGAGTGAGCAGCTGGCCGAAGGGCTCGTCGATCCCCATGTATCCCAGGTCGCGCAGGGCCTTGGTGAAGAAGCGGGCGTAGAGGAGATGCAGGACCGCGTGCTCGATTCCGCCGATGTACTGGTCCACCGGGAGCCAATAGTCCAGGGCCCGGCGATCGAAGGGAGCGCTGTGCTCCCTGGCCCGGGTGTAGCGCGCGAAATACCAGCTCGACTCCACAAAGGTGTCCATGGTGTCCGTTTCCCGCCGCGCGGGACCGCCACAGGCTGGACACGAGGTATGCACGAAGGCCTCGCTGTCCGCGAGGGAAGCTCCCCCCTCGGACTGCATGCTCACGTCCAGGGGCAGCTTGACCGGAAGATCCTCCTCCGGAACCGGCTGCTCCCCGCAGCTGTCGCAGTAGATCACCGGGATGGGGGCGCCCCAGTAGCGCTGTCTGGAGATGTTCCAGTCCCGCAGGCGGTACTGGACCGACGTGCGACCCAGACCAATGGCCTCCAGCTCCTTAGTAATGGCTCGCTTGGCGGATTCGTGGTCCATGCCGCTGAACTTGTCCGAGCGGACCAGATACCCCGGGCCGGGATAGGCCTGCTCCATCTCCGGATTCTCCGGTTCCTCGCCGCTTTCGGGGCGAACCACGCACCGAACGGGCAATCCGTACTTCCGCGCGAACTCGAAATCCCTCTGGTCGTGCCCGGGCACAGCCATGACCGCTCCGGTCCCGTATTCCATGAGCACGAAGTTGGCCACGTAGATGGGCATGGACTCCCCGGTCAGGGGATTGCGGCAATAGGCCCCGGTAAAGACCCCGACCTTCTCCCCCTCCTCGGAGTCGCGGCTGTGCGGATCCTCTTCGCGCATGCGCTCGGCTTCCCGCAGGACCCGTTCCCGGTCGCCGCCTTCCGGGAGCAGTTCTTCCAGACGGGGATACTCCGGTGCCAGGCTCATGAAGGTCGCCCCGTACAGGGTGTCCGGCCGGGTGGTGAAGACCCGGATGGCCACCTCCGAGCCCTGGACGGGGAAGTCGATCTCCGCCCCCTCGCTGCGGCCGATCCAGTTGCGCTGCATGGCGATCACCCGTTCCGGCCAGCCCTGTTGCAGGGTGTCCAGATCCCGGAGGAGCTCCTCCGCGTACTCGGTAATTCGAACAAACCACTGCTTCAGGGAGCGCTCCTGGACATTGGAGTCGCAGCGCCAGCACACCCCGTCCTCCACCTGCTCGTTGGCCAGGACGGTACGGCAGCTGGGACACCAATTCACCGGGGCGGTCCTGCGATACACCAATCCCCGCCGCCAGAGCTGGAGAAAAAAGAGCTGCTCCCAGCGGTAGTATTCCGGATCGCAGGTGGCGAACTCCCGGTCCCAATCCAGGGAATAGCCCAGGCGCTTGAGCTGATCCCGCATTTCATCGATATTGGCGTAGGTCCATTCCGCCGGATGGGTCCCGTGCTCGATCGCCGCGTTCTCCGCAGGGAGACCGAAGGCGTCCCAGCCCATGGGATGCAGGACATTGTATCCGTTCATCCACTTGAAGCGGGCGATCACGTCGCCGATGGTGTAGACCCGGACATGCCCCATGTGGATCCGGCCGGAAGGGTAGGGAAACATCTCCAGGACATAGTACTTGCTCCTGTCCGGATCCTCACTCGCGGCAAAATACTTCGCCTCCTCCCAGATCGCCTGCCACTTGCGCTCCACATCAGCCGGGCTGTATTCCTGCATGCGCGATGTCCTCGCCTGATTAGCTGTTTGTCCCGAAATCTAGTCAGCGCCCACGGGCTCGGGCTCCCGCCCGTCGTCCTCGCTCGTCTTGAGCTGCCCCGTCCTGATTCGCTCCGCTGCTGCGTCCAGGATCCCGTTGACAAAGCGGCTCGATTTCTCGTCCCCGAATTTCTTGCTCAGCTCGATCCCTTCGTTGATCCCTACCTTCATGGGGATATCGTGGCGGTAGAGCATCTCGTACAGCGCGAGACGAAGAATGGTCAGCTCGATGCGCGCGATCCGATCCAGACGCCAATTCCGGGAGAAGCCCATGATCACCTCGTCCAGCTCCTCCAGGTTGTCCACCACCCCGGAAACGAGCCCCCAGGCGAAGGAGTTGGCCAGCTCGCTTCGGGGCCCGTTCTCGCGGACCTGAACGAAGTTCTCGAAGGTCGTGCGCACGGATTCCTTGTGCGGATTGGGAAAAAAATTCCACCCGAAGAGGACCTGGAAGGCCCTCTCCCGACCCTGCCGTCTAGGGCTTTTCTTGCTCTTGCTCATGCCCACCGACCTATGCCCGCTTGCAATGCCCGGGCACTGTTTGTCCCATCCTTGCGGATATATCCCTGACTGCCTTTTGAAAAAACAATACACCACTCATTCCCGGGCCGACCCGGGCACAACCAAGCATGAAAATGGGCTGAGCGAAGGCAGGCGGGGCGCTTGAGCGCCGGTTTCATCCCGGGCTTCACCTGACGTGGCCAGCAACAC
>Ga0207714_1002066_pt1 | contig 12422 bp, 14 predicted proteins | sample PonA232FremontCA_2_FD_187270 | JGI IMG/M metagenome (GOLD analysis project Ga0207714, IMG submission 187270) | Marine sediment microbial community from Fremont, CA, USA - Pond A23 Sediment 2 (SPAdes) | ecosystem: Environmental > Aquatic > Marine > Unclassified | place: USA: Fremont, California... | reverse complement strand
CCCTCTCCTCGATCCTCCCCTTGTGAAGGGGAGACCCGGAAGACTGACCCGGAACGGCCCGGGACGGATGGAATAACCACAGAGATCACAGAGAGAACAGAGAAAGAAAAGGTTCACCTCTGTGATCTCTGTGATTGAAATTCGCAGGGTGCGCTGTGCGCACCGTTGCTGGTTGAAGGTGCGCACAGCGCACCCTGCGACTTGCCTTTTGCTTTAGGCGGCGATCGCAGAGGTGGTTCAGCGGAGCCTGCCATTCCTCTCTGCGCCAAGCTCCTCCGCACGGGCAGAGCGGCCGTCGGGCCTTCACCGTGTCGCCCTGATCTTGATTCGCGTCACCATGCTCCCGAAGATGGCCACTGCCGCAGTTTCGATCAGGAGTCTCCCATGGCGAAACATACCCAGGAAATTCTCGACGACGAGAACATGACCGACTGGCAGCAAGCCATGCTGTTCCAGAACATCCAGCGCTCGCGCCTTTCCAACGAACGCAACCTGCTCAACTGGATTCGCACCAGTGTCGCCTTCATTACTCTGGGGTTCGTGATCGAGCGCTTTCACCTGGTACTCAAGGGACTGGGCGCGGCCAGCGCCGTCACGGCGTCACCGGTGACGCGTCTGTGGGTGCCGTTGTGCCTGTTCGGGCTCGGCGGGATCATCATCGCCCTGGGCACCTGGGAGTTCTTCCGGGTGCGCCGCGAGATCATGGCCGGGGGCTGGAAGGGCATCTCGCGGCTGCGCGACGCGCTCATCCTGGTCACGCTGGTGTTCCTGCTCTTCGTGCTGACCCTGTTTATCACGGGCAGTGCCTGAGGGTGCGTCCTTTCGCCGCTGTTCGCCCGCCGGGCCTTGTGGCAGTCTTCGCGCCGGAGACTCATTGATGAAGCGATGCCCGATTCCCTTGCGACAGCCGCTCGCCGGCGCCGCGCCCATGCGGCAACTGGCCTGGTTCCGGAGCCTGTCGCTGGTGCTGCAGGTGCTGGCGGTGTGGGCCGGCACCCGTCTGCTCGACGGTCCCTGGCCGGTGGCGGCCGTGGGGGTGTTACTGGCCGGCAATCTGGTGTTGCTGGTTGTGGTCTGGGGACGCAGCCGCGACCCGCGCGCGGGCCGGGATCCGGAGGTTTTTGCCCATCTGCTCGCCGATCAGGGCGTGCTCTTTCTGCTGGTGGCGCTGACCGGCGGGGCCGCCAATCCCTTCGTGATGCTGTTGCTGCTGCCACTGGCGCTGGCGGCCGTGCTGCTGCCCGGGCGCTATGTGATCGTGCTGCTGCTGACCGCCGTGCTGGGGTATCTCGCGCTGCTCGCCTGGCCCGGCAGCGGGATGACGCACGGTAATCCCGGAGATGCTGGCGCGGCCTACCGGATGCACCTGCAGGGCATGTGGGTAGCCTTTGCCTGGGCCGCGCTGTTGCTGGCCTTTTTCGTCTACACCACCGCGCGGGCCCTGCGCGAGCGCGAAGCGGCCCTGCGTAGCATGCAGCTCCAGCGGCTGCGCGACGAAAAACTGCTGGCCCTGGGCGCCCAGGCGGCCACGGCGGCGCACGAACTGGGTACGCCGCTGTCCACCGCGCGCCTGCTCTGTGAGGAGATGCGTGCCACCCAACTGAGCGGCGAACAGCGCGAGCTGATCCATGACCTCGAGGCCCAGGTGCGGCGCAGCGGCGAGCTGCTGCGGACCCTGGCGGACCATGCCCATCGCCGGCAGGGTCAGCGCATCCGGATCGACGATCTGGCGTCCTGGTTGCGCGAGCAGGTCGAGCGGTGGCGCGCCCTGCATCCGGAGATCGCACCCGGGGTCGAGGTGGACGCCGGCCTGGAGTCCTCGGGCCTCGAGGTGGACGAGGGTATTACCGATGCCCTGAACAATCTGCTGACCAATGCCGCCAGGGTGTCGCCGGGCGACGTGACGCTCCGCGCTGAAACGGCCGATGATGGTCTGGCCCTGGAGGTGCTGGATCGCGGGCCCGGGATCTCGCTGGAACACCAGACGGGAACGCAGGGCTGGCATTCCGGGCTGGGCATGGGCGTATTGCTCGCCACCGCCCTGATCGAGCGTGCCGGCGGCCGTCTGGTGTATGAACCGCGCGACGGCGGCGGCACCCGCGCGCGCATGCTCCTGCCCCGGACGCCCGAGGCGAGCGCATGAGCCGGGTACTGATCGTGGACGACGATGCCGCCTTCGCCCGGGCCCTGGCGCGCGGGCTGGAACGCGCCGGCTATGAAACAACGGTGGCGCTGGACCGTGAAGGTGCGCTGGCGGCGCTCGAGGAGACGCCCTTTGACCACGCCTGTGTGGATCTGCGCCTGGGTGCGGAAAGCGGGCTGGATCTGCTCGAGGCGCTGCTCGAGCGCCAGCCCGACCTGATCGTGGTGGTGCTCACCGGCTACGCCAGCATCGCCACGGCGGTGGAAGCCACCCGGCGCGGCGCGCGGGACTACCGCGCCAAGCCCGTGGGCGTGGCCGAGGTCATCGCCGCGCTCGAGGGCGAGGCGGGCGAACCGGCGATTCCCGAAGAGCCGCTATCCCTGTCCCGGCTCAAGTGGGAGCACATCCAGCGGGTGCTCCAGGAGCATGACGGCAATATCTCCGCCGCCGCCCGGGACCTCGGCATTCACCGGCGCTCGCTGCAACGGATGCTGGACAAGAACCCGCCGGGGACGTAGCCCCGACCCAACGGCGCTTGTTGCCGGGATGTCGGAGCCTTCCCGGTTCCGCCCCGCGGTAAGGTCCTCCGCGGGCGGAGTCAGGTGGGGGAGCTTCGAGAACACATCGAGTAACCAGAGTGAGGGAAAGCCTGCGCCCTGCTCTGGAACGAAGGCCTCCCCGGTCCTGCCCCCGGCAAGGGGCAGGCCTTGCCTGTCCATGGAAGAGCCCGCGCGGTCGGCGCCACAGGAAGATGACCGCCGAATTGCAAAACCGCACGCGTCTGCTAGAGTGGCATTTATCTGTAAATGCGTTTAATTCTCATTAAAGAGCACCATAACGAGGAAGCGCCCATGAAACCCGCACAAGGCCTGGTCACCGTCGCCGCGCTCGCCTTCGCCCTGTTCACGAGTCTCCCGGCACTCGCCGGCGACGAGCACGAGAAGGAGCACGGGCACGAGGACCATCAAGAGCACAAGCAGCATCACGACGATGGTCACGGGCATGACGATCAGCCGCAGCACTTCCAGGGCAAGCCCGCCGAAACCGATGAACAGGCGCGCAAGAACCTCCGGGAATACAACGGCAAGCTCAAGGCGCTGCTGGACAAGGAGAAACTGAGTGCCTCGGACCTGGGCGAGATTCACCGCATCTCCTACACCCTGGAAAACGCCATCGCGCAGCTCGATCCCGAGGTGGACTGGATCGCGCAGTACCTGGAAGAAGTCCATCTGGCGTCCGAGCGTGGCGACCGCGCTACGGTGCGCAAGAAGGGCCGGGCCTATCTTTCCGCCTCGAAGGGGCTGCGCGAGGAATAGGACGCCTCAGAGGCTGAAGTCGTACTGCCAGCCCAGCGTCCACATACCGTCACTGTCCATCTGGGGGCCGTCCAGGTCCTGATGCAGCGGGGTCTCGTATTCCAGCGCCAGCCGGTGCCGGGCGAGCGGCCCCGCCGGGACCCGGAGGTTCACGCCCGCGCCCAGATCCAGCCGCCGGCCGCCGCGTAATTCGGGATCGGCGGTGGGCGCCATGTCCGGATTGAGGGCCGCGTCCTCGCCGGCGATGTCCCCCCACTGCCGTGCGCTCAGCCGCAGGGACGGGCTGAACCAGTCTGTGGCCGCCCAGGCCGCCCAGGCCGTGCCTTCCACCTCGTTGCCCAGGCGGTAGCCGAGATCGTTCTCGCCGGTGCGTACCAGGGCGTTGAGCTGCCCGCCCCAGGACCAGTGATGGTGGCGGCCCAGCAGCGTGGCGCCCGCGCGCAGGTCCCAGGTGCCGGAACCGAGCTGCATGGGGTAGGGCAGGCGCATCCGCCCCATGGGCGTGTCGTCCGCCTCCAGGATGCTGCCGGTGGGCGCGTTCACCCCCAGATGAAAATGCCAGGGCCCGGCGCCCTCCGGATGGACGATGGCGGTGAGCTTGAGGTCGCCACTGCCCTGGCTGCGGGTGGTGAATTCGGCGCCCATGCGATTGACCAGCTCCATCTCCTTGCGGATCAGCGGCAGCATGGCCATGAGCGTCACCTGGTCGGAGGGCGCGTACATCACGCCCAACATGTCCATGGTGGTGGTCATCTCGCGCGGGGCCACGGGGTAGTCGTTGAGCACCTCGGACTCGGATAGCTCGTCCGTGCCGTCGCGGTTGCCGTCCATGGTCATGTTCATGTGCCGGTACGAGAACATCACCTCGTCGGCGCCATGGTAATGATCGGCCATTACTCCGATGGGCGCGTGGTCGTCGGCCCGGGTCACGCCCGTGTCGGCCTGGACCAGCACGGGAACAAAGCATGCGAGTACAGCCAGGGTTTGATTCATGCCCACCTCTCCGGAAACGAAAACGGCGCATAGTATGCGGAGCGCGTTCCGGCGAGGCACTGCGGCATGATGTCGCAGTGGCGGGAAAAGGAAGGGGAGGCGTTGCGCCTCCCCCGGGGTTACGGCATGGGTGTGCCGCCGGTTACTCGACCTGGTCCAGGTACTGACCCAGACGGTCCTTGTTCATGGCCATGCCGCCTTTCATGGACGCGGCCTTGTCCTTCGCCGCCTGGAGGTTGGTGGCTTCACCCACCTGAATCACGCCCACCATGCCCAGCGACAGATGGGGCAGGCACTTGTAGATGTAGACGCCTTCGGTATTCAGCGTTACCGAGACTTTTTCATTGATGCTGCCCTTCCAGCTTTCGCCGCCGTCGGGACTCAGGGCGGAGTGAGTGTTGTGCGACTGGTCCACGGGCACGAAGGTCACGGTATCGCCGGGTTCGACCTGCAGATATCCGGGTTCGAAGACCATGGATCCGTCTTCACCCTGATTGAGCATCTTGACCTTGTGTTCCGCGCTCCAGGCGAGCGGCGAAATCAGGATGAGCGTCATGAGAACGAGTTTTTGCATCGTCTGCCTCCTCGGGCACTTCTGCGGAATGCGGCGCTGATTATCCGACGACCCCGGGACGTTGAGAACCGTACGGCATCCTATAGGGCCGATAGGCAGACTCATTGCTGGCCTCACGAGTCTTTCACGATAGCGGTTGTTTTCGAGAGAGCTGGTCGCGTCGGGAACACACGTGAAGACAACCGGCGTCCCGCAGTGCAAAAAAAAGGGAAGGCCGAAGCCTTCCCCGTCGGGTCTCGCGATTGCGGGATCCGGTCAGTGCCCCTTCAGGGACTTGCCGTGCGGATCGAAGATCTTCTTGTCCGCTTCGCCTTCCACATGGAGGAAGCCGGCCAGACCCAGTTCCATGCGCGACAGGGCATGGTCGACCAGGATGTAGCGGCCCGGATACTCCGTTTCGAACTCCACCATGGTGGCGGCGCCCGGGCCGACCGATGTGGTCTGCACATTGCGCAGCGGCTCATTGGTGAGCGCGGCGTCCTGATAGACCCGGTCGAAGATTTCGCCGATCACATGGAAGGACGAAGTGGCATTGGGCCCGCCCACGCCGAAGAATATGCGCACGGTGTCGCCCACATCGGACTCCATGCGATGGGTTTTCGTGAGCGCCCGGGTGGAGCCGTTGAACATGTAGTATTCCGGCTCCTCGTCCAGCATTTTCTCGAGCGAGAACTCGAGCTTGCCGTGGGTGCCATGATCCTCGGCCGTATAGAGCTCGCCCTGCATGACGTAGAACTCTTCGTCCACTTCCTTCAGGCCGCCCTCGGGCTCGACCAGGATCATGCCGTACATGCCGTTGGTGATGTGGTGCGCGACCATGGGTGTGGCGCAGTGGTAGACGTAGAGTCCGGGCTTGAGTGCCTCGAAGGTGAAGCTCTCCGTCTTGCCGGGAGCCGCCTGGGTTACGGCCGCGCCGCCACCCGGACCCGTGACCGAGTGCAGGTCAATGGAGTGGATCATGTTCGAGGACTGCTTGTTCTTCAGGTTGATGGTGACCTGATCACCCTCGCGTACACGCAGGAAGGGACCGGGGACCTTGCCGTTGAAGGTCCAGTAGCGATAGCTGGTGCCGTCGGCGAGCTGACCTTCCAGTTCCTCGGCGATCAGATCATATTCCACCTTCTTCGGTCCGCGATCACCGATGGGCTCAGGAATATCCATGGGCGAACGCGAGATCTCGGCGGCGTCGGATTTCTTCTCCTTCTCGCCTTCACCGACGACGATCTTGCCTTCCATGCCGGCCGCGCGGTGACCGGGCACGGAGCACCAGTAGTAGTATTCGCCTTCCTTGTCGGCACGGAAGGCCATTACCGTGGACGAGCCCTTGCCGCTTACCTTGTCGGAGCGGGTATCAAAGGCGTCGGCCACGATGTCGTGCAACGCGCCGTCACCGTTGATCAGGTTTACCTGGACCATGGCGCCCTTGGGCACCTGGAGCGTGGGGTTCACCTTGCCTTCGATGTTGCCGCTGCGGCCGATATAGACCAGCTTGCCGTCCGCGACCGCGGTTTCCAGCGTAAAGGTGACATCCGCGTTGTAATTGGCTTCGGTGTCCTGCGCCAGGCCCAGAGCCGGCAGCAGCGCCATCAGCATGAATAACGGAAGTTGTTGCAATAGTTTCATGGTGCCTCCTTATCGCCGTGCCCGGCGATGATTCGGGCCCGCCGGAACGGGCCCCTTGTAGTCATTTGACCTGCTTCAGATACTGATCCAGACGCTCCTTGTTGGTGGCCATGGTTTCCTTCAGGGAAGCCGCCTTGTCCTTCGCCTTTTGCAAGTTTGTGGCTTCGCCCACCTGGATGACGCCCACCATGCCCAGCGACAGGTGCGGATCGCACTGATAGACGAAGACGCCTTCCTGGTTGAGCGTGACCGTGACTTCCTCGTCGATGTCACCCTTCCAGTTGGTGCCGCCTTCCGGCGTCAGCACCGCATTGGTGTTGTGCGCCGGCGCTTCGGGTACGAAGGTGACCGTGTCGCCCGGGGCCACCTTGAGAAAGCCGGGTTCGAAGACCATGGTGCCGTCTTTGCCCTGATTGAGCATCTTGACGGTATGCTCGGCCGCGCCCGCCTGGGCGGCGATCGCCAGCGCGGCTGCAGCGAGCGTTGTCTTGACAGCGGTGAATTTCATCGGGGGTACTCCTTCTTGCGTCGAAACAATCGTGCCGGAACGCCGGGCGGGCAACGGGCTGTGACCTGGCCAGCCATCCCGGACAATCTGTTTCGCATTAAACATGCATCTGTGATATATGTATAGCCGATGATCCCGCGAATGGGCTGGAAATTGATCTCGATCATGTCGCTGGCGGCCGCCCTGGTGGGGGTGGTACTGCCGGGCTGGCCCACCGTGCCCTTTCTGCTGGTGGCCGCCTGGGGCAGCAGCCACGGCTGGCCGGAGCTCGAACAGCGTTTGCTGGCCCATCCGCGTGCCGGCCCGGCGATCCGGGACTGGCGTGAACGCCGGGCCGTACCGCGCAGGGGCAAACGTGGTGCGGCGCTTCTGATGGCGTTGAGCGTAGTGGTATTCTGGGCCACTGTGCGGGATCCTGTTCTGACTCTGTTGCTGGCCGTTTTTCTGACGGCGGTGGCGCTTTGGCTGTGGAGCCGTCCCGATGCGTGAATCCCTGGTGGCACGGGCCCGCCGTCCGCTGGAACAACTGTTCAGCTATCCCTTTCGGATCTTTTTCCTGTCCACCGGGCTTATCGGCGTCGTTGTGATTCCGGCCTGGCTGGTGGTGCTCTGGCAGATTCATCCGCGGGTGCTGGCGGTGCCGGGGCTGTTCTGGCACCAGCATGAAATGACGGTGGGCTTTCTCAATGCCGCCATTGCCGGCTTTCTCCTGACGGCGGTATGCAACTGGACGAACACCGAACCGGTGACCGGCAAACGCCTGCTCGGGCTCTGGCTGGTCTGGCTGGCCGGCCGGGTCATGTTGGCGGTGGGTGCCGAGGCGCCCGTGCTTACCGCAGTGGTGGATCTCGCCTTTCTGCCACTGGTCATGCTGATCATGGGCGCGCGCGTCTGGCGCGCGCGCCAGACCCGGCAGCTGGTTGTGCTGGCGGTGCTGGGCGGGCTCTGGCTGCTGGATCTGTTGTTCCACTGGCACGGTGATCCACGGTATCTGAATGCGCTGGTGCTGCTCGCGGCGGTGCTGATCCTGGTGATCGGCGGCCGGATCACCCCGGCGTTCTCACGCAACTGGCTCCATCGCATGGGCATGGGCGCGCAGCATGTGCAGTCCTGGCCGCCGCTGGACTACCTGGCCCTGGCGGCGTCCGCCGCCCTGGTGCTGGGCGAGGCGCTGGCCTGGTCGGGGGCGCCGATTCTGTTCCTGGCCTGGCTGGCGGCGCTGACCACCGGGCTGCGGTTGTTGCTCTGGCGCGGCTGGATGGTGCGCGGGGAACCCTTGCTGTGGGTGCTGCATCTGGGGCATCTCTGGGTGGTGGCCGGCTTCGCCCTGCGCGCGCTGGCTGAACAGGGGCTGGTGGCTTCCACGGTCTGGGTCCATGCGCTCGGCCCCGGTGCCATGGCCACCATGGTGCTGGGCGTGATGACGCGGGTAGCGCTGGGTCACACCGGGCGTGAACTTCGGCTGCCGCCGGGCGTGGTATCCTGTTACGCGCTCATCAGCCTCGCGGCCCTCATCCGCGTGCTGGCGGGCATGGAGTGGATCGGCTGGCATGTCGGACTCTGGGGCTCGGCCATTTTCTGGACCCTGGCTTTTGCCCGTTTCTGCATCTTCTACTGGCCGATCCTGACACAACCCCGCAAAGATGGCGGACCGGGCTGATGCACATCACCCTCTATACCGACTATTCGCTGCGCGTGATGATCTATCTGGCGCTGAACTCGGGCGAGCGCGCCACCATCCGTGACATGGCCGGCGCCTACGATATCTCGCGCAATCATCTGACCAAGGTGGTGCACCAGCTTCAGCTGGGCGGCTATCTGGAGACGGTGCGCGGCCCCAGCGGCGGCGTGGTGCTCGCGCGCGCGCCGGACGAAATCAATATCGGTGCCGTGGTGCGTGCCATGGAGCCGGATCTGAATCTGGTGAGCTGTTTTAAGGATGAAAGCCAATGCGTAATCACGCCGCACTGCCGGCTCCGCTCCATGATGGGGGAGGCGCTGCAGGCTTTCATGGCCACCCTGGACCAGTACACGCTGGCGGATATCACCGAACACCATACCCGGGGGCTGATCCGGGTACTGGGGCTGGATGCGGCCGCGCCTTCGTGACGTCCGGGGATGGCCGGGTGGTCACGCTTTCACCTGTCTTTGCCCGGCCCCCCTGCTAGAATTTCATTCCCCTGTTCCAAGCGGAGAAAACCAGCATGGCGGTCTACAAGGCACCCCTGCGGGATATGAAGTTCGTCCTGAACGAGGTCTTCCGGGCTGATCAGCTCTGGGCTTCGATGCCGGATACCCGGGAAACCACGCCCGATCTCGCCGACGCCATTCTGGAAGAAGCGGCGAAGACCACCGAGGGGCTGCTTTTCCCCCTCAACCGTCAGGGCGACGAACAGGGCTGTCACTGGCACGACGGTGAAGTGACCACGCCGGACGGTTTCAAGGATGCCTACAAGACCTTCGCCGAGAACGGCTGGACTTCGCTCACCGGCAATCCGGAATACGGCGGTCAGGGCATGCCCAAGTCACTGTCCGTGCTCTTCGAGGAAATGCTGCACGGCAGCAACACCTCCTTCGCGCTCTATCCCATTCTCACCAACGGCGCCTGTCTCTGCCTGGACGCGCATGCTTCGGAAGAGCTCAAGCAGCAGTATCTGCCGCGTCTGTATAGCGGTGAATGGTCCGGCACCATGTGTCTGACCGAGCCGCACTGCGGCACGGATCTGGGCATCCTGCGCTCCAAGGCCATCCCCAATGACGACGGTAGCTACAACGTCTCCGGTACCAAGATTTTCATCACCGGCGGCGAACACGACCTCACGGACAATATCGTCCACCTGGTGCTGGCGAAGCTGCCGGACGCGCCCTCCGGTACCAAAGGGATCTCGCTGTTCGTCGTGCCCAAGTACCTGCCGGATGCCGACGGCAATGCTGGCGAGCGCAATGGCGTCCAGTGTGGCTCCATCGAACACAAGATGGGGATTCAGGGCTCGAGCACCTGCGTACTGAATTTCGACGACGCCAAGGGCTGGCTGGTGGGCGAGCCCCACCAAGGGCTGCCGGCGATGTTCACCATGATGAACTACGAGCGCCTGTCCATTGGTCTGCAGGGGCTGGGCCTGGGCGAGGCCAGCTACCAGAGCGCCGTGGACTATGCCCGCGAGCGCCTCCAGGGGCGTTCCGCGCACGGCACGCAGAATCCGGATAGCAACGCCGACCCGCTGATCGTTCATGGCGATATCCGCCGCATGCTGCTGACCATGCGCGCCTGGAACGAGGGCGGCCGGGCGCTGGCGTCCTATGTCGGCATGCAGCTGGACATGGCCAAGTTCAGTGATGACCCGGAAACACAAGAGAAAGCCGAAGAACGCGTAGCCCTGCTGACGCCCGTGGCCAAGGCCTTCTTCACCGATCGCGGTCTGGATACCTGCGTGATCGGCCAGCAGGTGTTCGGCGGGCACGGCTATATCCGTGAATGGGGCATGGAACAGTTCGTGCGCGACGCGCGCATCGCCCAGATCTACGAGGGCACCAACGGCATTCAGGCGCTGGATCTGATCGGGCGCAAGATGGCGCGCAACGGCGGCCAGTTCGTCCAGGACTACATCGCCGACATCCGCCAGTGGTTGTCGGAACAGGCGGACAATGCCGTCGTCCGGGAATTCGCCGCACCGCTCGAACGCGCCGTGGCCACCCTGGAGGAGGTTACCCACTCGCTCATGACGCAGGCGCAGGAGCACCCCAATGTGCTCAATGCCTCGGCTGTGGAGTACACGGATCTTTTCGGCCTGGTTACCTATGCCTGGCTCTGGGCACGCATGATGGCCGCCGCCGAACCGAAATCCGGCGACGGCGACTTCCACGACGCCAAGCTCACCGTGGGGCGCTTCTACTTCCAGAAGATGCTACCGCGTGCCTGGTCGCTGGCGGAGCAACTCCAGGCGGGTGACGACGCCATCATGGCCCTGGGCGCGGAAGCCTTCTGAAACCCGCCGAGGGAGCCGCGTCCTCGCGGCGATCTGTCCAGAGCCTCTGGAATGGTTCGCGGCAACGGATTGCCGTTGATGCCCTATGGGGGGTCCCCGCATTGCGATGGAATGCTGGCAGGCTGTTGAAAACCCGTTGCGAACCAGCCTGAAAGCCCCGAAGGGCGCGGCCTGAAGCGCCCATCTGCTGCACTTGGTCGCTCGGAAAGGGAACCACCCTGTCCGTCGCAACCAAGCACACCAGCTGCACGCTCCAGGCCACGCTGAGTGCGCAAGGGGTTTTTCAACAGCCTGCTATCGACCGAACTGCAGCCGTTTGGGTGATTCGGGCATGATCTCGTCCGCGCGTCCGGGGTTCTCGATAAAGGGGTTGCCCCGTCCGGTCATGGCCTTGATGGCCTCGTTGCGGGTGCGCTCCTCGTCGTCCGGCGGGTCCAGCCGGCTCCAGCGCTGATACATCTCCAGCGAACCGATCAGCGGCAGCTCATGGATGACATGCATGTAGAGCATGGCCCGCGCTACGTTGCCGCGCGCATATTTCGGCGGGTCAAAGGTCTGAAAGGATAGCTGATAGGGACAGTTGTCGCTGGCCACCTCGATATCCTCGCGCAGGTCGCCGAACTGGGTGCCCCGCCGGTCCACATCCACCCGGCGCTGAACCGGATAGAAATTGTGGGGATCGGAGATCGCGTTCCGGTAGGCCTCGCGGTTTTCGCACTGCCCGCGGCTGATGCAGTCGAACTGTTCCCGGATCTGCTGCTCACGGTAGATCCGGTTGAGCTGGATATCATCGTCCGGCTCGAAAGGGGCTTGGCAGAACAGCGTCTGTCCGCCCTGGTCGTACACCTGAGCGATCATCTGTTGCTTTACATCCTGATCCTGAGCCTGCGCGGCCGGAGCCGCCAGGAAGAGCAGCAGGAACAGGCCTTGTCTGACGTCAATAGTCATAACGTGAGACCGGTCGCATTTCTTACAGACTACGCCCCTTTTCGGTCCTTTTGTCTACCCTTTTACACAAGACAAACACAGCTTCTCGACCCGGGGAGTTGCGCCTGTACGGGCGGTGCCGGACGCCGGGGGGACACTCGGGGATCAAGGTTTTGACCCGTCATGACCATAAAGGTGTACGTTAGTGCCATACTATGGAAGCAATAAAGGCCTGACCGGGAGAACCGCATGGCCGCTCGTCCCGACGACCTCGAAATCGTACCGCGCCGGCCGGAATTCGCCATCTACGAGGCCATGCGGCATCGTCGCTACTGGCTCCAGGACGATCCGG
>Ga0207714_1002065_pt1 | contig 12431 bp, 9 predicted proteins | sample PonA232FremontCA_2_FD_187270 | JGI IMG/M metagenome (GOLD analysis project Ga0207714, IMG submission 187270) | Marine sediment microbial community from Fremont, CA, USA - Pond A23 Sediment 2 (SPAdes) | ecosystem: Environmental > Aquatic > Marine > Unclassified | place: USA: Fremont, California... | reverse complement strand
AATACAGTATCGTTGTGGGCATCAATTACAATAGAGTTCTCGTGGATCCTGGACGCAGTATTGTCCTGGTTACTGGAGTTCATAAATACTACCCGTCTTCCCCAAATTGAGTTCTTTATTTTTTGAATAAGAAAAGTTGCATTTTCTCATAACTCTCATCCTCCTGGTATAGAAGATATTTCAAATAGTATATAATGTTCCGTATTTATACTTTTTAAAGTTAACCTTAATTAGAGACCTTCAGCCTCTTTCGTAAGTTTTTGCTACTTGCACTCAATCAAGCTAGCTACAATTTTCTACTAAACTTAACAATTAAAAGTTTTCGCCAAATATTTTTACCACTTTACGGGTAAATCTGAACAAAAATTTTGCTTTCCCGGAAGAACCTTTCCCAGATTAAAATAGTTTATCGGCAGCTTGAAAACAAGCACCAAGTATCTGCTCTATATTACTTACCCTATCTCCGTTAATTTCAACCTTATCGCCAAATAAAAACACCGCGAGGCCCCGTCAAAGAATTCACCTTTCCAATTTGAAAGGGCTGTGAGGTGGTTGTAAACTTCAATTACTAGGAAGTTCGAAGTTCTTGTTATCTCCTTTCAGGATTTCAATGAACAATCCTGAATTTGAACTACGGCGAGTAGCTATTCTACTATTGCCCATCATATCTCGCTTTTTGAGATTGGCTTTATCGGAACGAGTACCGTTGATAACTGGTTAGTAAAGCTCGTATATTAACGTAGAGATTATTACAATTTTCTTGAGAGTGGTGGGATTGTCTCCGTTGTTATTGAGCATTAATAGGCCCAGGTTTCTTTACTCACTCTGGTGAGCCGCCATCTAATTTTGTAGTGGCGCAGGTTTTGAGAAACGTAACAGGCGAAACTTGTAATTAATTTATCCAGAGAACTATTTGGTTGAATTTGCAAAAATCGAGTGTATATTTTAAGAAGTTCGGTTACTTTGACTCTCCATTTAAACGAAGAAAAGCTTGGAAACCGTGTCGTAGTTACGGGATCATTATTCCGAAACAACAAAGATAGAAGTTATCTCAGCTTGCTTTGGCTTTAAGATTTCAGACTTAAAGGAGGTCGATTATATTCATGAATGAAAATGGTTTGTATCCGCTGAAATTCCACGAGATAATTAGAAGTTACGGTGTGGGGGGTAGAAAGATTCCGAATAAGTACAACAAAGACCTTCCAGAGGACAAAAAAATAGCTGAGACATGGGAAGTTGCTGACCACGATAAGGATATCAGCATAGTAAAAAACGGTGACTGGAAAGACAAAAACCTCCGCGGACTAATATGGGAACTAAGAGAGAAGCTGCTCGGGGACGAAATCTTTAATTCATTCAATATGTTCTTCCCGCTCCTTCTAAAACTTCTGGACGCACGCGAAACACTGGCGGTACAGATCCACCCCGACGACGAATACGCACGTGAAAATTATCTGGATCATAATGGTAAGGCAGAGGTATACCATGTACTCGAAACTAGAGAAGATTCCAGTATCCACTGGGGAGTCAAAGATGGAGTGACCGAGGAAGAGATGGCAGAAGCAATTCGTGCCGGTAAAGGGCTAGAACTTACCCAGGAAGTGCCTGTTGAACCGGGAGATACTATTCCAATTCCCCACCGATGGATACACGCTATTGGCGACGGAATTATAGTCCTTGAATTGCAGCAAAACGCCGATGTAACTTTTGAACCCGGAAGAGTGAAAAAAAGCATTAACAATAAGGAATACGAACTTTACACGGGTTCGGATGCGGCTGATATCTTTATCGACCAGATGATCGTTGAACAGGTACCTCGTGATCAAGCCAAGATAACGCCAGTTTCAGTCAACTTGGGTCGGAACGAAAGGGATTATCTTTATGCAAGCGAGAAATTTGCCCTCGAACTGTTGAATATCAAAGAAGAGTACCGTACTTCTTCCGACCGGGATAAATTTTATCTCTACACCGCCATTGAAGGCAAAGGGACAATAAACTATCCTGGCGGAGAAGAACTCATTACCAAAGGGGACACCGTATTAGTTCCCGCTTATCTGGGGGACTATAGTATAAATCCGGAACCTTCCTGCGAATTGGCCAAGTGTTTCGTGCCCGATCTTAAGAAAGATATAGTAGATCCTCTTAGCGAAAAAGGCTTTGGAGAAGAGGCGGTAGCCGGATTGGGAGGGTATTCGTCATTTAATGACGTACAAAAATACTTTAACGAATAAGGCAAGAAACAGAGCAAGTAATTAGTTTGTTAATCAGAACAGGCTGATCAAGTCTTCGAAACTTCGAGAAATAAAAAATACCCCGGCGACCTACTTACATACATTCTCTCTGTAGACCGCCGGGTAGAGGAGCAAAACCCACTACTAGCCAATAATCATTTCTGTTCTATCAGTACACTTTTTATCTCGAAGGGGTCGAATTCGAGCTCCAGTTTATCCCCGGTCGGCTCCAGCTCTTCTTTGATATCCTCGATGAGATTGACGGAAAACGCTCTTCCGAAGGAGAAGCCCGGATCGAGTGTGGTCTCAGTTCGCCGACCGTAAGCTTCGTAAATTCTGAACAGGTACCTATCTTCGTGGTCCTCGGCCCGTTTGACCCCTTCTACGATTACTCCAGGGGCGTCTATTTCCATCAACGAGTAGTTCGAATGCCCCATCTCCAGTTTTTCGGATCCCACGGGGACGTTCAGCTGGTAGGATTGTTCTATAACTCCTGCTTCCTGGAAAGACTCTTGGTGAGGTAACAGGGAGTAAGTAAACGTGTGTTCCCCCCTGTCAGCTTCTGGGTCGGGTGACGGAGTGGCCCGGAGTAACGACAAACCCACGTCAGTTCTGTCAACGCTAACGCCGTATTTGCAATCGTTTAGCAGCGAGGCACCGTAACCGTACTCGGAGAGGTCGAGCCATTTTTGCTGAGCAACTTCGAACTCAGCCGCGTCCCAGGAAGTATTTTTGTGAGTTGGCCTGGAAAAATGTCCGAACTGGGTCTCGAAAGTTGCTTCGTCGGTCTGAAGGTCAAGTGGGAAGTGAGCTTTGAGGAGCTTGTTGTCTTCGTGCCAACTTACTTCCGTTTTGAAATCAACGCGTCTGGAACCCCTGTACATAATGACGTATTGAACGATCTCAGAATCATTGAAAGTCCTTTTTTGAGAGATTACGGCTCTCAGTGGGCCTTCCTCCAGTATTCTTGTTTCGGCCTCGGGTAAACTTTCCCAGACGTCGTAATAGTCCTCGTCCAGATCCCATGCTTCTTTGCTTTCCCGCAGAGGTATATCTCTGTATAAGCGAAGTTCGTTACCCTTTCTTTCCTCTAGTAGGATCTCTCTCCCTTCGGTTTTATCGAAGATGGAATCCAGGTAGCCACTCCTGTCGAATTCAAGCCTCAACATCGAGTTTTCAAATAACTTTTCGCTTACCTCGAATTCATTGTCATGCTCGATAGATTTCGAAGAGCGCTCAAAAGTTTTTGTACCCAGGGGCGGAAGGTCTGCTACGTCGACCAATGCTTCCCCGTCTAAGTTAGATTCCTGAACGGGATAAATATTCCCCTCTTGATCCTCCAGGGAGTTTACTTCCTCTTCGAGTTCGTCAATCTCAACGACTTCATCTCGCGACCAGGAAAGAGAATTTCTCAATCTGATTACTTCAAGATTTCCTTCTCTGGTGAGATCCCTTAAAGCCCGTTCGGTTTCTTCTGTTACTATTTCGAAGACTTCCCTGTAATCCCTTTTGGCATCCTGATAGACTTCCCGAACTGAAGAACCGGGTAAAATATCGTGAAACTGGTTGAACAGAGTAATTTTCCAGGCCTTTTCGAGGCCATTTCTTGGGTAATCCGTTCCTTTGCGAATAGATGCCGTTGTAGCCCATATTTCAGCCTCCCTTAACCCTAGTTCTGCCTTTCGATTATTCTTTTTCGTATCCGCCTGAGTTGTGAGAGTGCCTCTGTGAAGCTCGAGGTATAGTTCGCCCACCCATCTTGGTAGGTCCACATCTTTCTCATCCAGTTCTTTGAAGAAGTCTTTCAGTGATGAAAACTCGACGTCGGGTAGGGCCTCGATTTCGTTCATTGTTTCAACTTTATCCAACATTTCTCTGGTTACGCCCCCTCCTCCGTCTCCCCATCCAATCAAATATGGTATCTCATTTAACTCATCCTTTTCCGAGAAGGAGTTTACTGCTTTTCTGGTTTCCTTCACTTCTGCCCTGCCACTGTAGGTATTTGTGGGTAAAAAGTGCGTTAGTAGTTCCGACCCGTCGATACCTTCCCAGATAAAAGCGTGGTGTGGGAACTCGTTTATTTCGTTCCAGCTCAATTTTTGAGTGAAGAAATAGGGGCAGTCAGCCGCCTGAGATATCGATGGCAGAGAAGGTGGGTAGCCAAATACGTCAGGGATGAAGGTGATTTTGGGGTCCACCCCAAACTCCTCCCTAAAATATCTTTTACCCATCAGGTACTGACGCGCTATAGCTTCTCCTCCTGATATATTTACGTCGCACTCCACCCAGAACCCCCCCACGGGTTCCCATTTACCTTCTTCTACGGTGTCTTTTATCCGGGAAAATAATTCCGGATAACGATTTTTGGCGAATTCGTAAAGATGCGGTTGCGATTGGAGAAACTTAAGTTCTGGATACTCTTCCATCAACTGCAACGTATTTGAGAACGTCCTGCCGGTCTTTCTTACGGTTTCACTCCATGGCCAGAGCCAAGCAGTATCTATGTGAGCGTGACCTACAGTTTCCAGGTTGTAGTCACTCAGGTCCGAGCAGCTTTCCTTGACGTCTTCTAGTTTTCCAAGTGCATCACGAGCTCCTTCGGCCAGCTCTTTATTATTATCCGACTGAAAAGGGAAGACTTTTCTGGCCTCGTCTAGGGATTTTAGGATGTTATCATAGCGCGGTTTTTCTTCCCGTATATCTTTTCGCAAATCATTTAGTAGTTTGACATTTAGATAGAGCTCCCTGACTTCCTGTATGAGTGTATAAACCCCACAAACCTCTAGAGTAAATTCATTGACGTCAAGTCCACCCCAAAGTGTTGTGGTGCCCACTTCTACAAGTAGATCAAAAGACTCGGCCTGAGCATTTTTGTCTAATAAAAGTTCTTCTCGTCCCTGGTCGAAGGCCTGCCAGGGTTCCCCGTTCTTATAGCAAAGTGCTTCTAGGTTTGGTCTTCTCTGTTCGAGTTCCAGTTTGGGCGTCCCGGAAGGACGGGCCGAAAACTTGAGGTATGGGGGCTTACCTGCCATTTCTTCTGGTATGGAAAAATCGAGGTTAAACCAAACAGAATCACCTACGGAAAGATCTGCTGGCAGTTCAGCTCCCGATGTTAAATCCGCGCCTGATTCACCGGCAAAGAGGCGGTTCTTTTCGCCCTTTTCTTTATTTCTTTCCCATTGAAAACCGGTTTTACACCATCTAAACTGTTTCTTCCTTACCGCTTCCGGTTTTAAAAAGCCCTGGGTTTTGTAAAAGCCCATTGTGCCGACCTCGTTAACATCTTTGTAAATTCCTATCTGTAGATCCTTCAATAGTTCTTCAGTTCTATCAGCTCGTTTTTCCATAGTCGATTTAAATTTATTCATAATGTGACCTCCAAAACATCATATCAGAAAATCTTGGAACATTTGTCGTTCAAGTTCAAAGGATCTAAGGTATTATATGTGACAGTAAAATAAATTTTACTTTTCGGTTCTGTTTCACAAAAGTAATGGCACTTTGTTGGTTGTGGTTCTAAGACCAAAAGTATAAAATCTCCGAACTAAGAGTATAAGTATAAACTGTATGGTCTTTCGCTTATCAGTCTAATGTTGGCAGAAGGCAGAAACACGATATTATGCTAGAACTGAGTTTTATTTTCAATAATGGGTTTTACTTTACGGGAGTTACACCCTATGGTTTAAATATGTAATACTACTTGACAAGTATGCTTACATTTATATAATCATCATTGTAATATAAGGTGGAAACATGGAGACTAAGAGCAAAAAAGTTGGTAGAGTTAAAAAATAACCTGGCAAAATCGTTTTTCAGAGAGGTGCACTTTTGTTGTTCTAAACAATTTGTTAGTATCTCTGAAGTCATTGCCAGGTTAAAAACACTAACCCAGAAAAGTGAGGTGATAGGTGGTAACTTTAGAAAATTTTTGGAGTTAAAAGATTTTTATACCATTTGAATAAGTGGTACCCTTAAAAGGAGGAATATATGAAAAAATTAACCATTGGTGTATTAGTCCTAAGTCTTGTAGTAGGGTTAGGATTCTTCTCTACTAAGACATTTGCTCAGGACCAGGAAGAGATAACGCTCAGAGCCATTGGTGGTCTTACGTCTCCTTATAAGCGTATAACTTTCTTCGGACCAGAGGACCCGGCAAAGGCGAAAAAAAACGTAAGCGAAAAACACTTTAACAGCTTCCCTCTTGTAAGTTACAACCAAGCTAATCCAGATAAGAATGTAAACCTCGACCTTTACATTCCAGCTTTTTCGGACCTGAGGAAAGAGGAAATACTGGCTTTGACTAGTAGAGAAGCCTATGACATAATGGTCATGGATCACATGTGGCTCGGCCAGTTTGCAGAAAGTGGGGGTCTCTCGGCCGAGTATTCCGATGAATACAGAAAGTGGGCAGAGGACTACGGCCTTTTCCCAGGCTTCAGAGATGGATCCACTTACGAAGGGAAGTTCTATGGAATCTGGAGGTCCACCGATTCCAGAGCCCTCTGGGTCTGGAAAGACGTCCTGCACGCTGCCGGTTACACGATGGAAGACATCAGGACTGCTGAGGGTCTACTCGAGGCACTTCCGGAAATCAATAAAGTTGCAAAGCAGCAATTTGATATGGAAGGAGCCCTAGAATACAACTTTGACGGAAAGAGTGCCGTAGGTTACTGGTACGGTTGGCTTTATCAGCTTGGAGGGAAAATTCTCGAGAAAAACGAGAACGGAGAATGGAGGGCTGGTTTTAACAATAAAGCGGGTTACAAAGCCCTGAATTACTTGAAGAAGCTGGACGAAGCCGGCGCAACTCTGAAGCGCACGTGGCAGTACAACTTGACTAACTTCCTGGATAGACGTTACGCAATGACCTTTGAAGGGGGATGGAACGTATCCGATCTAAACTCTCATTGGCCAGACAAGACGCCAGAAGAAATCCAAGTTGAAGTAGGCATGGTGCCCCAGCCTACCTTTGAAGGGAAGGACATGAGAACCCTCACCGGCGGCTTTATGATGGTAATACCGAAAGCTGCCAAGCACGGCGATCTGGCCTTTGATATAATGATGGATCACCTCTTCAGTAACGAAGCAAATTACGCCCAGATGCTTCTCGATCAAGGGAAGTTTCCGACCAATGAAAAGTTGTTCAACAACGAGACATACCAGGAAGGTATGCTCGATAGGATGCCGGACGAGTGGTACAACAAATTCCAGGAAGCCGTCTCTGGAGGAATATTGAGACCTTACGTTCCCGAATATTCGAGCATAGCGCAGGAACTCTGGACCGCTATGCAGAAGGTAATTGCCGGGAAAGCAACGGCCGAAGAAGCCCTGTCTACGGCGGCAGATAAAGTCAACAAAACGATGAAAGAGGACTAACCTTAACAAATTGACAAGCGATTGGAGTGGGGGTGAGCGATTCTACCCCCACTTCTTATTTGTATTTACGGGGGTATTACATGAGAAGATATAGCGTGCTTGTTCCTTTGTTGTTTTTACTACCTGCCATGGGGATACTGTTTTTCTTACAGTTCTTCGTATGGTCGTGGAATCTGAATATCGCATTGCATGACGTTACTCTGATGAATTTTCATCAGGAGTGGGATTTTGTCGGGTTGCAGAACTTCGTCGAGGTCTTTACTGACCCCGCAACCTTAGCCTCCCTCAAGAACACCGCTATTTTTACTATTGGTAGCGTAACCCTTCAGATGTTTATTGGTACTTCAATTTCCTATTTTCTCTACAGGGCCGATTCAGCGGTTGAAAAGTTTTTCCGGCCTATAATTATTATTCCCTGGTTGAGCTCGGTCGTGGTGGCGGCTTTTAGCTGGCGTTTAATGGCAGCGAAAAATATTGGCTTCATTAACAGGATAATCGAGGCTGTTGGGTTACCCAGGATTAATTTTTTGGGGAATGGCACTGCGGCGATGACCCTGGTTATCGTTGCCAGTGTCTGGTGGGGGACCCCTTTTGTAATACTACTTTTGAGTTCAGGTATGACATCTATTTCTCCCCAGTTGGTCGAAGTGGCGAAAATAGATGGAGCTTCTGAATGGATATTTTTCACCAGGGTTGCTCTACCTATTTTGCTTCCATTTCTGGTGGTTGCTCTGATCTTGACTACTGTCTGGGCTTTTAACCAGTTTTCCTTGATCTTATTGCTTACGAATGGAGGACCTTTAAATGCGACGAAAGTGTTCCCACTCCATGGCTACCAGGCAGCGTTCGATCTGGGTGAATTCTCTTATGGATCAGCGGTGAGTCTTGGTGCTCTGGCTATGAATTTGATACTGGTATATATATACATCAAAGTTTCCGGCGTTGAGTTTGCAGATTAAGGAGGAAAAATGAGCGAAAAAACGACGCGAATACTAATTCTTACTAGTTATGCATTGTTTACCTTGCTCCCTATATACTGGATAGCTAACTTGTCCGTGCAACAGCAAGTGAGCTTCCCGCCTTCTTACATACCCAGTGACCTATCGATTGCAAGTTACGTTGATTTGTTAACTACATCGAATATAGTTACCAGCATACTGAACTCCTTGATGGTAGCAACTCTCTCTGCATCTGTCTCAGTAGTGGTTTGCTCAATGGCCGGTTACGTCTTTTCTCAGTTACAGATGCCCTTCAAGAAGTTTTTCTTCGGGGCAGTTCTAATTACACTTTTACTTCCCCCAGCCCTAAACATCATCCCAATGTACTCGGTGTTCAGCGAACTGGGGTGGTTAAATAGCCGGCTGGCAATAGTATTCATATATCAACTCTCGAATATGCCATTGAATACTTTTCTGTTCACCAATTACTTTGACACAGTGGAAGAACCGATTGTCGAGGCAGCGATAGTCGATGGGGCGGGACCAGTTAAGAGGTTCTACAGAATTTTCCTCCCGTTATCCAAGCCGGCCCTGATAGCAGGATTTTTGTTTGCGTTCCGTTTTGCATGGATGGAGTATTTATATGGAGCGACTTTTATAAAGGAACCAGCAAAGAGGCTCTTCCCAGCTGCTCTTAAGGTGGCTGTCAGAAGTACCCAGTACAATCTTGACTATGGAGTAATGACGGCCGGCGGTATATTGCTATTAGTTCCTACGCTATTGATCTTAATCTTTGGACAAAAATATCTTGAAACAGGACTTCAGCTAGGTGGGGTGGATTAACTTTTGACTATTAGGGGTAATTGACGGTGTCAGCCGGGTTAGGGAATTTTTGACTTTATTTTCGGTTAGGTAGACTTGCATATAATAACCGACCTAAAAGAATCCTTTGAGATCTACTTCAAGAATTTTATCCGGCTGACCATTCCCTATTTCCTCCTAGTAGGAGGATATATCACTTCGGTCAGATTTATTCTTTCCTCAAACACGTTATTGCTGGGTACATTCTTATTCTGTTTCGGGATTTTGACTGTAGTAGCTGTCAGCCTTACTGTCGTAGATGTATGGGGTGCTGCAAGCGGTTATAATTTTGGACCCGGGGATAATGCCCTCTACGTTTTAAAGAACCTGCTCAGACTTTTCTCTTCAGTGATATTAATTACTCCACCCGGTTTTTTGATTCTATACCTATTTCTAAATTTTTTCAGTTTTTATCTATTTATCCCCCTTGCTTTTTATCCCTTTTTCTTCATTTATTTGTTGCCAATCGTTCTTTTAACAGAGAAGGGTATACTTGAAGGCGTCAGGAGATCCTTTGACATGGCATGGAAAAACTTTAAACGGACTGCCACAATCACTTTTATTCCAGCAATAATTGTCGGCTATATTTCGTCCTTTTTGCTTTATGAAATAGTATTTCTTTTTTTGCTCCCGATCTGGGTGGTGTTAATAACTCGTAATTTTTGCAGTATTTCCGAATGCGAATCCTCTACCGATTATTTCACCTCTATGAACCAGAAAGATTGAAAGGTGGGTGTGGATGGAACACGTCCCGAAATCTTGAACCAGGGGGGTTTGTGGGATTGAGTCACAGTTTTGACTCTCCTCAGGAATTCGCTAAACTAGAAATGATTCAACCGGGAGGAGAAACTCATGCCGAAAAGTTACTCCCCGAACTTAAAGTTCCAGGTGGTACTGGAGATCATCTCAGAAGACAAGTCGGCAGCAGAAGTAGCAAGGGCATACGATGTACACCCGAACACGGTCCGCAATTGGGTCAAGAAGTTTAAGGAAAACGGTGCGGAAGTATTTGCCAAGAACGGAGAAGTAAAAGAGCTGGAAGAGAGAATCAGGGAGCTAGAACAGCTCGTCGGCCAGAAGGAGCGGGAGATCGCAGTCCTCAAAAATTTTATCGGAAACAAGAACTAAGTACCGAAGAGAAAGTAGAGCTCGTAGAAGATACCCGAAAGGAGCACGGATTGAACGTAACATTAAAAGCAGCTGGTCTTCCCAAATCAACCTACTACTATCATCAAAACGAGAAGGTCGACTACGAGGAGAAATACAGTCACCTCAAGCCGAAACTGGACGAGATCATAGACGAACACCCCGGTTACGGCAGGGACAAGATAAAGACGGAGTTAGAAGAAAATCACGGGTTAACGGTCAACCACAAGGTAATAACCAGACTCCTACGGCTCTGGGAGATCAAGCTGGCCAGAGCGACCAGATCGACCGAACCAAGCCCGGTCCGTCAGGCCCTAAGCGAGGCAGCCGGTGATTTAAACCTGGTCAAGCCCCTAGAAGAAGAGAACATCGGGTTATTCGACGTACTCTACACCGACTTTACGGAACTCCGTTACGGTAACGGTAGGGTGAAAGCCTGGTTAATTCCCGTAATCGGCCACAGATCCAAGCTGATCTTCGGCTGGGCGGTGGGCAAGGGTCCGACGACAGAAGTCGCGTTCATTGATTGGAATCGGACGAGAAAGACTTTCAGTCGCTACAACGCCAACTTAGAAGGAACAATCCTCCACCAGGACCAGGATTCGGTCTTTACTAGCAACGACTGGGTAGATGAAACGCTGATAGAAGAGGGCGTTAAACTTTCCTACTCGGAGAATGGCGCCCGCGGTAATGTTTACATGGAATCGTTCAATGGCCACTTTAAATGTCCCAACCGGTCGCTTTTTTGTGAGGCGCAAAGCCTAGAGGAACTGCGAGTGATAGTTGAAGACAGGATTAATTACTGGAATCAACGCAGAAGACACGCCAGCTTGAAAAATCGGATACCAATTGATTATATTGAGAAGAGGCTTGAAGATGAAAACTAATCAAGCAAGTTCACGCAGAAGGTCATTTGCAGGAGTAGGAAGAATTCCTGAAACCCACAAAAAAACAGCTCCTACTGGTCCAACTTTTCGGGACAAGCGCCGATACAGGATGAAAGTTGAACGCTTTCTACCCTCGTTTTGTCATACTCTTACAGCCCTGGTTGTAGACTTAAAAGTTTTGGTCGGGAACCCCCCTTTTTTTTACCACACAATCAGTGCTCCCCCACGAACAATTCCCACTGCCGTATTGGTTGCTTTTAAAAATAGAGGTGGTCTCACATTTTCTTTTCTGAAATTATTGCTGTGCTTAAAGAATGAGACCCTTTTAACGATTTAATTTATTAAAACAATTATTTGAAGGCATTATGAATAGTGGATAGTGAGTGTTCTTACGTCAGTTATTTCGTTAAGTAAGTTTTTGCTCTTCAGGGAGAATAATGTTCTTCAGGCCGGAGTAAGAATGGAAAGATGGCAAGATTGAATCGCATCACGAAATATTTGGACCTTAGTTGTGATAATCTCTGCAAGTATTTGGTTTGATAATTGACAACATACTTGCCCGATGACATGTTTGCGAAGGAGACGTGGTACTTGGGCGGTTCAATTCCAGGGAAACTACCTTTGTAAGTACAATTTTAGTCCTCTAAAATAATATAAAGTTGTTTGACAAATTATAAGATTACGCGTAAATAATAATACTATTTCTTTTAAATTTACCTAACAGGTCGAGATACTATTTTTTCGAAGATCACAGTGGCGGGTAAGTCTAGTCTGGCGAAAAATCTTTGGACTATTTTTGTTCTATAAAATCATTTGAATAAAAGTAGGTAACGTAAGAATCTCAATTTTTAATTAGCTTAACCGGGAGTGGTGAGGTTTAATAAATTATGAGCAAGATCAAATTGGGCATTATCGGTACTGGTGTAGCAGCTCGCCAGTTGCACTGGCCGGCACTACAACAGTTAACGGACAAGTACGAGATCGTAGCTCTG
>Ga0207714_1002063_pt1 | contig 12432 bp, 9 predicted proteins | sample PonA232FremontCA_2_FD_187270 | JGI IMG/M metagenome (GOLD analysis project Ga0207714, IMG submission 187270) | Marine sediment microbial community from Fremont, CA, USA - Pond A23 Sediment 2 (SPAdes) | ecosystem: Environmental > Aquatic > Marine > Unclassified | place: USA: Fremont, California... | reverse complement strand
CAGCCGAAGGTCTCGTCCTGCATGTCGAGCGCCTGCAGGGCGCGGAACCGAATGGCCCGGAAGGGGCCGAGGTCGGTGTAGTCTGCCCCCCAGAGGCGCGCCATGAGGGAGCAGGCGAACCGGTTGCCCACCTGTGCCTGCGGGAGCAGGGCGCCCGGCTCGGCGTCCCCCCGAATGCGAGACCCCACCACGAAGTCCGCCTCGTCGGCGGCAATGGGCTCCACGAGGCGCGGCAGTTCCTCCGGGTGGTCGCTGTAGTCGCCGTCCAGAAACACGACGATGTCCGGCTGCCTCGTCTCCGCGTACGCGATGCCGCGCAGGCAGGCGGCGCCGTAGCCCTGCTGCGGTTCGTCGACGACGGTGGCCCCGGCGGCCCGGGCGTTGGCCTTCGTCGCGTCGGTCGAGGCGTTGTTGACGACCACCACCTCGTCGACCCACCCATCGGGAAGGTCGCCGAGCACCGGGCCGATGGCCTGTGCTTCGTTGAAGGCGGGGATGATGGCGAGCGTCTTCACGGGGCTGGAGATGAACGGACGGGCGTGGCGAGATGAGTCACGGTTCAGAGCGGGGCCTCCCCCCAACCGTTACGCCGCCGCGCCCGCCGTCGCGATCTCTTCGATGGCCTCTTCGTCCAGGCGCATGGTCGTCCAGTCGTCGAGCGGTTCGGCCCCCAGCTCGTCGTAGAACTCGATCGCCTCCGTATTCCAGTCCAGCACGGCCCAGTCGATGCGGCGGCAGCCCCGCTTCTCCGCAATTTCTGCGAGGCGCCGAAACAGCGCGAGCCCGATGCCCTCCCCGCGGTACGTGGACCGCACGAACAGGTCCTCCACGTAGAGCCCCGCGTTGGTCTGGAAGGTGGAGTAGTTGTGGAAGAAGAGCGCAAAGCCGACCGCCGTGTCGCGCTCCGTCTCGGCGAGGAGCGCCTCGCAGCCCGTGAGCGCCTCCGCCGACAGGTGCTCCTTCAGCAGGTCCACACTCGGCTCCGCCTCGTCGAGCAGGTTCTCGTAGGTGGCCAGTTCCAGGATGAGATCCACGAGCGTCTTCGCGTCGTCGGGCGTGGCCTTTCGGATCGATACGTGCGGCGAGCTCTCCATCGTCGGGCGCAGGTGTTTGAGAGAGGGATCAACGGGTGTACCGCTTCGACACTACCGGTACCGACTCAACGGGTCGTCGGTGTCGTCGTCATCGTCGTCGAAGTCGCCCTCGTCGAAGTCATCGCCCGGCACGCCGCCGTCGCCGATGGAGGAGAGCATCGAGCCCATGATGTCGTCGTAGGTCTGCCCGCCGTCGCTAATCTCTTTGCCCACGAGCGAGTGCTGGTGGAGCGACTCCACGACGAACTCCATGCCCGTGTGGGTCTCGCCGGTCGTGTCCGGCGAGAGGTACTCCTCCGCAAGCGCCTGGAGGCCGTCGATCTGCCCGAGCGTCTCCGCGTACGCCGCGTCGCTCATGTCCTGGTCCAGGTCGATGGAGCGGCCCTGCGCAAACCAGTCGAGCACGTCCTTGTACTCGGGACGGCCCTCCTCCTTGTCGCTCGGGTCCGGGAAGTGCTCGTCGAAGAGCGCCCGGACGGCCCGCCCGATCAGCGTGAGCGCCACCTCTTCGGCGCCCTCCTGCTCCCCCTCGTAGACGAGCTCCACCTTGCCGGTGATGGCCGGGGCCACGTGCATCAGGTCGCTGACGCGGACGGTCGTCTCGTCCTCGCCGTTGAGGAGCGCCCGCCGCTCGGCCGCGGAGATGAGCGCCTCCAACGCCGCCCGCGTCACACGGACCGAGACGCCGGAGGTCTGGTCGATGTACTCGCTCTCGCGCGCCTCGAACGCCACCTGCTCGACGATTTCGCGGAAGAAGCGCGGGATGTGCACGTCCACCGCCGCCGCCCCGTCGGCGCGGTCCTGCCACGCCTCCTGCTCGGTGATGGACATGCCCGTCTCGATCGTCTTCGGGTAGTGGGTCGTGATCTGGCTGTCGATGCGGTCCTTGAGCGGCGTCACGAGGTTGCCGCGGCTCGTGTAGTCCTCCGGGTTGGCGGAGAAGACCATCATCACGTCGAGCGGAAACCGCACGTTGAAGCCGCGGATCTGGATGTCCTGCTCCTCCATGATGTTGAAGAGGCCCACCTGAATCCGCGGCTGTAGGTCCGGCAGCTCGTTGATCGCGAAAATACCGCGGTTGGTGCGCGGGACAATGCCGAAGTGGATGACCTCCTCGTCGGCGTAGGTGAGCCGCTCGTTGGCGGCCTTGATGGGGTCGATGTCGCCGATGAGGTCGGCGATCGTGGTGTCCGGCGTCGCCAGCTTCTCGCCGTAGCGCGCCTCTCGGGGCAGCCACTCGATCGGCGTGTCGTCGCCCCGCTCCTCCACGATTGCGCGCCCCTGCTTGGTGATCGGATTGAAGGGATCCTCGTTGAGGGGTGTGTCCTCGATCACCGGAATGTGGTCGTCGAGGAGCCGCGGCAGCATGCGGATGAGGCGGCTCTTGGCCTGCCCGCGCAGCCCCAGCAGGATAAGGTCGTGCTTCGCGAGGATGGCATTCTGAATCCGCGGAATGACGGTCTCGTCGTAGCCCAGGATGCCGGGAAAGACCTCCTCGCCGGCACGGAGCTTCTGCATCAGGTTGGCCCGCAGTTCGTCTTTAACGGAGCGGACCTGATAGTCGGCTTCCTTAAGTTCGCCGAGCGTGTCGATGTCGGTGAGGACCGTGTCGGGGTGGGCCATGGACGTGGCGGTGTTCGTGGCGGAAAGGGACGACTGCAACGGGATGCGATTGGCACCGTGATCGCCCGCCCGCTGTTCCTCTCGTGCGCCGTGGCGTGGAGGGATTCCTCTCCGATCCTGTAACGAGTGGAGGGCGGTCCGCGGCCCGAGCGAGCGCGTCCGACTGCATCATCAATACGAGGGCGGAATCGACCACCGCGTCGTGGCGTCGGTTCGTCGGGGTTCACGACGGGACGCCCCTTTCGCGTCGGGTTACGGCCTGAACGGAATCGTCACGCCCAGCCAGGGGAACCCAATGAAATCCACTTCGCCTTCCAGCGGCCGCGCCAGGGCGAAGTCCACCGCAAAATTCTCGGGGGCCCACCGGACGCCAAACGAGATGAGATTGGCGTCGTCTACCCCCGGGAAGAAGTAATTTTCGGAGATGAGATAGGTCGTCCGGCCCACGCGCGTCATCCCACTGATGTTGATGGCGGGCCGGTCCGCGAAGCCGTCCCCCGCGTAGCCGTACCCGAGCCCGACCGTAGCGTTGTGGTCTCGGCTCCCCACCGTGGCAGATCCATAGACAAGGCCGGCTCCTCCCCCGTCGTCCACCCCCAAGACGCCTCCAAACACGCCCCCGACAGCGAGATGGAAGTTATCCTGGGGCGTCGAGATCGACAGCTTGGGGAGGAACCAGATGGGCAAAGCTTCCGCCCCAAACAGAAAGATGGGCACCGTCCCGGCCCCCACCGAAAAATGGTCGGTGGCGCCGTAGTTGACGTTGTTGAGGAGAATCCAGGTGTTCTGATAGTATCCTTCCCCCTTTGGAATCCCGAGGGCATTCGGGGCAAAAAGGTATCGGGTCGACTGCGGATTCCGGAACCAGTACTCGCCGTCCCGGAAACGGTCCGCGGCAATCCTCTCTATGCTCTCGATATCCGCCCGCTGGATCGTCACCTCCCCGAGTTGTCGCGTGTCGAGGACCACCTCCGTTTCGGTGTCGGACACCAGCGTTCCAAGAAGCACCTGTCCATCGGTCGTCTCGACTCGGTACTGTGGTGCCCCCGATGTGTCCGGCTGCTGCGCGTAGAGAGGGGATCCAAAAACCGCCAACAAAAGAAACACCCCGACCAGGGCCCAAGGCCTCGATCGCTTCCAGGGCCGTGGTGGCACAACGTTCGAGTCGATACGCGAGTAGGACATGGAATTTTGGGAATCTATGAGAAGACCACATGACGGTGCCCCCAAGTTACGTCGCACCGGACAGGCAGACGGGTAACGCCTCCGGCCACGACGGCAGTCTCACGGATACATCAATCCGCCCCGAAAAACCTGACACTCTTCCCCGAAGCCCGGCCATGTCCGGCCTTTCAGGGTCCGATTTCCGGATCGTCTACGGCCTCGGGGGATTGCTCCGCGTCCTCGACACCCGCTACCCGGCCCGTCCGGCCCAGACGACACCCCCGCGCACAGAAGAGTCGCGACGGCCTTGTCTCACAGCACGAAGGGCCCCGCGGCCCCGACCTCCGGGTACCACCACGCGACGGGCCGGCCGAGGAGTCCCACGTTGACGGGCACGAGAATGAGGACCCCGACGATGCCGAGCAGCCCGCCCCACTGCACCCCCGTGCACGCGAGCTTGGCAAGGGTGGACCGAAACTCAGGCTCCTCCTCGAGCCGACCGGCCTCGACGGCGATGCGTCGCGCCTGCTTGATCGATCCACGCGGGTCCATGGCGGGTTGGACGATGCGATTCGTTTCTTGCCGTCGATGTACGGTCCCTCAACGCGCTTCGAGGTGAACGCCCCTCAGGCAGGCCGACCCACGGCAACCTGACGCATCGTGCCTGTCCCATCCATTCCCGGAGCCGCTGCTCGGCGGATGAACCTTCGGACGAGACGCCCTGCCCCGCGGATCCTTTTCGCCGAGACCGACGTGTTTTTCGGTGGCCGTCTCTCGCGTCTCGGGCACGATCGACGAGGAGAAGTCGACGTCTTCCGCCTCCTATTTTATGCTCGTTTCATTGACCGCATGCTCTCGTATGCACTCGCTCCCCCGCACGATTCTCGCTGCCCTGCTCATCGGACTGTGCGTGGGGGCGCTGCCGGCGCAGGCCCAACGGACCTCCGGCGCCGCTGGGCTCGGGGTACAGGCCGGCGAGCCGTCGGGCGTCACCCTCAAGATCTACAACGCCGACGCCCCGTCCTACGACTTCCTCGCTGCCTGGAGCTTCAATGACTTTGTCTTCCTAAACGCCCACGCCCTCTTCGAGCACCGCCTCTCGGCCCAGAACATCGAGCAGCCGGTCCACTGGTTCGTGGGCCCGGGCGCCTATGTGGGCGTCTACGACGAGGCCGAGTCGGAGGCGGGCCTGGGCGTCAGCGGCCGGGTCGGCCTCGACATTCTCATCGACGAGCGGTTCGAGATCTACATCCAGGCCACCCCCCGCTTCGAGCTCGTCCGCGAGACGGAACCCAGTATCGGCGGTGGGCTCGGGCTGCGGTACTACTTCTGACCCCCCGAAGGACACGGGGCCGGAGGGGAGGCGCCCGCCGTGCGGCCTCCGGCCCCGCCTCTGCTTAGCGTGTTCGCCACTTGAGCACCTCTAGGCGGGGCTCCGGCGACCGGATCGCGACGGCGAAGACGTAGCCGTCCTCGGTGCGGCGCGCGTCGAGGTCGAGCGGATAAAAGTTGGGGTTGGTCTCGTCGTTCCGCTCCACGAGGCGACGCTGCAGGCGCCCGCGGCGGTCGTAGGCGTCGATCTGGACCCAGCCGGGGCGCAGGTTGAGCACGAAGAGCATGTCGCCGACCGGCGCCGCGGCGGGGCTCAGGAGCGGGGCCTCCGTGACATCGCCCTGTCCGAAGGCGTACCGACGCTCCAGCATCGGCGAGTCGAAGCCCACCAGCGCGAGGCTGTCGGGCGTCGTCCCGTCCTGGAAGCCATGCGGGAGCAGGTCCACCGCGGGCCGAAAGCCCGAGAGGCTCACCAGCGTGTCGCCCCAGGCCCGGAGAAAGCCGGCGTACCGCCAGTGCGGCCCCCGCAGCGGCGCCCGGCTCGTGGGCTGGGCGTCGGCCCCGAGCCGGGCCACGAACGAGTCTGTGTTCTGCCCGACCACCTTCGCGTACATCGTCGTGTCGGTCGCAAGCATGTAGACGAGCGTCTCCGGGGCGGGGCGCTCGTAGGAGACGGACGGCCCATCCCGACGGCCATCGACCACCCGGTCGATGCGATTCGACTCGGCGTTGAAGACGAGTAGCGTATCCCCTCGCGTCCCAATCAGGTACGGCGTGCGAAAGCCCTCGTCCCCCACCTCGCGCACCAGGCGCCCGTCGGCCCCGAACCGAAATACGCTGTTGCGCTCCACGTCGCTCACGGCCAGCCCGCCCCCCTCCACGAACCGAACCGTCCGCGGGTGGACAAGGGGGTGCGCCTCCGTCCCCCCCGTCTGCCAGCGCCGCCGAAGGGTGTCCGTGGGGGTCTCCTCCGCCACCTGGCGGGAGAGCGAGTCGCTCGGGTACAGGGCCTCGTTGGGCTGTGGCTGACAGCTGTACGGCAGGCAGCCGGGCAGCCACATGCCGAGGCAGAGAAACACCATGAGTCTCCGGCCAAGGGCCGACGTGTCCATGAAGGGCTCCGGGGCTGTGTCGGATTGACGAAAACGTGTTCGGAAGGGGGCGGGGGGCCGCGCGTTCCGGTCCCCGTTGAACGGACGTGCCGACGTACGTTTCGCCGATTTCGGCGTCCCATGGAAGGGCCTGGTCCCCTCTGCACGCGCGACGGAGTCTTCTCCGGAGGTGCAACTCGTTCGGGTGTCGTGCAGCTCATCCGCCGGGGCGCCCGCACCGTGCGAGCCGCGGCGCGCAGGTGCACTTCGTAGAACGGGCGGAATCCTCTGGTCCCGGCGCCCCATCGCACACACTGCATCGTTGCCGCAAACCGTCCACGGATTTGTCCTGCTGCCCGCCATGCACACGACCCGCTCCAGGTCCTCTTTCGGGCCCCGGCCCGTCGGACTCCTCGGGACCGTACTCCTCGCGCTCCTCCTGGGGGGACTCTCGTCGTCCCCGGTTCTCGCGCAGGACGAACCGGCCGGTGTTCTGACGGGTCGGGTGGTCGACGCGGAGTCGGACGCCCCCTTGCAGGACGCGACCGTCGCGCTCTGGGAGCACACCGGGGGCGACTCGACGCTCGTCCGGGGGACGGTGACGGGGCCGGAGGGGCGGTTCACGATTGAGGACGTGGCCCTTGGCTCGTACACCCTCCGCATCAGCTTCGTCGGGTACACCACGGAGCGCCGCCCCAACACCCAGCCGGCCCCGTCTCCCGACGAGGCCGACCTCGGCACGATCCGGCTGGGCCGCACGACGACCCAGCAGCAGGAGGTGGAGGTCACCGCCGACCGCCCCGCCGCCCGGATTGAGACGGACCGGAACGTCTACAACACCTCCGAGCGCGCCCTGAGCGCCGGCGGGTCGGCCCGGACGGTGCTCGAAGACCTCCCCTCCATCCGGATCGACATGGACGGGAGCATCAGCTTTCGCGGCAACGAGAGCGTCTCGCTTCAGATCAACGGCGAGCCGGCCTCGCTGCAGGGCCAGAGCCTCGTCGGCTACCTGGAAAGCCTGTCGGCGGACGCCGTGGACCGCGTGGAGGTGATCCCCAATCCCTCGGCCAAGTACGAGCCCGAGGGCATGTCGGGGATCATCAACATCGTGCTCAGCCGCGACCTGGAGGCGAAGTGGAACGGGGGGCTCACGCTCGGGGGCGAGCGGGACGCCAACAACCGGTACGGCGGCAACGGCTCGGCAAACGTGGGCGTCCAGGCCGGCGGCTGGCGCGTCGTGGGCACCTACTCCCACCGGCGCGACGGCGAGGAGGACACCGACACCCGCATTGTGGAGCGGCTCAGTGAGGACGGGCCCAGCACGTGGGTCGACCAGAACGGCCGGGAAGAAGAGCAGGACCGCTCCCACTCGTTTCGCACCGACGTCGATTACAGCTTCGCCGAGGGCACGTCCCTCGGCCTGGAAACGAGCGTCAGCCTCCGCCGCGGCGACGAGAGCGGGCGCTCGGCGTATCGGGAATACACCGGGGGCGCCCCCACCGCCGAGAACGTGACGGACCGGTACGTCCGCCGTCTGGACAACAGCTCCTCCGAGGAGAGCGTCGACGGGCGCCTCGACTTCAACCACGACTTCACCCAGGACCACAGCCTGAGCGCGCAGGTGCGCTACGACCGCGACCTCGAAAGCGAGGATGGGACGTACAACATCTACGGATTCGAAAACGGAGCCCGTCTCTCCACGCCTCGGGACCAAGAAATTGATGTCGTCACCGAGGACGAACAGGACGGCTCCCTGAAGGTGGACTACGCACGGCCGCTCGGCTCCTTCTCCCTGGAGACCGGCTACAAGGGCACCCTGCGCCGGCTCGACAGCGACCAGACCTACGAGGACCGCACGACGGTCTTCACGTTCGACGAGCTCATCCACGCAGCGTACGGCACAGTGAGCCGGGGGATCGGGGACTTCCAACTGGAGGCCGGGCTCCGTGCCGAGGCCGTGACCACGACCTTTGACCTTTCCAGCGAGGACGAGGTGACGAACAGCTCCTACGTGAGCCTCTACCCCAGCGCCTTTCTCACCTACAAGCCCGGCCCGAAGCGGCAGGCCCGCCTCTCCTACAGCAAGCGCGTGGACCGGCCCGGCCTCTGGGACATTAACCCCATCGAGGACAACGAGAACCCCACCTTTCAGGAGCGGGGCAATCCGGGCCTCGACCCCGAGTACATCCACTCCTTCGAGCTGAGCCTGACCCAGCGGTGGGGCATCGGCTCCGTCTCGGTCACCCCGTACCTCCGACACACCGTCAATGAGATTGAAGAAGTGCGGTTTGAGGAAGACATCAACGGGCGGACGGTCATCGTCCGTCAGGCCCAGAACCTGTCCACCAGCACCTCCTACGGCACGGAGCTGGTGACGACGTTCAACGCCGGCGACCGCCTGGAGGGCACGATCAGCGGGAACTTGTACCGCTCGGTCACCGACGGCTCGAACGTGACCACGGACCTCAGCCAGGACGCACTCCTGTTCTCGGGCCGGGGCAGCGTCCGGGCGAAGCTGCGGGACGGCCTGCAGCTGGAGCTCAGTCAGTTCTACCGGCCGGCCCGCGACATTCCCCCGCAGGGCCGGATCGATCGGTTTGCCAGCACCGAGCTGGCCCTCCAGCAGGAGCTGCTCGGGGGCGACGGCACCCTCACCCTCCGGGTCGACGACCTTCTCAACGACACGAACATGACCATGTGGTACCGGGACCAGGACCTCTATCAGGAGTCAAACATGCAGTGGGGGGCCCGCGAGGTCTCGCTCTCGTTCCAGTACAACTTCGGGTCCGGGTCGAACAACGACCGCGGACGGCGCGATCGGGACTACCGCTGATCCCTCTCCGTCCGTCGCGACACACCGGGCGCGGGAGGGGGAAGGGCAGCTCGTCTGTCCCCCGGTTCTTCGGTCTTCGGGAACAGTGCATGCTGTCCCCCATCAGGCCCCCTCGTATTGCCTCAATGGTTCTTCGCCCACGACTCTCGTCCTCCCATGCGTGACCGGTCGGTCTTCACGTCGCCGAACCGGGTCGAGTGGGGGCTCATGGCCGCGTTCTGGACGACCGTGGCCCTGCTGTCGGTCGGGCAGACCCTCCTCGGGGACGCCGCCAGCGAGGTGCACTGGGGACGCACGGTGGCGGAGCTGGTTGAATATGGCCTCTGGGGGCTCTTCACCCCAATCATCTTTTGGCTCGCGAAGACCCTCCCGGTCGTGGAGCCGACCGATACGGAGCGGACGACGGTGACGCGGAATGTGGGCGTACACGCGGCCGTCGCCCTCGCCGCGTCCATCGCGGTCGACCTGACCGAAGACGCCGTCGAGGCGGGGTTGGGGGAGCGCCCCCTCGCGTTCATTCAGTCGGTGAGTCAATTCTGGTTCACCGACGAGCTGCTCTTCTACCTCGTCATCCTGATGGCCGGCTTCGCGCGGAGCTACTACTTTCAGCAAAAGGCGCGACAGGAGGAGGCCGCGCGCCTGGAGGAGCGCGCCGAGGCGCTCGAAGCCCAGCTCACGGAGGCGCGGCTGGAGGCCCTCCGCATGCAACTCAACCCCCACTTTCTGTTTAATACCCTGCACGCGGTGAGCACGCTCGTCGACCGGGACCCGGCCGGCGTACGTCGCATGATTGCGCGCCTCAGTGAACTCCTGCGCCATGTGCTGGACGAGGAGGCCCCTCAGGAAGTCCCCCTCTCCCAGGAGCTTGAGTTCCTCGACGACTACTTCGAGATTCAGTCGATCCGCTTTCAGGGCCGGCTGGACACGGCGGTCGACGTCCCGTCCGACCTGTACGACGCTCAGGTGCCCAACCTCATCCTGCAGCCCATCGTCGAGAATGCCATCAAGCACGGGGCCAGCCAGGTGCGCGGCGTGGGGCGCATCGAGGTGCGCGGCCGCCACGAGGACGACCGGCTCGTGCTGACGGTGACGGACAACGGGCCGGGCCTGCCCGAGTCCCAGGAAGACGGGTTCGGCCTGCGCAACGTCCGGGCCCGGTTGGAGGGGCTCTACGGCGACGACCAGGCCCTCCACATGGAGACGGTGCCGGACGGGGGAACGCGGGCCGTACTCGCACTGCCCCATCACACGAGCGCGTCGCTGTACACCGCCTCGGGGACCTCTTCCCTCACCGCGCCCGAAATGGACCTCGACTGACCGCCCGCCCCCACCTTCGCCATGGCTTCCGAGACGCCCGCCATTCGTGCCCTCATCGTGGACGACGAGCCGCTGGCCCGCGAGCGCCTGCACGAGCTCCTGACAGACGCCCCGGCGGTGACCGTGGCCGGTACGGCCGAGGACGGCTTCGAGGCCGTCGACGCCATCCACGAACAGGCCCCCGACCTCGTCTTCCTCGACGTGCAGATGCCCGGCATGAACGGCATCGACGTGATCGAGGAGATCGGAACGGCCGACATGCCCGTCACCGTGTTTGTGACCGCCTACGACCAGTACGCCATCAAGGCGTTCGACCTCGCCGCGGTGGACTATTTGCTGAAGCCGTTCGACGACGAGCGGTTCGAGGAGGCCCTGCGGCGCGCCCGCGAGCAGATTGCCAACCGGGAGGGCGAGGCCATTTCCGACCGGCTTCTGCGGCTTCTCCAAGAACGCGACCCGTCCCTTCTGGACAAGGAGAGCGCCCGGGACGAGCCGTACCTGGAACGGATCGCCGTGCAGGGCCGCGGCAAGGCCCGCATCGTGCCCGTCGACGCCCTCACCCACATCACCGCCGACGGCTCCTACGCAGAGCTCCACACCGGCGAGGACACCTACGTCATCCGCGAGCGCATGAAGACCCTCGCCGCTCGCCTCGACCCCGACACGTTCGTCCGGGTGCACCGGTCGGCCATCGTGCGGCTCGACGAAATCGAACTCATTTTGCGCGGGGGCGGCGGCAACTACGCCGTGCGCCTCCAAGACGGCACGCGGGTCAGCGTGAGCCGCAGCCGCGTCGACGAGCTGCAGGCCCGCCTCGGCGTCGACGTGCTTCAGCGCGACGATGCGAACGGGGCGTAGCTCGCAGTCCGGCCGAAAGTGTCACCGCGTCGGGACCGCTCCATTTTTCGGGACGGAGGCCCCCGCCGAGCCGTCCAACCGTCAACGGGCACTGTTCGCCGGTTGAAGGCGGGGCAGACTCCTCGCGTCAGGGGCCCTCTCCTCCGGCAGACGACAACGGTTTGACTCGGAAACGCTATCCCTGCACCGGCGCCGACTTCAGTCGCGGAAGGACCTCGCGCCCAATCCGCTGCACCTCCTCCAGCATCGGGCTGCACTGGAGCAGCACGAGGTCGAGCCCCGCGTCGGCGTACGCGTTCAGCTTTTCCACGATCTGGTCCGGCGTGCCCACCAGGTCGGGCCGCAGGCCGCGGTTGGAGACCGAATAGTCCTTGAGGTCCACCTCGGAGTCCAGTTCCGAGTGCTCCACGAAGTCGTCGTAGCTGTCGAAGCCCTCGGCCTCGTAGTCGACCCTGGTGATGCGGTCGAGCTCCTCGCGGGCCTCCTGCTCGCTGTCGCGGCAGATCATGTACGCCGCCATGCCGAACTTCATCTCGTCGGGGTCGTGGCCTCGTTCAGCCCGTCGCTCGCGCAGGTCCTCGATGTCGCCGGCGATCTTGTCGACGGTGCCGCCGTGCATGAGGTAGTGGTCGCAGTGGGTGGCGATCATGTTGCGCCCCTCCTCGGAGCCGCCGCCCGCGTAGACGGGCACGCCGCCGGACTGGACGGGCTTGGGCTGCAGGATCGTGTCCTCGATGGTGTAGAAGTCGCCGTCGAATGAGAAGCGCTCCCGCGACCAGAGGCCCTTCAGGATCTGCACAAACTCGGCGGAGCGGTCGTAGCGGGCGTCGTGGTCGAGCCAGTCGCCGACGTACATCTTCATCTCCTCCTCCCACCAGGCCGAGACGAGGTTGATCTCGAACCGCCCGTCGGAGATGTGGTCGATGTTGGAGGCCATCTTGGCGGTCACGGCCGGCTCGCGGAAGCCGGGGCGGATGGCCGCCATGATGCGAATGTCGTCCGTCACCGGGGCGAGGGCCGAGGCGGTGGTCCAGCACTCCAGGGCCGGGTGCGACGGGCCGTTGATGTCGTTCAGGTTGAGCTCGGCGATGAGCATCGTCGAGAAGCCGGCGTCGTCGGC
>Ga0207714_1002062_pt1 | contig 12433 bp, 10 predicted proteins | sample PonA232FremontCA_2_FD_187270 | JGI IMG/M metagenome (GOLD analysis project Ga0207714, IMG submission 187270) | Marine sediment microbial community from Fremont, CA, USA - Pond A23 Sediment 2 (SPAdes) | ecosystem: Environmental > Aquatic > Marine > Unclassified | place: USA: Fremont, California... | reverse complement strand
CTTCTTCTTCGTCGGCATCGGCCTGGAGCTGGCCCCCGACGCCGTGGGCGCCATCGGAGGGGAGGTCCTTCTCCTTCTGGCCGCCGCCGTCCTCGGCAAGATCATTGGCGCCTACCTGCCCGCCCGCCCCCTTCAGGGCTCGACCGGCGCCCTCGTGCTGGGGCTCAGCCTCGTTCCGCGCGCCGAGATCACCCTCGTCATCGCGCAACGGGGCCTGGAGCTCGGCCCCTGGGCGCTCCCGTCGACCATCTTCGCGCAGGTCGTGCTGGTCTCGGCGGCGACGGTCCTGATCGTTCCGCTCGTCCTGCGGCCCCTGCTGACCGACCCGTCGATGCGCTCCTCGTCGGAGACCTCGTAGCGCCGTCCTCCGACCCGTCCTCTCGTTCCTTCATCCCCCCTCGTCCCATGCTCCCGATCGTCACCCTCACCCTCAACCCCGCCGTCGACAAGAGCACGCGCGCCGAGCGCGTCGTGGCCGACGAAAAGATCCGCTGCGAGCCCCCGCGCCGCGAGCCCGGCGGCGGGGGCCTCAACGTGTCCCGCGCCATCGACCGGCTCGGCGGCCCCACCCGCGCCCTCTACACGGCGGGCGGGCACACGGGCGCCCTGCTGCGGTCGCTGCTCGACGACGAAGGGGTCGACCACACCCCCCTGGAGATCGAGGACTGGACCCGGGAGAACATGGTCGTGTACGAGCGCTCGACCGACCGGCAGTTTCGGTTCGGCATGCCGGGGCCGGCGCTCACGGAGACGGAACGCGCCGCGTGCCTGGCGGCGCTCCGGGACCTGGAGCCGTCCCCGGACTACCTCGTCGCCAGTGGAAGTCTGCCCCGAGACGTGCCGGACGACACCTACGCCGCCGTCGCCGAAACGGCCGACGCCCTCGGGGCACGGGCCGTCCTGGACACGTCCGGCACGGCCCTCCGGGCGGCCGTAGAGGCGGGGTGGTACCTGCTCAAGCCCAATCTCCGCGAGCTGGAGCACCTGGCCGACACTGCGCTCGACACCGAACCGCAGCGCATCGACGCCGCCCGGACGTTTATCGACCGCGGCTGGTGCGAGGTCGTGGTCCTCTCCATGGGCGCCTCCGGGGCCCTGCTGATTACGGCCGACCGGGCCGAGCACGTCCGGTCCCCGACGGTCTCGATCGAGAGCCGCGTGGGGGCCGGCGACAGCATGGTGGGCGGCCTTACCCTCGCCCTCGCCCGCGGCCACGACCTGGCGACGGCCGTGCGCTTCGGGGTTGCCGCCGGCGCGGCCGCCGTCACGACCCCCGGCACGGAGCTGTGCCGCCGGGACGACACGGAGGCCCTCTTCGAGCGGATGGGCCCCGACTCGTGACCGGACCGAGTCGTCTCCGGACCCGGCGGCCCCTCCTCCGGCGCGGGAGGACCGCCGCCCCGCCGTCGAGCCGGGGGCAGAAAAGAAAAATTCCCACGTCCAACAGGGGGCGTCCCCTGCACGGCACCGCGTCGCGCGTCCGTACACTGACGATCGTCCACCGCGATCGTTCGACTCAACACCGACAAGATCCAATGCCCGAGGCCTTCACGTTCACGTCCGCCCCGTTTGACGCCGGCGCCCCCATCCCGACCGAATACACCTGCGAGGGCGACGACGTCTCGCCGTCGCTGGAATGGGCCCCCACGCCGGAGGGCACCGAGAGCCTCACCCTCATCGTCGACGACCCCGACGCGCCCGGTCAGACCTTCACGCACTGGGTGCTCGTCGACCTGCCCGGCGACACGACGCGCCTGCCCCGGGGCGTGGACGCCGGCGCCGCGTTCGCTGATGCCGCCCCCACGCCCACGGAGGGCACCAACGACTTCGGCGACGTCGGCTACGGCGGCCCGTGCCCCCCGCCCGGCGACGGCGAGCACCGCTACTTCTTCCGGCTCTACGCGCTCGACGCCCCGCTCGACCTGGAAACGGGCGCGTCCAGGGAACAGGTGACCGACGCGATGGACGGGCACGTGCTCGACGAGACCGACCTCATCGGCACGTACGAGCGCTGACGTGTCCTCCTCGCCCGGGAGGCACCCCCAGCGCGGGCCCCTCACGTATCCGCTCACTCAGGCCGCCCCGCCATGCCCGTCCACAACGCCGACGTCGCCGCGATCTTTGAGGAAATTGCCGACCTCCTCGACCTCGAGGACGCCAACGAGTTTCGGGTGCGGGCCTACCGGAACGCGGCCCGCACGGTGGGCCAGCTCTCGCAGCCGGTCGCCGACCTGATCGACGAGGGGGACGACCTCAGCGAACTGCCCGACATCGGGGACGACCTGGCGGGCAAGATCGAGACCATCGTCGAGACGGGGACGCTCCCGCTGCTGGAGGACCTGGAGCAGCGGATCGACCCGGCGCTCGTGGAGCTGATGGACGTGCCCGGCCTCGGCCCCGAGCGGGTGCGCACCCTGCACGACGCACTGGGCATCACGTCGCCGGACGAGCTCCGGGCGGCGGCGGAGGCGGGGCGCGTCCGGGAAGTGGAGGGCTTCGGCGAAAAGACCGAACAGAACATTCTCGACGGGCTCGACGAGATCGGGGAGGAGACGCGCTGGCTGCTGGCAAAGATGGAGCCCATCGTGGCCTCTCTCGTGGACTACCTGGACGGCCCCGATGCCGTCGAGCAGGTCGACGTGGCCGGCAGCTATCGCCGGCGCAAGGAAACGGTGGGCGACCTCGACGTGCTGGTCCTGAGCGCCGACGGCCCCACCGTCATGGACCACTTTACCGACTACGAGGACGTGGGGGAGGTCCGGTCGCAGGGGGAGACGCGGTCGACCGTCGAACTCACGTCCGGGGTGCAGGTCGACCTGCGGGTCGTGCCGCCGGAGAGCTACGGCGCCGCGCTGATGTACTTCACCGGCTCGAAGGCCCACAACGTCGCCCTCCGCGACCGGGCCCTCGAGGCGGGGCTCACCATCAACGAGTACGGCGTCTTCCGCGACGACGACGATGAGGAACGCGTGGCCGGGGAGACGGAGGCGGAGATCTACGACCTCTTCGACCTGCCGTTTATCGTGCCGGAGCTCCGCGAAAACCGGGGCGAACTGACGGCGGCCGAGGAGGGAGATCTGCCCGACCTCATCACGCCCGACGACCTGCGCGGCACCCTTCACACCCACACCACCGGCAGTGACGGCCGCAGTACCCTGACCGAAATGGCCGAGGCGGCCCGGGAGCGCGGCCTCGACTACCTCGCCATCACCGATCACTCCCCGAACGTGGCGGTCGTCGACGGGCTCGACGCCGACGGCCTCCGGGCGCAGATGGACGCCATCGACGACCTGAACGACGACCTGGACGACCTTCGCCTCCTCAAGGGCATCGAGGTGGACGTTCTGGAGGACGGGTCCCTGGACCTGCCCGACGACGTGCTCCGGGCCCTGGACGTCTGCATCGCGGCCGTGCACACCGGCCTCGACCTCGGGCGGGAGGAGCAGACCGAGCGCGTTCTCCGGGCGATGGACAACCCGAACGTGCACATCCTCGCCCACCCCACGGGCCGGCGCCTCCCGGAGCGTGGGCCGATGGCCCTCGACCTCGACCGCGTCCTGGAGGCAGCGGCGGAGAAGGGCTGCTTCGTGGAGCTGAACGCGCAGCCCGAGCGGCTCGACCTCAACGACGTCTACTGCCGGCGCGCCAAGGACCTGGGGGTCAAGGTGTCCATCGGGGCCGACGCGCACTGGCACACCGACCTCGATTATCTGACGCACGGCGTCGACCAGGCGCGGCGCGGCTGGCTCGAGCCCGACGACGTGCTCAACACCCGGCCGTGGGACGAGATTGCGGAGCTGTTCGATCGGTAAACGCCGTCGTCGCTGGCCCGAGCATGTCTCGTCGGTGTGCCTGTAGGTCACCCCCCTCTGATCCGTGAGCCGTGAGGCGTGATTCGTGAGGCCCCCTCTACCCAGAGGGTACGCATCACGATTTACGAATCACGCGTAGCTCTCGGTCGGCCGGGACTCCCGTTTCGCACTCTCACCGTCGCCAGCATCCGCTTATGCCGAACGTAGAAACGAAGCCCGATGTCGACCTCGACGCCATCGACACCAAGGACGACGCGGCCGAGGCCGCCGAGCGGTTGCGCACGGCGCTTCGCTACCACAACTACCGATACTACGTCCGCGACGACCCGGTCGTCTCCGACGCCGAGTACGACCGGATGTTGCGCCGGCTCCAGGAGCTGGAGGAGGAGTACCCCGACCTTCAGGCCCCGGATTCACCGACGCAGCAGGTGGGGGGCGAGCCGCGCGACGAGCTCGGCACGGTCGAGCATCCGGCCCCCATGCTCAGCCTGAAGGCCGTCTACGACGCCGAGGACGTCCGCTCGTTCGACGAGACGTGCCGCGAGGAGATGGACACGGAGGCTGTCGAGTACACCGCCGAGCCGAAGTTCGACGGGCTGGCCGTGGAGCTGATCTACGAGGACGGACAACTGACGCGGGCCGCCACCCGGGGCGACGGGCAGACCGGCGAGGAGATTACGGCGAACGTCAAGACCATCAACGCCGTCCCCCTCCGCCTCCGGGACGAGGAGCGCTCCGTGCCCGACCGGCTCGTGGTGCGCGGGGAGGCCTACATGCGCGTCGACGAATTTGCCGAGGTCAACCGGCGGCGCGAGGAGGCGGGGAAGGCGCCCTTCGCCAATCCCCGCAACGCGGCGGCGGGCTCGCTCCGCCAGCTCGACCCGGGCGTGACGGCCCGGCGGCCGCTGCACGTCTACTTCTACGAAATTGCACCCGGCACGGACCACGACTTCGACACCCACGCCGGGGTGCTGGCGGCCCTGCCGGCGTGGGGCCTGCGCGTGTGCAGCGAGCACGTCCGGCGCTGCGACGGCATCGACGAGGCGCTGGCCCACCACGAGGCACTGGCCGACGCGCGGGACGACCTCCCGTACGAGATCGACGGCGTCGTCATCAAGGTGAACGCCCTCGACGCCCACGAGACGCTCGGGGTGCGCGACCGGGACCCGCGCTGGGCGGTGGCCTACAAGTTTGCGCCCCGCCGGGCCACGACCACGATTGCGGACATCGAGGCTCAGGTGGGGCGGACGGGGCGCCTCACGCCGGTGGCCCATCTCGATCCCGTGCAGATTGGGGGCGTCGAGGTGAGCCGCGCCTCGCTCCACAACCAGCACGAGCTCGACCGCAAGGACGTCATGATCGGCGACACGGCGCTCGTCGAGCGGGCGGGGGACGTCATTCCGCAGGTCGTGAAGGTGATCGAGGAGGAGCGCGACGGCTCGGAGGAGCCGTATCGCCTTCCGGACACGTGCCCGGTCTGCGGCGCCGAGGTGGTCTTCAGCCACGACGAGAAGCAGGCGTTATGCACGGGCGGGATGGCGTGCCCGGCCCAGCTCCGGGAGCGGCTCACGCACTACGCGTCCCGCGAGGCGATGGACATTGAGGGCCTGGGCGACGAGCGCGCCGAGCAGCTCATCGATGCGGGACGCATCGACTGCCTCTCGGACCTGTACGCCCTCGACAAGGACGATCTTCTGGGGCTGGAGCGCTACGCCGACAAGTCGGCCCAAAACCTGCTGGACGAGATCGAGGCCAGCCTGGAGCAGGACCTCGACCGGTTCGTGTACGCCCTCGGCATTCCGCTGATCGGGTCGGCCACGGCGCGGCGGCTGGCCCGCCACTTCTCGACGCTGGACGCGCTGATGGACGCCTCCGAGGAGCAGCTGCGGTCCATCGAGGACGTCGGGCCCGAGGCAGCCCGGAGCGTCGCGACGTTCTTTGCCGACCCCGAGAACTGCGAAGGGATCGAGGAAATTCGGGAGGCGGGCCTCTCCCTGTCCAATCCGTACGTCGAGGCCGAAGAGCCGCTGGACGGTCTCACCTTCGTGTTTACGGGGGAGCTGGACCGGTGGACGCGCGAGGACGTGCAGCGCCTCGTGGAGCGGCACGGCGGACGGGCACCTTCCAGCGTCAGCGGCGAGACCGACTACGTGGTCGCCGGGCCCGGCGCCGGCCAGAAGCGCGACGCGGCCGAGGAGCACGACGTGCCCGTGCTCGACGAGGGCGACTTCGTCGATCTGTTGGCGGACCGGGGCATTGACGTGGACTAAGAGACCGTTTTGATCCCACACGGCAGCGTCCAGAGCCCCCGTGACGACCGCAAATCGCCCCCCCGGCCGTTCTGTGCGTGTATACGCTCCGGGATCCCCCCCTGGTCGGGACGGAGCGACCTCCGGGTCAACGACGATCTAAACGTCGGCCCGGTCTCCGAGCCCCTCTCCGCTGCGTGGGGGCCGGGCGTTCACGGCCGGGCAGGACGCGAGGTCGTCCGGTTGCGAGCGTCCTCCCTTGGAAGGGGGGCCGACGCGGCGTCGCCGGCCGGGCGTTCCAGAACGAGGAGCCATTTGGCGCCCCCCTCCTCCACGATGCGGGGAACGGCCCGCCGAATCGTCCAGCCGTCCGACAGGCGGGACTCGATCTCGGGATGCTTCTCCACCTCGGCTCGACTCGGGGCATTAATCAGTACCAGTGTCGTTTCGGACTGGGCCGAGGAGAGCGACGGCGGTATGGCCGGGGGGCGCGCTTGGGCAGAATCCATGGGGCAGGATTGTCTGTAGGTGAGAGCGTGTGGAGTACGGCCAGGGGGTAGTGGTGCGTCAAGAGTCAGGTCGTCGTTTCTCGATCGACTTCTGTTCTCGCCGTTGGAAGCTGTTCGGAAAGAGAATTCAGACCCGACAACCTGACCTTGACTAGTCCCGTCCAGGTCCGCCGCCGCGCTCGAAGAGACGCAGCACGATGCCCGACGGATCGTCGCCGCCGAGCCGGTTCTCGGCCTCGACCTTGAACCACTGCCAGGGGCCGAGCCCGGTCTTGAGTCGAAGCAGCCAGGTCGCCCGCTGTTTTTCATGGGCGGTCATTTCAGTCAGGTCGCGCCGGACGCGCGACCGCCGGTTGGGGTGCAGGTGCTCCGAAAAGGGCTCCCCGTCGAGAGAATGAGGCCGGAGGTCAAGCAGTTCTCGGGCCTCGTCCGACACGTGCCGGATCGTCCCCTCGCCGTCGAGGACGATGAGGGACTGCTCCTCCCCGGCCGTGTCGCGGAGGGACGGTCGACGCACCGAGCCGCCCTCCTCTTCGAGGATTCGTTCCGACAATTGAGCATTGTGCATGGCGGTCTAAGATTTTTGACCTTATGGAAGCGCTTACATCTAAAGACCCGACGGAACGGGGAGTTCCCCCCGACCGCCCCCTCCGCCAGATGTTCGCATCGACTACTCGACCACAAAGGTGACCTTGGCGTGGATGCGGTACGTCTGGATCTCTCCGCCCTCGACGATGGCGCGGTAGTCGTCGACGTAGATGTTTTTGACCTGGTTGACCGACTTTGACGCCTCACGGAGGGCTTCTTCCGTGGCGTCTTCGAGGGTATTCCCCTCGGCGAGGAGTTCGATGGACTTTGCGACGGACATGGCAATGAGGGATGGGGTAGGGAAAGTAGATGGCAGTAGGTTACACCTGTGAAGAACGCAGTCGGGAGGCGGATGAGTTGTGCGAGGAAGGCGCACGCTCCTGTAGTATAATTTCCCCCAGTGCCGTGGGGAGGGAGCGACGCCCGTCTCCAACCCGTCCCCCCAGGAGTCCTGTCGCAGCCGGGGTGGGCCCGCGGACTACTCCTCGCCGGGCTCGCTCGCCTCCACCGCCAGTTCGACGCCCTGCCGGGCGATGGTCATGTTGTGCTCGTCGGAGATGCGGTCCAGCGCCAGATGAATCTGTTCGAGCGCCTCCTCCGCCGGGACCGAGCCCACAACGTAGAGGTGCAGAACGGCTTCCTCTTCCTGGTCCACGTTGCCGGCGTCGACGGCGTCGACGCCCGTGATGATCTCGGCGTACTCTTCCTGCGTCCGGCTGATGTGCGCGTCGACGGTTTCGTAGACGACGTCGAGGAAGTGGGCCGGTCCGGTGAGTTCGACCGGGTATTCCTGCGGGGGGTCTTGCGGCTCCATGGTCCTGGTAAGCACTGATGAGGCAGGGACACAACTCGGTTGGGCGGCGCCGGAGCCTTCTCGTCTTCCCCGGGCCGGGAGAACCGTCAACCCGTTGATCCCCTCGATGTTGTGCCGGGACCCGAAAACGGGAGCCTCCATGGAGGCCGGTCTGCGACCTGCTCCCACCGGCCAGTCAGAGGCGTCCCTACATCCCCCGGTCTACTTCTCCAGTACAATGAAGAGAGTAGATCCGCATCTTTGTTTACAATCTCCGGGATCCGATGTCCACATTGTCCCCCGCCGCACAGACCGTACTGCGCCGCCGCTACCTCCGGCGGGACGAGGACGGCGCCGTCGTCGAGACGCCCGACGCGATGATGCGCCGGGTGGCCACGAATCTGGCCCGGGCCGAGGCCCGGTTTGGGGGCGACGTGGAAGAGACGGCGGATCGATTCTACGACGTCATGCAGCGTCTGGACTTCCTGCCGAACTCCCCGACGCTGATGAACGCCGGAACGGCCCTCCAGCAGCTGGCCGCCTGCTTCGTCCTGCCCGTCGAGGACTCGCTGCCCTCCATCTTCGAGACGCTCAAGCAGACCGCCCTCATCCACCAGAGCGGAGGCGGCACCGGCTTTTCGTTTTCAACGCTGCGGCCCCAGGGCGACATCGTGCAGGAGACGGGGGGGCGTGGCGAGCGGGCCGGTCAGCTTCATGCGCATCTACGACGCCGCCACCGAGCAGATCAAGCAGGGCGGTCGCCGCCGCGGGGCCAACATGGGCGTGCTCGACGTGACGCATCCCGACATCGAGACGTTCGTCACGGCAAAGCGCGAGGCGGGCGCGCTCCGCAACTTCAACATCTCCGTCGCCACGTCGAGCGAGTTCTGGGACGCCTACCGGCAGGGCACCTCCTATCCCCTCGTCAATCCGCGCACGGGGGCCGAGGTGGGCCGGGCCCGTGCGGCGCGGATCCTCGATCTCGTCGCGGAGATGGCGTGGGAGACCGGCGATCCGGGGCTGCTCTTCCTCGACACGATCAACGACGACAACCCGACGCCGGCCCTCGGGCGCATCAGGGCCACCAATCCCTGCGGCGAGGTGCCCCTGCTGCCCTACGAGGCCTGCGTCCTCGGCTCCGTCAACCTCGGCCGCCACACCGACGGGCGGCGCGTGGCGTGGGAGAAGCTGCGGGACACCGTTCACACCGGCGTGCGGTTGCTGGACAATGCCATTGAGATGTCCACGTTTCCCGTGCCCGAGATCGAGGAGCGCATGTCGGCGAACCGGAAGATTGGGCTCGGGGTCATGGGGTTCCACGACCTGCTGGTGGACCTGCGGGTCCCCTACGACAGCGACGAGGCCGTCGAGGTGGCCGACGAGCTGATGGCCTTCGTCCACGAGGCCGCCTGGGAGGCGTCCCGCCGGCTCGCCGACGAGCGCGGCGCCTTCCCCCACTGGACCGAGTCGACGCACGGCCTTCCGGCCCGCAACGCCACGACGACCTCCATCGCCCCCACGGGCACCATCTCGATGATTGCCGGCTGCTCGGCGAGCATCGAGCCGCTCTACAGCGTGGCCTACACGAAGCACGTGATGGGCGGGCTGGAGATGGTCAGCGACCGGTTCGTCGAGATCGCAAAGGAGCGGGGCTTCTACTCGGAGGCCCTGATGCACGACCTCCACGGGCGTCCCACCATTCAAGACGTGGACGCGGTGCCCGACGACGTACAGCGACTGTTTGGGACCGCCCACGACGTGCCCGCCGAGCGCCACCTCCAGATCCAGGCGGCGTTCCAGCGGCACGTGGACAACGCCGTGAGCAAGACGGTGAACCTGCCCGCCTCCGCGTCGGTGGAGACGGTGCGCGACCTGCTCCTGCGGGCCCGCGAGCTGGACCTCAAGGGCGTCACGGTCTTCCGGAGCGGGGCGAAGCCCGAACAGGTCCTCGGCGAGGATCCGCTCAAGGAGGAGTGTGTCAGCGAGTGCGAGTACGTGACCGAGCCGGAGTGAGATCGTCGTCCGCCAGTGGCCCCGCGTCGCGCCCCGCCGCGGTCGCAGCGGCCGGGGCGCCCCCCCACCGTTCACCGACGACGAGGACCTCGGTCCCGTCACGTTGGCCGTCATCCGTCTCTTCGGGGAGCGCAGGCGAGAAACCGGGATCCGACGTCGACCTGCCTCCAGGCCTCGTCGCCCCCGTGCCGGATCGTCCTCTCCCCGTCCAGCACGACGTGGGGCCCCGTCTGTCGGTCTCACGGTTGGGCGAAGGCCCAGACCTCTGCAGGCGCTCCAGAAGGCGGCCCGATGCCCCCGGACGGAGAGCCGTCGTGCGACCGTGCCCGGGCCGAAACGGCGGACGCTCCTCGACCTCGCGCAGGGGACGATCAGGCCCGACCGCGTCCGATCCTGGCCCCGGCGGCAACACGTTATCATATGATATGTTACAAGTTTTGGAAACTCTCTCTTCAGGCTTTACGCATCCACGGGGCACAGACCGAGGCGGGGCCGGCTCGCCTCGGCGACCGTTCGCCTCTGCGTCCGAAGAGACGAGGGGACGGCATGCCTCCGCTCGATGCATCGTCGCGACCCCTTTTCTCGCAAAGGGACGATTCCGGCTCCATGACCGCTCCGTGAGAACGGACGGAACGATTTTCCGCGACAGTGGGAATCTCAGATTCCCGGGACCGTGCACGGCCGCACGCAGAGAACAGACGTTAGGGACATATTCACGGATGGGTCTCTCCGTGGGGGACAAGAAATCGGGACGCCGAGCCTGATCGCTGGACCTGCGACGGATCGTTTTCTGAGTCGCTATGACTGCTCCCACCGCCCCGTTTCCCACCCCGCGTTCGACGGCCGACACGGAGCCGACGCCCTCGGAGACCGACCCGGACCGAGTGCCAATCGCTGCCCTCGGGGCCTCGGCCGGGGGGCTCGAGGCGCTGGAATCCTTCGTCGGAGCCCTGCCGACGGACACGGGGATGGCGTTTGTCGTCATCATGCATCTCTCGCCCGAGCACGAAAGCAACCTGTCGGCGATCCTCCAGCACCGGACCGAGCTGCCAGTGCACCGGATTGAGGCAGACACGACTCCTGACCCGGACACGGTGTACGTGCTCCCCCCGGAGACAAGGCTCGGTATCGAGGACGGCCGGCTCCGGACGAGCGGCCCCTCGACATCGGACATCCCCCCCACCGTCATCGACACGTTCTTTCGCACCCTCGCCGCCGACCGGGGCGAACACGGCGTGGGCATCGTCCTCTCGGGCACCGGGACCGACGGGACGCGGGGCATGAAGGCGATCGAGGACGCGGGCGGCGTCACGATGGCCCAGTGCCCCGAGGAGGCGACCTACGACGGCATGCCCTGGAGTGTCGTCGCGACCGGCATCGTCGACGTGGTCGCCCCGGCGGAGCAGCTGGCGGCCGAGCTGGGGACGCTGGGGCCCCGCGTCCGGTCGGAATGCCCCCCCGGAGACGGGGCGATCATCGAGGCCGACGGCGAGGAGACCGAGACGCGTCAGGAAGAGCCCCAGTCGGTCACCGAGGCGGTGAACACGACCAATCAGGGGGGCACATACAAGCAGGCGTTCAACCATAAGGCGACGGAGCCTCGGCGTAGCAACAGCGACCGCCAGAGCCCGATGGAGGCCCCGCGCGTCGCCACGCTGTGCCTCGACCGGACACTCCGCATTCGGCGGGTTACGCCCCGCGTGCAGGAGCTTTTCGACATTCGTGCGACCGACCTGGGGCGGCCCCTTGCCGATCTCCATCGGACGTTCGCGTTCGACCGCCTGGTCGACGAGGCGCAGGCCGTGCTCGACACCCTGCAGCCCGTCGAGGCGGCGCTGCGGACCGAGGAGGGCCGCCGGCTTCTGGTGCAGATTCGGCCCCACCGGACGATGGACAACGAGGTCGACGGGGTCGTGGTGACGTTCGTGGACGTGACCGAGCAGAAGGAGGCCCACCGCCGGACGAAGCGCGAGCGCGAATACGCCGAGAACATCGTGAACACCGTGCGGGAGCCGCTTCTCGTGCTCGACGAAGAGCTGCGCGTGCAGTCCGCCAACGACGCCTTCCACGAGACCTTCGAGGTCCCCCGGGAGGGAACGACCGGGCGGCGCGTCTACGAGCTGGGGGAGGGACAGTGGGACGTCCCCGAGCTGCGGGCGCTCCTCAACAAGGTCCTCGCAGAAGATGCGGTCATCGACGACGTTGAGCTGGATCGGCATTTCGAGGGGCTGGGGCGCCGCGTCATGCAGCTCTCCGCGCGCCGGATCGACGAGAAGGAGCTGATCCTCGTGGCGATCGAGGACGTCACGGCCCTCCGGCGGGCCACGCAGCGGGCGCGCAGGGAGCGGACTTTCGTGAACAGCGTGCTTGACACCGTAGGGGCCCTCGTCGTGGTCCTAGACGCGGAGGGCCGAATCGTGCGCTTCAACGAGGAGTGCGAGTCGGTCACCGGGTACGCCTTCGAAGAAG
>Ga0207714_1002061_pt1 | contig 12445 bp, 12 predicted proteins | sample PonA232FremontCA_2_FD_187270 | JGI IMG/M metagenome (GOLD analysis project Ga0207714, IMG submission 187270) | Marine sediment microbial community from Fremont, CA, USA - Pond A23 Sediment 2 (SPAdes) | ecosystem: Environmental > Aquatic > Marine > Unclassified | place: USA: Fremont, California... | reverse complement strand
TCCCGGGGGACGGCAAAATACCCCATCCGGGCTGCGGCTTCGATCATCTCACGCTGTCTCTCGGTCAATAACGAATCTGTCTCGGTACTCGACACGAGTGACTCGAGTTCGTACGAAAGTGGCGAGACATCCAGCGCCGCGCGTAACTCGTCGAGATCTTCCTGGGTTCCCGTAACGTCGAACGTATACCACCCTCGTCTGACGGAGACAGGGAACTCGATCGTCCGAGTCGATCTCTCCGCAAATTCGTAGAGATCGGTCTGTGTAGTTTCGTATTTTCCGAGGACACGTCCAGAATCTGATTCCAGTAGTTCGTACGACTCGATTGCGGGGTGCAATCGCATCGCCGCGACGACGTCTGTCGGGGTATCTGTGACCACTTCACCGAGTTCGATAGCTCTATCGTCCAGTCGGAACCCAGAGAGGAGTTTGAATTCCGACTGTGGAAACTGCCGAGACAGCTCCGAGACCCACAGATGATCCGGTAGCTGGATCCGGAACCGGGCGCTAATCATCCCTCTCTGGGGCTTCCAGGTGGTTTTCTGTCCGTCCATACCGATCGACAGGAGCTGATGCATGCAGTGGAGTTGTATCTAACACCAACATGTTGGCACAGTATTCGATTCTTGCTTTCACCGTATCAATGTACCCCGGAACTGCGTTCGTCTCGCGGCCTTCAGAATGCTCGCAGGTACTGTCGTGGAAGTTCTACCTCGTCCATCCGGTCGAGTTTCTGTGCCGCGTGAATCGTGAAGTACGGGTCCCTGAGGTGTTCCCGACCGAGAATTGCGAGATCAGCCCGATCGTTTCGAACGAGTGCATACGCCTGTTCGGGCGTCGTAATGGCGCCGACGGCACCAACCCGAATAGTGGCGTCGCTTTCCTCCGAAATCTGATTCGCGTAGGGGACCTGATACTCCGGCCCGGTGTCCGGAAGCTGCTGGTCCGGATGGATGCCGCCTGCACTCACGTCGATCAGATCGACGCCGTGGGCGGCGGCGTGATCTGCAAACCGGATCGAGTCCTCGATACTCCAGGAGTCGCGGTCAGGGAGCCAGTCTGTCGCAGAGATCCGGACGAAAAGTGGCTTCTCGTCCGGCCAGACAGCTCTGACCGCATCGATCACTTCTAGCGGGTACCGGAGGCGATTCTCGAAACTCCCACCGTACTCGTCACCGCGGTCGTTGACCGCCGGCGAGAGGAACTGGTGGAGGAGATAGCCGTGTGCTGCGTGGACCTCCGCGATCTCGAAGCCAGCCTGGTCAGCCCGTCGGGCTGCGTCGGCGAACGCGTCTCGAACACGCACCAGTTCTGACTCGTCCATCCGACTGGTCGCTGGTGGCTTGTCCTCGTACGGCCACGGCTCCCCGGTCGGCGAAAGCGTTTCCCAGCCACCGTCTTCGGGCTGTAACGGCTCCGACCCTCGGATGGGCGCGTCTTCGAGGCTTTCCGACCGGCGTGTGCAAGCTGGATACCCGGCAGACTCCCCTGGTCACGGACGAAGGCAGTGATATCGGCGAGAGCCTCGGCGTGCTCGTCGCTCCAGATACCGAGGTCGGTCGGTGTGATCCGACCCCGGGCCTCGACAGCGGTCGCTTCCGACATGACGATTCCCGCGCCACCTACTGCGCGACTCGTCAGATGCTGAAAATGCCAGTCCGTCGCCAGACCGTCTCGCTGTTCACAGGAGTACTGACACATCGGCGACACCATTACGCGGTTCGACGCAGTTTTCTCCGACAGTTCGATCGACGTGAAAAGATCCGCTGACATCACCGACGGTAGTCGGCGTAGCTTCTTACGTCCGATGCTTCGGGCTCTCAATAGGGGGATGGCGGCGTCGGTTCCCGATTACAGTCCCAGCGCGTCCCGTAATTTACTCCCGAGTCCACGATGAAGATCGAACACCGTCTCCATCTCCTCGTCAGAGAGTTCGAAATCGAAGATCTCGATATTTTCTTGGAGGTGGCCGCGGCTGGATGCTTTCGGGATTGCCGAGACCATATCCTGCTGTACCAGCCACCGGAGCGCGACCTGGGTGGCCGATTTATCGTACCGGTCGCCGATCGAAGCCAGTGTATCGTTTTTCGCGACCTTCCCTTTCGCCAGTGGACTGTACGCCGTTGCCATCACATCGCTCCCGATACAGTACTCGATGAGATCAGATTGGCCGGTGAACGGATTGTACTCGACCTGATCCGTGAGAATCGGCACATCCGAGGCCGCTCTGGCCTCCTGTAACTGGCTGACCGAGAAGTTGCTGACGCCGATGTGGCGTGTTTTTCCCTCGTTGTGAAGCTTGTTCATCGCCTGCAGTGTCTCTTCGATCGGAACGCTCTGACTCGGCCAGTGGATCAACAGGAGGTCGACATACTCCAGTCCGAGTTCGTCCAGACTCTCCGTTGCAGACTCGATGAAGTCGTCGTAGGCCAGGTTCGAACGCCAGACTTTGGTCGTGAGAAAGATTTCCTCCCGATCGATAGCCGCCGATCTGATCGCGTTCCCGACCTCCTGCTGGTTGTTGTAGTACTCGGCTGTGTCGATGTGTCTGTATCCTAGATCGAGTGCCTCCTGCACGACATCGACACAGGACTGTCCCCGTAGCTGGTACGTTCCAAGTCCGATCGCAGGGATATCTTCCCCCTGTACCGAGACAAACTCCATAGTCGAATATTTCTCTCCCAGGCGTATGAACAAACCGCTATCCACTTTCCAGACAGGCGACGTTCTGGACTGGCAATCGAGAGGTATCCCGGGGCATATGATTGGCGATTAAGGAGAGCAACCCCGGAGCATATGATGGACGACCACGTTCTGTCCGTATGAACGCACGGACGACCGTCACCGACTACTACGAGTCCCTCCGTGCCGGCGAGGCACTGGATCAGTACTTCGCCGACGAGCGCTCCGGGGACGATCCCTTCGTGAAGGTTGGCATCTCCGAACGACTCGTCGGTAGCGAGCAGATCCGGGCCGGCCTCCGTTCGCAGACAGAGACGACGACTGACTGGGAGGTGACCAGCAACGAATTACGGGTCACAGAACGCGAGGAGTACGCGTGGTTCAGCGATACGGTCTCGATGGCCTGGACGGCTATCGAGGAAGACCGACGCCACGACTACGAAACCCGCTGGAGCGGGACACTGGAGCAGCGATCGGCGGACTGGCAGTTTGTGGGGATGCACGTGAGTACTGCAGATCAACTCTAAGTCACAGCCAGGAAACCGGTTATGGTTCACCCGATTCGAGGGGTTGTTCCGTCGTCTCGATGAGTGCACCGATCTCCCCCAGCGCATCGAGGCCAGCCAACTCCCCGGGTTTGTCGGGGACTGTCCAGACTTCGAGTGACGGGAGCGCGGTTCGGAGTCGTTCGAGTGCATCCTCCTGGACAGTCTGTCGCGACTGACAGCGATGGCAGTCTCCCGGGTCTGTGATCACTCTGTTCACGACGAGACAGGAGACTGGAATCTCGAATTTCCGGAGTTGTGCCACCAGCCGCTCGGTTTCTTGCACGACCATCGGCTCCGGAACCGTCACTACCCGGAACTCGGTCTTCTCGGGGTCACGGAGTACCTCTTTGAGCAGGGACATCTGCTCACGGAGTTCAGTGAACTCGTTGGAATCGTCCCTTCGCCGCCGGGCCATCGGCCCGAACATCATCGTCCGGGCGGTGTCAACTTTCCGGCGGACCTGATCGCGGAGATCCAGTGCAGCGGCCGCACCTTCGTCCATCACCGTGGGGAGATCGAGTAATCGGAGTGTGTGTCCAGTCGGTGCTGTATCGAACACGATCCGATCCCACCGGTCGGTACCGAGATATCTCGTCAGCCCGTCCAGTGCGGCAAGTTCGTCACTTCCTGGCATGATCCCGGATGTAAACAGCGAAGCGACCTCCTCCTCGTCGAGTCTGATGCCGGCATCAGCCAGATCAGAGGCCAGTAACTCGAACAGCGACCGGTAGCGGTCGACGCCAGTCTGTGGGTCGATTTCCACGCCCCAGAGACTGTGACGGATTTCGGTCGGTTCACCGCCGAGATCCATTTCGGTCGCGTCGCTCAGAGAGTGTGCTGGATCGGTCGAGACGATCAGCGTCTCGTACTCATTCCGGGCCAGTTCGACGGCAGTACCGACGGCGACTGTCGTCTTGCCGACACCGCCTTTCCCACCGTACAGAATGATCTCTGTCATCAGTTCCTGTTAGGCTTCCAGCATCTTAATCCAGATGGCCGCTTCGTTGTGAGCTAGATGAGGGTTGCCTCGGTGGGTTGCACACCGGGGTTTCCGGAACTCGGTGCCAGATTCGAGCAATCGTTCGATGGGTGCAGAGATCCCTCGCTCCGACTGGTAGCCAACTGCTGTGGGGAACACAAAAGTAAAACTCACAGCCACCGTACTGTTTAGTAGGAGTTGACGATTAGATCAAACTATGCAGTGGCAAACAGACTGGGGCTTGCGGGCTCGCATGGGCATAACCATGTTCCTGCTCGCTGCCCTGTATCTCGTATTCATCGGCGTACTGACCCTCTACTTCGAGAGCCTGCTGTTGGTGGTCGTCATGATGGGGCTTTTCTCGTTCGCCCAGTTATTCTTCAGCGACAAACTCGCGCTTCGCAGCATGGGCGCACGGGAGGTCAGTGAAGACGAGTATCCAGATCTCCACCGGGCTGTCAGCCGACTCTCCCAGCAGGCCGACCTCCCGAAGCCGACGGTCGCCGTCGCAGACATGGATGTCCCGAACGCGTTTGCGACCGGTCGCTCCCAGAAAAACGCCACTGTTGCAGTCACGAGCGGGATCATGGAGACACTGACGCAGGAAGAACTCGAGGGTGTCCTGGCCCACGAACTCGCACATATCAAGAACCGTGACGTGATGGTGATGACGATCGCCTCCTTCCTCTCCACGATCGCGTTCATCATCGTCCGGTGGGGATGGCTGTTCGGTGGTGGCCGCGACCGGCGTGGTGGTGGCGTCGCCGTCGCAATCGCGATTTCACTGGTGGTCTGGGTCGTCTCGTTCATCCTCATCCGCACGCTGAGTCGCTACCGGGAGTTCGCCGCCGACCGTGGCGGGGCGCTGATTACTGGCAGACCGTCGGCACTCGCCAACGCCCTCCTGAAAATCGACGGCCGGATGGACAAAATTCCCGAGAAAGACATGCGTGACCAGGCAGAGATGAACGCGTTTTTCATCATCCCGATCAAGAGCGGCTTCATCGGAAAGATCGCCCGGACGCATCCGTCAACCGAAAAACGGGTCGAGCGCCTCAGGGCGATCGAACAGGAACTCGAACGGAGTTGATCCGCCGACTCTCCAGATCGAACACCACCGTTGCGAACCGTTGAACGGCGCAATTAAGGACTCGGAGCGTTGATCTGCTGACATGGGACTACTCGACGGACTCAAAGCCGTTCTGGGGATGCGTGCCGAGGCCGACGCCACTCGTGACGCGGACCCTGACGATCTCTTCGGGATGAGCACGGCCTACGTGACGATGCAGGCCGACCTCGGCTACGAACCGACGGGGGACGCAGCACTCTGTTTCTCGGCAGTCGACAGCACCGATTTCGAGGATGCTGTCGACGACGTGGCGACGATTCTGGAAGCTGGCCAGGTCGAAACAGGAACGCAGGCCAGTTTCGTCCAGGACGACCACGGCTACGACTGGGTGGTACTGGAAGATCAAAACGTCGAGGACCTCGTGACGAGTATCCACTTTGCTGCGGACACACTCGTTGAATCCGGGTTTGGATCACGCCTCCTCGCTGCGCTCTTTGGCTTCCAGAAGACGAATACACCGGTCTACTGGGTCTATTCGTTCCGCCGGGGGGCCTACTACCCGTTCGCACCGACGGGGAGCCACGAACGCGACAACAGTGCTGAATTCAAACTGGAGAGCGTCCTCGACGGCGAACTCGATCTCGAAGCGAACAAGGAGTACTGGTATCCGATGTGGCCGGATACCCCCGGAACCCATCCCTGGGAGTGAAATTCTGTTGGCCTCGATCGCTGTCGAACGTTTCTTCCATTTTTGACTCGGCCAAAAGCATGACGTCTGTTAGCTCGCACCGTGTGTATTTATGACATGGGTAGTGTTAACTTTAAACATGCCTTGCACCGATCCACCACCCAGGCCGGACCCTGACGACGACCTCTTCGAGATCTGTCCCGTCGCGAGAGCGTTCGAGATCGTCGGATCAAAATGGCGCCTCGCCGTCCTTCGAAGCCTCCATCTCTACGGGGAACAGCGATTCAGTGAACTCCAGGAAACGACAACTGCTGATTCGGCCACGCTTTCCCGTGTCCTCGAAAACCTGGAAGAACAGGATCTTATCAATCGACGGCTTGAAGATCGCCCCATCGCGACATACTACGACCTGACAGAGCGAGGTGTCTCTCTCACTGGAGTCTTCGAAGAGTTCGAATCGTGGGCATTCGAGTACACGGCTGCGGAGAAGACGGATGTCGAGTTGCAAGAGTAGCCACCTCTAATCTTTGTGGTTACAAAATGTTACTTGGTTACATAGAACTCATAGAGTTGTATAAATATCACATAAATTATAATCCCCGTCGGAACGAAATGATATCGTGGTCACACCGGCCACACGGAGGACTCATGCATGCCACCAGACCATCCGACCCCAGACCACGTCATGGAGATTGGATTGGGTTTCCAGGCGTCGAAGACGCTACTGACAGCGACGAAACTCGGTATATTCGAGGCGCTAGCTGACGGTCCCAAAACACGGGAAACCCTCGAGGATGAAGTTGGGCTTCACCCACGAAGTTCAGCGGATTTCCTCGACGCGCTAGTCGCGTTAGACCTCCTTGATCGCGAGGACGGTAGGTATCGCAATACTCGGGAGGCTGACGCCTTCCTCGTTCCAGGGAGTCCCTCGTATCTCGGTGGATTTCTCGAGATGGCGAACGACCGCCTCTATCAGTTCTGGGGGGACCTCGAAGACGGGGTCCGGACCGGCCGCACCCAGAACGAACTCGAAGACGACGATACGCACCCCTTCGAGGGAGTCATCTACGGGAACGATGCGATTCTCGAACAGTTCGTCGGCGCAATGACCGGATTGAGTCTGGGCGTTGCGAACGTCCTTGCCGAGCAATTCTCGTGGTCCGAGTTCGAAACAGTAGTCGATCTCGGCACCAGTGAAGGAATCGTCCCGAAGCGGATCGCCGAAGAGAACGAGCACATCCACGCGATTGGTGCAGATCTCCCCCGTGTCGAACCCTACTTCCAGGATTTCACGGGTCAAAGTCCCGCCACCGGTCGAATTGATTTCCGTGTTGTGGATTTCTTCGACGACGAACTGCCGGCTGCGGATGTCTACATTCTCGGTCATATCCTCCACGATTGGGGCCTCGAAGACAAACGGGAGATTATCGCAAAGGTGTCAGAGGCCGTCAATCCTGGCGGTGCGGTCATCGTCTACGGGACCATGATCGACGAGAAGCGGCGTGAGGCAGTGATGCCGCTGCTCATGAGCCTGAACATGCTGTTGGAGACGCCAGATGGCTTCGATTACACGGCCGGAGAGTGTATCGAGTGGCTTCACGACGCCGGCTTCGAGGGGGGTGAAGCGAGACCGCTCCCCGGCCCAGAGACGATGGTACAGGCATGGAAATAATTCGATCAAACAGACAACAATGACACACTCATCGGATCATTCGGCGGAGAAACCGGACGAATCCACCGATCGATCGAATTGGCGGCGGCGATCCAGGCGATGTCGTCCGGTCGCCCGGTCGGCCACCGCTTCCGCTGACCGCTGCAGTTCTCGGGACTGGAAATGATGGGGATATTGGCCATCCAGCACTCGAACCGCAGAATATCATCGAGAATGGGCCAATCTCCGGGCACGACCTAGCTATCGACCTCGAGGTGACGCTTACGGGACCATCCCGGACACAGCACTTCATATATTAAGTATCGCAGATCAACTGGGAAAGTGATCGCGATGAGAAGTCAGATCTGACCCCCTTCTATACTGCCATTTCCACCCGGAGTGGCGAGTGCGAGCAGGGAAATGGGATTAGGAACTGATAGAAGCAGCAGTTTCCTTGATTACATCTCATGATTTGACATATGATTATCACAAGCATCTTAAAAGCTCAAAAATTTTTTGTGGTTATGGGCGACCGCCTTCGAGAGTTCGTCTATGCTGCACTGGTGGCTGGGGTTGTGCTGCTGGCCGGCTGCTCGGGCCTGCCTCTCGCAGACCAACAGACACCCACAGCGCAACCGACAGTAGAGAATTTCTCGTACCCGTCGGGATGGTCCCAGACAGGGATCACAGATCTCACTGTAGCGCTGGGAACACACGACAAGGCTGTGGAAAATGTCTCGCGAAAAAGTCGACTGGTCGTCACCGACGAGGACTCGAACCGCACAGTGGTCAGAACGGTAGATACCGATACTCGCACCGGTTCGATACGATTCATCGACACGCAATTCGACGACGATGTACACACGTACTACAGCGCTGAGGGTGTCTTCGAGTACGACCGGACGACAGAGGAGTTACATCGGATGCCCGATGAGAACTGGACAGTCACAGAGATAGCCACGACGGCTGGGTTGGAACGACCGCTCCGGCATCTCGAAGTGAACGCGACCGAGGTCGTCACAGTCGAGGGGACCACGGCAGTCAGGTATACCGTGATTGGGATCCGAAATCCCGACTCTGTCCCAGCCAATACTGCAACTGGACACGTTACCGTTGCCGAAGAGGGATTCATCGCGGAATACAGTATCACGAGAGGCAACGACGGGTTCACGCGCCAGACACGGTACGACCTCTCGGCGCTCGGGAATGCGACGGTGAGACGCCCGGCATGGATGCCCGAAGAGTAGCGATCTTTGTCCGGGGGAGTCGTACTCTCCCAGTTGATCCGAACTGTATAACTGACTCGATGCCGACATTGTAGTATCGATGCTCACCTGTCCGCATTGTGGCTATCTGCACGGAAGCACAGACGAACGCGGTCGACCTGCCGGACAGTACGACGATTCGGTGGATGTTGAACCGGCACAGACAGCGGATGGCTCGTTCTACTGTCCACGGTGTGACGAAACGGTCGCTCCCGAGTAACACCGAGTCCTCCCGAAGGACTGTTACACTCAGACAGACTCCTCGGAGTCAGATTCGGCCAGAACTGCCCCCTTTTCGTCTCTCACACCCACATCCAGGGACTCACACCGCTGGCAGTACAGTTCTCCATTAATCCCCGCACGAACGGTCTTGCACATTCGATACCGACCACCGATGAAGCCACAGTTCGGACAGTGAAACGTGTAGCTGTAATCGTCGGCGTCGACCTCGTAGTGCTGGCTGCATCGCCCGTCGAGGGTCAGCGGCTCTATCCACTGCTTGAACGACTGGCCGTGACCAAGCTCGACACCCTCCGTTTGATGCTGATAAACGTGAACGAGTTCGTGTCGAATCGTCTCTTCCATCGCCTTGAACCCAGCACGATCGTAGGTTTTCGCCGAGAGACGGACGGTACAGTCGCGATCTCCGCTGGGAACACAGAGCCCGTGTTTTCGTTTCATTCTGGTGCTCGTTTCGAAGGTAACGGCGGTGAGATCGACGTGGTCCGGCGTCAGTGGCCACTCGGAGCCGAAGATCATCTCGTTCGCATAGGTTCGAGCACGACAAGAGAGCCGGTGTGAATCGCCGAGCGAACCAGCCACTGAACTCATATATGATCCGCAACGAGTTCGACTCTCAAAGCTCTCCCGGATCGCTTCTAGATCGCAGTGGTCAGTCCGTCTGCCCACGCGAGTAACTCCTCGTCGGCACCGAACCGCGCTGCACACTGTAAACCGACTGGTAGCCCGTTGTCTGCTGTCTCGGCTGGAATCGAGATGGTTGGCAAACCCGCGTTCGTCCAGGGCAGATTCATGACTGGATCGCCTGTATCGTCGATCCCTTCGGGAGCAGGACCCGGTGCTGCAGGGGAAATCCAGATGTCGATGTCGTATTCGTCCATCGTTTCGGCCAGTGATTCGCGGAGATCGGTCCGGCCCTCTCGGCCCCAGGCGATCTCTGACGCCGTGACTCGCTGGCCGCGCTCGATGAGATCGGCTGTTCCGTCGGCATACCGGTCGGCAAATTCAGCATACCACGAGTCGTGGGCGATCGCCATCTCGGCAGCCATGAGTGTCTCGTGTCGTTCGTTGATCGCGCCGATATTGTCGAAGAGTTCGACACGTTCGATCTCGTAACCAGCCTCGGCTAACTGTTCGACACTCGATTCGAATGTCCGGCGGCCAGTCGCTGTTGCCTGCTGGAGATACGCCCCCTCGGGAACCCCGAGTTTCGGTTTCTGACGTGGCGTCGGGATCGGTCGCCACTGATCAGACAGGATAGCTGCCAGAAGCTGTGCGCCCTCGATATCTTGCGTGAAGCAGCCGACCTGATCGAGAGAGGGCGAAACAGGGATGATACCATCGCTCGGAACCCGGTCGTAACTCGGTTTGACGCCGATAACGCCACAGAATGCAGCGGGACGGATGATCGATCCGATCGTCTGAGTTCCGACTGCGGCCGGACAGAGCCCAGCAGCGACAGCGGCTGCCGACCCACTGCTCGATCCGCCGGGCGTGTGTGCCGTGTTGTGGGGGTTTCTCGTGGGGCCTGGCTCGAAGTACGCGAACTCTGCTGTGACCGTCTTCCCGAGGGTGACTGCGCCGGCATCTGTGAGTCGATCGACGACGGTTCCCTCCGGGCCTGTCAACCGTTCCGCGGGAAGATCGGATCCCGCCCGCGTGTCGAGCCCGTCGACGTGGAAAATATCCTTCACGCCGACAGGAACCCCGTACAGCGGTGGCCGTGTCGGCGGCTCTGGAAATTCGGTTTCGAGTTCGGCCGCGCGGTGTTCGATCCGGCCCCACCGGGAGGATTCCGAAACGAACGCCTGGATCTCCGGGTCGACAGCTGCCATCCTTGACTGTCGATTTGCCACTTCCGCACGGAGGCCAGTGCGCCCGTGTCGTAACCCGTCAGCAGTCTCTGCAAGGGTCATCTCCGGAACCTCGGGGACGAAATTGGTCCCAGTCATCTTTGTTTAGCCTGATCAGCCATCGTACAACCTTCTTTGGGTGCCTGTCAGGCCCTCTTTCTCGGCCAAAGATCAATATCCCCCGTTCCCAACGTCGACCATGGACGAGGAGAGCCGCCCTGCGCCCGACAGACCAGCATACGCTGCCGGCGATCACGCCGAGTTACTCTCACATCTGGAGGCACACGATCTCGCACTGGCACTCGATACGATCCGGGCCAGTGACAGGAGCGTCTTCGAGTTCGACCCGGCGGCCGATCCCGAGCAGACGTTTCCGCAATCGGTTGCGAGTGGTGGCCCGACGCCGACGGGTGTCATCCTCTGGACCCGCGTCGCTCCCGCTGCCGCCGATGCCGAGGAGCCCCTGGCCGTTCAGGTTGCCACCGACGATAGTTTCGAGACGGTCGTCTTCGACGGCGTCTTGAGAGATCACAAGCGAATCAGAGCCCACGATTATACGGTCAAAGTCGATCTGGACGGGCGGCTGGAACCGGATACCGAGTACGCCTACAGGTTCATCTACGACGGCGTCAGTTCCCAGGTTGGCCACTGCCAGACACTTCCCCGAGCTGGAGACGCTCCCGAGTCGGTACGGTTTGCGGTCCTGGCGTGCCAGAACTACCTGAACGGCTACTTTCCTGCGTTGCAGTACGTCGCCGAGGAGGATGTCGATTTCATCGTCCACCTGGGTGATTTCATCTACGAATCCGACAGTGGTGCGTTCAAGGGACTCGGCTCGTACGACTATCCCAATCGAGAACTGGAGTTGCCGAGTGGTTACGATCGCGTCCGTTCACTCCAGGACTATCGGTATCTGCATCGCACCTACAGAACAGACCGATTTTTGCAGGAGGCACTCCGGTCCCATACCCTCATCGCCGGCTGGGACGACCACGAGATGGTCAACGACATCTACTGGGACCACCGGACGGAAGCCCCCGCTGGGGACCATCCACGAGGTGACGATCCGGAGTTCATGACTGATCTCGTCGCCGACGCGATGCACGCATGGTGGGAGTATATGCCCGCACGGGTCGACTACGATCCGGCCGGCGATTCGCTCCAGGAGCGGTTTCGGCTGTGGCGAAAATTCCGGTTCGGCGACCTGCTGACTCTCACGATGACAGACGAACGGCTGTTCCGAGATCCACCCAGAGAGGCGATTCCGACGCCCGACAACGTCGGTCCACACCGTGAGCCACCTGATCGAACGATGCTGGGTGACCAACAGCGTGAGTGGCTCATCGAGACGCTCACCGCCGACGAGACGCTGTGGACTGTCTGGGCTGACGAGGTACTGACGATGCCCTTCCGGCTTGGATCGGGGCCGCTGTCGCTGTATCCCGTCCAGGGTGGCTGGGACGGCTACAC
>Ga0207714_1002059_pt1 | contig 12461 bp, 10 predicted proteins | sample PonA232FremontCA_2_FD_187270 | JGI IMG/M metagenome (GOLD analysis project Ga0207714, IMG submission 187270) | Marine sediment microbial community from Fremont, CA, USA - Pond A23 Sediment 2 (SPAdes) | ecosystem: Environmental > Aquatic > Marine > Unclassified | place: USA: Fremont, California... | reverse complement strand
TTCGCTCGCGGCCCTCGGGCTGGCCGATGTGTTTGTGTTCGTGTTCTTCGGCCCCGTGGCGGTGGGGGGCACCTACTACGTGCAGGCCCTGTCGCTGCCGACAGAGGTGCTCCTCGCCGGGGGCGGGCCGGGGCTGCTGTCGATCGGCATTCTACTGGTGAACAACGTTCGGGACGTGGCGGAAGACCGTCGGGCCGGCAAGCGGACGCTCGTCGTGCGCTTCGGCCGGCGATTTGGGGTCGCCGCGTACGGGGCCTGCCTGGTCGGGGCCCTGTTGCTCGCAGGACTTTTGGCAGCGGGCCTGTTCGGGACGACGCCCCACCCGTGGGCGGCCCTGCCCCTCGGGTTGCTCCCGCTCGCGATCGGGCCCATCCGGAGACTGTCCGAGACGACGGATCCGGAGGCGCTGAACCCACTGCTCGGGGCGACCGGCCGAATCCTGGTGCTCTGGGCCCTCCTCTTCGCCGTTGGCTGGAACCTCTGATGCCCCCGTGCCCGTGACGATCTCGGAGAGTGCTTTGTACAGGTACGCGCTTCCGCTCACCGCGCCGCTCCAGCTGGGGGGCGAGGCGGTGACCCGGCGCCGAGGCGTGCTCGTGCGGCTGACGACGGAGGAGGGCTGCGTCGGCTGGGGCGACGCCGCGCCCCTGCCGGGCTTCAGTGACGAAACACTGGGGGACGTTGAACAGCACGCCCGCGCCGCACTTCCTCGCTGGACAGGCAGATCCTTCTTCGACGCTCAGGGGGACCTTGACGCCATGCTGCAGGCCCTTCCCTTCGAGGCGGAGGCCCCGTCGTCCTTCCGGTTTGCGGTGGAAGGGGCCCTGGTGGGGGCCGCTGCCGGGGCGCACGAGACGTCTGTCCCGCAGATGCTGGGGACGCCACGACAGACCGTGGCGCTGAACGCCCTGCTCCCGCGCGCTGGGGAAAACGGCCCCACGCAGGCCGTGCGGCGGCAAGAGGAGGGCTACCGGGCCGTCAAGGTGAAAGTGGGGCGGGGGGACGTCGAAGAGGATGTCGCACGCGTCCGGGCGATTCGGGAGGCCCTCGACGCGTCCGTTGCCCTTCGTGCCGACGCAAACCGCGCCTGGTCGTTTGATGAGGCCGTGACGTTCGCCGACGGCATCGACGATCTGCACATCGCCTACGTGGAGGAGCCCCTCGCCGACCCGGCCCGCCTGGACGATTTCATCGAGAGAACGAGTCTCCCCGTGGCGCTCGACGAGACGACCCGGGAAGCCCCGCCCGCAACCCTCCGAGGCCTGCCGGGCGTGACGGCCGTAATCCTCAAGCCGACGCTCCTCGGGGGCCTGCTGCGCACACGAGAGTGGGGGCGCGTCGCACGAGATGCGGGCGCGGCCCCTGTCCTCAGCGGCTCCTACGAGTCCGGGGTCGGGATTCAGATGCTCGTGGCGCTGGCGGCGTCCGGGCCGGCGGTGCCCGTGGGCCTGTCCACGTACGACCGCCTCGCGGCCGACGTGTACGACCCTCCGCTCCCGATCGGCGGCCCAAACGTGGACGTGCCCGCCGTCGCGACGCCCTCCACGGCTCGCATCGCGTGGGGGCGGCTCGATCTCATCGAACGCGTTTCGGCCTGATCCGCACACCATGGCTGCCGGCCCCCACGCCCCGTGTCCGATTCATCGCCACGCCCAGGCGCGTCCCGATGCCTTGGCGCTCTGGACGCCCGACCGACGGTGGACGTACGCGGCACTTGACGCAGCGGTCGCGGCCACCGGCTGGCACCTGCGGGAGCGGGGGTGGGCCGATGGGGCACGCGTCGCGCTTCGGCTGCCGCCAGGACCGGCGTTTGTGGTGCTGCTGTGGGCCTTGTGGCGCGAGGGGGCCGTGGCCGCCCCGATCAGTACCCGCCTCCCGGACGTGGAGGCCTGGCGGGCCACGAGTCGGCTCCACGCCCGTGGTCTCGTCACCCGGAACCGTGAGGCGCTAAACGAGGGAGGCGGGGGGGCAGACGCCGTGCCTCCCGAGTCACTCGTGGTCCGAAATGCCACGAGCAGGCCCGCGTCGACCGCCCGGTCGATCCGTCGCCGGGCGACCATTCTCTTCACGTCCGGCAGCACGGGCCGTCCAACCGCCGTCCTGCACTCCTGGGCAAATCACCTGTACAGCGCGAAGGGGGCGAACGCGAACGTCCCCCTCCGGGTCGGGGATCGGTGGCTGCTTTCGCTGCCGTTGTATCACGTGGGGGGACTGGCCATTCTTGTCCGGTGTGCGCTGGCCGGGGCCGCCGTGGCGGTGCCGGGCCGGGACGCGTCTGTTTCGGAGGCGGGGGCCACGACCGGGGCGACCCACCTGTCCCTCGTGCCGACCCAGCTCCGTCGCCTCCTGGATGCCCGACAGGGGCGGGCCCCGGAGCGGGTGCGCGCCGTCCTCGTCGGAGGGGGGCCCATTCCGTCCGGGCTCCTGCGCCGGGGCTCCGATCGGGGATGGCCCCTGCACACCAGCTACGGCTCCACCGAGATGGCATCGCAGATCACCACGACGTCCCCTGGGGCCTCGCGTGCGGACCTGCAGACGGCCGGGCGCCGGCTCCCGCACCGCCGCGTGCGGATTGCGGAGGACGGCCACATCCTCGTTGCGGGGCCGTCCTTGTGCGTGGGCGTAATCGAAGGGGACACCCTCCGGGATCCGCGCGAAGACGGCTGGTACCCGACGGGCGACGTGGGGCACGTCGACGCACAGGGACGCCTCCACGTGCAGGGACGTGTCGATCGGCAGTTCGTCTCGGGGGGGGAGAACATCCAGCCCGAAGAGATTGAGGCGGCGCTCGAACGGGTCGACGAGATCGAGCGGGCGGTGGTCGTGGCGGTCCCCCACGAGGCCTACGGGCATCGGCCCGTGGCCTTCGTCCGGACGCGCGGCCCCCTGCGGCCGGACGCCTGGCGCCAGACGCTGTCGACGTCCCTGCCCAAATTTAAGCTCCCGGATGCCATTCGCTCCCTTCCCGAGGCCGCCGTGGACGGGCAGTTGAAAGTGGACCACGAGGCCCTGCGTCAACGGGCCCGGAGGGGGTAGAAGAAACGGCGCCCGGTGCCCAGAAGATCGGGATTGCGTTCGGAAAACGATGCAGGACTGTTGCATTCGGCGGGCCTGCCCGTTTCCTTAAGAACGCACCAGCAGTCGATAAACACCCCTCTTCGATACGTCCCGAAATTGGAAGCGCTTCCGAAATGGACACACCGCCCCCTGTTCCCGACGTGACGCCGCTGCACGGAGAGCGGGTCACGTTTACGCCGCTCCGAATGGAAAACATCCACACGCACTTCCGCTGGAACAACGACCCGGAATTGAATCGCCTCGACAGTGAGGTGCCGTACGAGGAGGAGTCGTTCGGGGCGTTCAAGGGGCGGTTCGAGCGCATGTGTGAAGAGTCGTCCCCCTCGACCCGGACGTTCGAAATTCATGCCCTTGAGGAGGACACGCTCATCGGCGTGGCCTATGCGGCGCACATCAATCCGCACAGCCGCCACGCGAAGGTCGGCATCACGATTGGGGATCGGGACTACTGGGGCCGTGGCTACGGTCGCGCCTCGTTTGAGATGCTGCTCTCGTACTGCTTCGATCAGGGAAACCTGCACCGCGTGAGCGCGGAGACCTTCGAGTACCACACGGCGTGGCGGGACCTGATCGAAGGAATGGGGTTCACGAGGGAAGGGACGGCGCGGGACTACCTGCGCCGAGACGGGCGCTACTGGGACAAGGGCCTGTACGCCCTCTTGGCACCAGCGTATCGGGCACGCCGGGGGGAGGCACGGCAGGAGCCGTCCGTGGAGGCGGCGTGAGGAGGCCTGCAGGGAAACAGGGGCGGGGACAGGAGGGCCGAGTCGGGCCCCGCGGCCGGGAAGCTAGTCGGCCAGGCGCTCCAGCCAGACGACCAGGAGGTCGTCCTCAAAGCTGTCGGAGGGGCTTCGGGACAGAACCCCGTCCAGCAGGGCCTGAATTGGGGCGTCGCCGCCGTAGGCCTCCACGGCGAGGTCCCGGACGCCGTCCTCGCCCAGCATGCTGCCGTCCTGGGTGTGCTGTTCCGTGAGGCCGTCGGTGTAAGACACCAGGGCGGTGCCTGGGTCGAGGTCCAACGAGACCTCCGAGAAGCGCACGTCCTCTTCCAGGCCCAGGATCAGGTCGCTGTGCTCATGAATTGTGGCTCCGTCCGGGCGTACCAGGACGGGGCGGCAGTGGCCCGCGTTCGCGTACGTGACGGTGTGGGCGTGAGGGTCCCAGTGGAGGAGCAGGAACGTTGCGAACGTGTCCTCCAGCACATCGTCGTTGAGGAGCATGTCGTTCAGCTCGCCCATCAGGGCGGCCGGGGAGGTCGACTCCTCCAGCAAGGTGTGGAGGGTGCCCCGCACGTAGCTTAGGAAGCTAAAGGCGTAGAATTTGGCCCGGAGGCCCTTGCCCATCACGTCCCCAATCGTGAGGAAGTAGGTGCCCTCGTCGGTCTCCGTCCAGTCGAAGAGGTCGCCGCCGCCCTGCTCGCGGGACTCGCTGTAAAAGTCGAGCTCGTAGCCGCCCATTTCCGGCGTCTCGTCCGGCAGGAGGCGGTTGGAAAAGTCGCGCCCGATTTCCGCGTCGAGCTGGGTCTGGAACATGTCGATGCGTTCCAGGAGGCGCTCCACCCGAGAGAGCAACGTTTCCATGTCGAAGGGCTTGGTGATGTAGTCGTCCACGCCCTTCCGCTCGCCCTGCTGGCGCGCCTCTTCGTCGGCCCGGGCCGTGAGGAAGATGAACGGAATGACGCGCGTGTTCTTGTCGGTTTGCAGGGCCGACTGCAGCGCGAAGCCGTCCATCTTCGGCATCATGATGTCCGAAATGATCAGGTCGGGGATGGTCTCCTCAATTTGATCCAGGGCCTCCTCGCCATTTGTGGCGGTGTAGACCTCGTAGTGCTTGCCGAGGCGGTACTTCAGAAGCTCCCGAACCGTGCTATCATCCTCGACAACTAAAATAGTGTGTTCAGCCATGGATCGTGGTCGGAGGGGATGATAAATTCGAAGCGGTGAAGGCCGTCCTCCGTCGGCGAATACGAAAGGTCATCGGTACACGTCTTGATGATCCGGAGGCCCATGCCGCGCTCCGGGAAGGCCTCCGGGTCCTCGTCGTCGGCCGGGAGGTAGGAGGTGAGGTCGAAGCCGTCCGAGTTGTCGAGCACCGAGCAGGCCACCCGTTGGGCGTCACAGGTCAGCCGGATTTTGACCATCGGGGTGCCGTTTCGGAAGCGGGCGTGCTGGTGGAGGTTCGCAATCCACTCGTGGAGCACGAGGCACGTGCAGTGAAGCGTTTCGTCGTCGATCGTGCCGTCTTGCTGAGAGACGGGCCAATCATCAGAGAGGGTACGCACCTCATCGATCGCCCGATCGAGGTCCGTGTACGTCTTCGTAAAGGGGTCCATGGAGCCGGATCTGTGTCCAACAAGGCAGGCCGCCGTTGATGCAGACGCCCAGGGTGGGGCAATCGGCTATCCCGAAAACGCCTCGCGGGCGGCGTCCACGGACGGGAATTGGCGAAAGACCTTGTACGTTCGGGTCAACTGGACGACCACCTGAACCGGCTCCGACACGTCCGCGAAGGCGACCTTCCCGTCGTCCGGCGAGATGGCCCGGTACAGCGAAAAGATGGACCCGAGGCCGGTGGAGTCGAGCACCTCTGTGTCGGAAAAGTCGAGAATAAACTGCCGAACGCCGTCGTCAACGTGCTCCTGAAAGGTTTCCTTGAAGTCGTCTGCGTTCCGAAAGTCTAGGGCTTCCCCAACGTGGATGATGACGGTTTCGGAGGAAGCGGTCTCGGCGTCAAAGCTCATGATGGTGAAACGAGTCGTCTAGACGGAGAGTGGTGAGGAGAAGGTGTGCCGCAGGAACGCAGCGTGGGGCGTAGGGCCCCTCCAAAGCAAAGGGCCAAGTGGGCATGAGAGAACCCCGGGCAATGAGAGAACAAAATCAATGCCAATATAACGGATAGGGGCCGGACTGTGAAACGAGGCCCCAGGCGCCGCCATTGCTCCCTTGGGGAAACGCAAAGCCTGCGGGGGATATTAAGGTCTTAGTTTGGATCAATGGACCGACGTAAACACAAAGCCTGTGGAATTTGTGATCCGCGCTGCACAACAAAAAGGTTAAATTGAGAAAAATAGGAAATCGTGACTCGACTGCACTGGGGCCGGCGTTCTGTGTTGGGGCTACTGGTCTGCGTGGCCGTGGGGGGAGGGCTTCTGGCCGGCGGCTGCGAGCACCGAACGCGGCCGGGGGGAACCGACCGGGACAAAACGACGACGGGACCGACGCCCAAACACGTGAGTTGGGATGCCGCGTTCAACATGTCGGAGAACGGACGACCGCGGGCCGTTCTCCGGGCCCGTCGGATGGAGCAGTACCGGACCGACGACAGCACCTACTCGGTCTGGCGTTCGATGGACGACACGACGAAGGTGCGGGTGTACCTTTTCGACGAAGAAGGTGATTCTTCGGCCACCGTCACGGCCGACAGTTTGGTGTTTCAGGACCAGAAGGGCGTGCTGGATGCGTACCGAAACGTGGTCGTGACCACCGAAGATAACAAACGGCTCGAAAGCGAACACCTTACGTGGCACCAGGCCGACCGGACGATCCGCACCCGCCGGTTCGTGCGCATCCGCACGCCCTCGGAGGTGGTTCAGGGGGACGGGCTCGTCGCGGACGAGGATCTTGAAACGTACCAGCTCGGACGGTTTTCGGCGGAGGTGGACGTCGACGAGGACAACGACACGGATGAACAGCAGTGAAGCGCGACGCCCCGGCCCTGCGCAGCATTCCTGCTTTTCGCGGGAATTCCGGTCCGGGCGCCGTGGTGCAGAGCAACTCGTCTTGACAAACCCGATTTCCCGGTGGGAACACTGCCGTCATCTGCATGACTGATCCCTTCGACCATCGGATGTGGCACCTCCTGGGACGCGCCCTGTTGGTGGCGACGGTTGGAATGGCGTGGATGGGAGGTGGAACAGAGGCGTGGGCCCAGGCCGAAGGCGACACGTCCCGGGCGGCCCCGACTGGGGTAGAGCCGGCGGGCTTGGACTCGCTGCCGACAGGGGGGACCGTGCCGCCGCCCACGCCGGTGCAGCCAGCACCCGACACCAGCGCCCCCCCGCGGGCCTTCGTCAACGCCGACTCGCTGATCCGGAGGGAGCGGCGTGTGCAGGACCTGTACGGGGATGTCTTCGTCCGCCAGGACTCGACGCGATTGCGGTCGGACTACGCCCGGCGGTACCTCTCTCGCAGCGAGCTCCTCTTTACCGACAACGTGGTCATCTACGAACGGGGCGACACCCTCCGGGCCGATACGGTGCGGTACGACCGCGCGACCGAAGTCGGGTACGCCCGCGGCAACGTGCGACTAACGAACGGTGAGGTGAACGTCCGGGCCGACAGCGCGCGATACTTCGCCTCGGAGAAGCGCTCGGTTTTTCCCGACAGCGTCGTGCTCGTTGACGGCGACCGGGTGCTACGGGCCCAGCGGGGCACGTACTGGTCCGACGAAGGCCGGGCGGAGTTTGGGGGGCGCGTGCGGCTCACCGAGCCGGGCACGACGCTTCTCTCGGACTCCCTGACGTACTACCGCGACCGCGATCGGTCTGTGGCCTACGGAAACGTCTTCATCGACCGGCGGGGCGACGACGGGGCGGACGCCGACACCACGGCGCGGACCTATTTGTTCGGGAATCGGGCGGACAACCGGGAGGCCCGTCGCTACAGCCGGGTGGAGGGCGACGCGCTGCTGGTCCGGGTCCGGATGGACTCGACGGGCGCCCCAAGCGACACCCTGGTGGTAGCGGCCCGTCGCCTGGAGGCCTTCCGCACGGACATGCGTCGTCGGCTCGTGGCGGTGGATTCGGTGCGCATCTGGCAGCCCGACCTTTCCGCCACGGCGGATTCCGCGGTGTACGACCGCGTCGTCGCCACTACTCCCGACAGCGTCGCCGGTCGGCGGCCTCCGATCGACACGATCCGCCCGCCGCCAGACTCTGTGGCCCCACAGGCCGGTTCCGACTCGCTCCGGGCCGCTGCCGCCACAGCCTCCCCGCCCGTTCCCTCTCAAAAACAGGCAACGGCCCCCCCCGATTCGGCCGGCGGTCGGTCCCGACCCGTGCCCGACACGTCGGCGCGCTCTGCCGCGGCAGGCCCCTCCGGCCGCCCTTCTCCTACAGCCCGGCGAGGTGCCCGTGGGGCCCCAGCACCGCCGTCCCGGAGGTGGGCCCCCCCAACGGCACGGGCCGACAGCGCCCTGCCGATCGAGGAAACCCGCCTGTTCCGGGCCCCCACGACGTGGTTTGACGACAGTCAGGTGTGGGGGGACTCCATTCGGGTCCGGGCGCGAAATCGGAGCCCCGACACCGTGTTTGTCCGGGGGGCTGGATTCGCGGCCCAGCGCGATTCGGTGCTGGATCGAATCCAGCAACTGAAGGCCGAGACGATTACCGCATACTTCGACAAAGGCACCCTCCGCCGCATCCGGGCCCGTCCCAATGCCCGGGCCATCCGGTTTCTGGCGGCCGAGAACGATTCCCTGAACGGGGCGGCCCGGACGTCCGGCGACCGCATCGAGCTGCGTTTCGTGGACGGCAGCGTCCGGCGGGTGAGCGTCATTGGGGGGACGCAGACCACCTACTACCGGAACAGTGAGAACATCCCGGACCCTTTTCAGCTGGAGGGCTTTCAATGGACGCCAGCACGGCGCCCGATCCGAGGCGAGCTGCTCCGGGACGCCCGGGTGCGGCGGCGGCTCGATCGAGGGCCGGCGCGTCGCGACCGCCCGGTGGCCGGGCCGGTGCCTCCGCCGGGCGCCGAGGGAGCGTGGGCCTTTGGGGCCGACTCGACCGCCCAGACCTGGACCGAACCGCCGTCCCCCACAGACTCCATGCCCGTATACCTCCGGCAGGGAATGGTGCCCGAACGTTCGTCTTCGGACTCTACGGATCGGGGCCCGGCAGTCCCGCCCGACTCCCTGCGATCCCCTCCGCCATCAGACACCCTCAGCACAAGGCCCAGTCCCGACTCATGAGCGCCTCGTCCTCCGATGGGTCCTCTGTGGACCGCGACGCCTCCGGCGAGCCGGCGACGCTCGCGGCGCGTCACCTCACGAAGCGATACGACAAGCGGGCCGTGGTCGACGACGTGAGTCTTGAGGTGAAGCAGGGGGAAATCGTGGGCCTCCTCGGCCCGAACGGCGCCGGCAAGACGACGACCTTCCACATGATCGTGGGCATGATTCGTCCCAACGGGGGATCCATCCACCTGGAGGACGACGACATCACGCGACTTCCGATGTACAAGCGGGCCCGACGCGGGGTGGGGTACCTGGCCCAAGAGACTTCCGTCTTTCGGGAGCTTACGGTGGAAGACAATCTGCACGCGGTGTTGGAATTCCAGTCGATGAGCGACGCGGACCGCACCGCCCGCGTGGAGTCGCTCATCGAAGAGTTTGGGTTGGAACGGGTGCGGGACTCGAAGGGATACGAGCTGTCCGGGGGCGAGCGCCGCCGCACCGAGATTGCGCGGGCCCTCTCGACCCGGCCTCGGTTCTTTTTGCTCGACGAGCCGTTCGCGGGCGTCGACCCGATCGCGGTCGAAGACATTCAAAGCATCGTCGCGGGCCTTCAGGAGCGCGGCATCGGGGTGCTCATCACGGACCACAACGTACACGAAACCCTTGCAATCACGGATCGCGCCTATTTACTATATGAGGGGCACATCTTAAAGCACGGCACCGCGGAAGAGCTTGCGGCCGACCCCGAGGTGCGCAAGCGGTATCTCGGCGAGAAATTTTCGCTCGAGCGGTACTAGTCGGTTTGAGCCTCCCTGGTCGGTTTTTTGCAGCGTCCATCCCCGGCCGCTGCGGTCGCAAAAAAGCCCGGCTTCGACCCGGCGCGCGTTTGCTTTTCATCTCTGTTGTCACGTCAAGCCAATCGGACGTCTATGTGTGGAATTGTCGGATACATTGGGAGCCAAGAAGCGGAGGAGCTCCTCCTCACGGGCCTCAAGCGCCTCGAATATCGCGGGTACGATTCGGCCGGACTCGCGACGGTCGACGACGCGGCCCTGCACGTTCAAAAACAAGAAGGAAAGGTCGACGATCTCCGGAGCAGCCTGAACGGGGCGTCCGTGGCCGGAACGACCGGCATCGGGCATACCCGCTGGGCGACCCACGGGGCCCCGAATGACGTCAACGCCCACCCCCACGTCAGCTCCGACGGGGCCTTCGCCCTGGTACACAACGGGATTATCGAAAACCACGGGGCCATCAAGGAGCGGCTCGAAGAAAAGGGCTACGCCTTCCAGAGCGAGACCGACACGGAGGTGCTCGTGAAGCTGATCGAGGAGGTAAAGCGGGCCACCGACCTGTCGCTTCCGGAGGCGGTGCGGCAGGCGCTCACCCAGGTGGTGGGCGCGTACGGCATCGCGGTCGTGTCGCGGGAAGACCCGGATCTGCTCATCGCGGCCCGCAACGGAAGCCCCCTCATCCTGGGCGTGGGCGACGACGAGTACTTTGTGGGGTCCGACGCGGCCCCGCTCGTGGAGCACACCCGACAGGTCGTCTACCTGGAGGACGGCGAGATGGCCACGCTGCGGCACTCCGGCTACGAGGTGACCACCATCGACAACGAGCCCCTCAAAAAGGAGGTGCACGAGCTCGAATGGTCGCTCGGGGAGATCGAGAAGGGAGGGTACGACCACTTCATGCTGAAGGAAATCATGGAGCAGCCCGATGCCCTGGAGGACGCCATGCGGGGCCGCGTGCGGCCCGAGGACAACCAGATCCACCTGGGCGGGCTCCACGGGCACTGGGATCAGCTGCGGGAGGCGGATCGCATCGTCATTGCGGCCTGCGGGACCTCCTGGCACGCGGGCCTGGTGGGCGAGTACCTCATCGAGTCGGCGTCCCGCGTTCCGGTGGAGGTCGAGTACGCGAGTGAGTTCCGGTACCGGGACCCTGTGCTCCGAGAGGGCGACGTGGTGCTCGTCATCTCGCAGAGCGGGGAGACGGCCGACACCCTCGCGGCGGTGCGCGAGGCCCACAGCAAGGGCATCCCCTGCTTCGGCATCTGCAACGTCGTGGGGTCGACCATTGCGCGGGAGACGGACGCGGGCGTGTACCTGCACGCCGGGCCCGAGATTGGGGTCGCGTCCACGAAGGCCTTCACCGCGCAGGTGACCGTGCTCTCGATGATCGCCCTGAAGCTGGCGGAGGGGCGCACGCTGTCGAAGGCAGAGCTGGCCGACAACATCCGGGCCCTTGCGGGGGTGCCCGACAAGGTGCGCCGCGTGTTGGACGCCAGCAATGGGGCCCTTCAATCGATGGCGCATACCTACCGGTACGCGTCGAACTTCCTGTACCTGGGGCGCGGCTACAACTTCCCGGTGGCGCTGGAGGGGGCCCTCAAGCTCAAAGAGATCTCCTACATCCACGCGGAGGGCTACCCGGCGGCCGAAATGAAGCATGGGCCGATCGCGCTTATCGACCGGTCCATGCCGGTGGTCTTCATGGCGATGAAGGACAGCACCTACGACAAGGTGCTCTCCAACATCGAAGAGGTGGCCGCCCGCGAGGGGTCGGTCATTGCCATTACCGACGACAAGGACGCGGAGCTGGAGGGCCTGTGCGAGGCGGTCGTGGAGATTCCGCAGACCAAAGAGTTTCTCTCCCCGCTTCTGACCGTGATTCCGCTGCAGCTCCTGTCGTACCACATCGCGGTGCTGCGGGGGTGCCACGTCGACCAGCCCCGCAACCTCGCGAAGAGCGTGACGGTGGAGTGAGTAAGGCCTGGCGGGTGTTGCTGCTGTGACCAAACAATACAGCCTAGGCCTGCGCCCCACGGTCTGCCCCAGGGCCAGAAAGGAATTCGGTTCCAACTGTGCTGACCGGTGGGAATTACACGACCGTGGGGGCGTTGCTCCGGACGAACTCGACGCCCTTGCCTCCGTAGGGCACTTCGCAGTAATCCCGTCAGACCCACCTGCTCTATGATCGAACGCGAGAAGCTCGACAAGGTCAAGCATCGGTTTCAAGAGGTTGAAAGCCTCATGGCGGATCCGGAGGTCGCGAACGACCCGGACCGGATGCGGGAGCTGGGGCAGGAGCACAGCCGCCTCGAAGAGGTCGTGGAGGCCATCGACCGCTACGAGCGGCTTCTGGACGAGCGGGGCGAGCTCGAGGAGATGATCCGCGATGAGAGTGGGGAGATGGAGGCCCTGGCGAAGGAGGAGCTCGAGCAGCTCGAGGCGAAGCTTCCGGCGGTAGAGGAAGACCTGAAGCAGAAGCTCATCCCGAAGGACCCGGAGGAGGAGAAGAATGCCATTGTGGAAATCCGGGCCGGGGCGGGGGGGGACGAGGCCTCCCTCTTCGCCGGCGACCTGTTTCGGCTGTACACGCAGTACGCGAAGCAACAGGGGTGGACCTACGAACTCATCGACGCG
>Ga0207714_1002058_pt1 | contig 12468 bp, 7 predicted proteins | sample PonA232FremontCA_2_FD_187270 | JGI IMG/M metagenome (GOLD analysis project Ga0207714, IMG submission 187270) | Marine sediment microbial community from Fremont, CA, USA - Pond A23 Sediment 2 (SPAdes) | ecosystem: Environmental > Aquatic > Marine > Unclassified | place: USA: Fremont, California... | reverse complement strand
ATCGTCGTAAGCGCTCAATGCCTGGTAGGCATGATCATCTGTCATGATGAAGATGATGTTGGGCGGCTGCTGTTCCTTCTCCTGCTTCTTCTTGGGATTACAGCTGGAGAGCAGCATGCTGAATACAAAAATGTAAAGTAAGCGGTTCATGATAAAAGGTTTTAATGAAAAGATGGACAACGGGCAGCCAGAATGATGACTCATTCAGCGACAAATGAAACCACCCGGCCTTTAACGGAGTATATTCCAGGTGAGCCGTAATATAATTAAAATATCATCATGTAAAATATATAAAGCTTTTATAGACATCTCTGCTGTGTTTGGCAGAAATTAGAAGAAAAGCCCATGAGCAAATGATCATTAAAATTTCAAAAGGGAATAATTATTTTCACATGTTAAAGTCCCATTTGGCCAAAAAATGAAATACAAAAATTTTCATCCTCATTTACGCTTCTTCCACATCAGGGCAGCAGCTCCTAAAATCGCTCCATATTTTTCATTCAATTCGGAAGGTAATATAGAGGCTTTTCCCTGGAAAATGTTCAGTGCATGCTGGTGAAAATATTTCCGGGTGGGGTAAAGGATTAAGTTGCCGCTTCGGGCAAGGCCTCCGTAAAGGAAAACAGCTTCAGGGCTGGTATAGGCAATTGAATCGGCAAGCTTGATACCAAGGTATTTGCCTGTGATTTCAAAGGCCTCTTTGGCTATCCGATCACCTCTTTGGGCGGCATTAAAGATGTGCTCGGAGGTCATCTTACTATAGGACAGATCCCGCAACTCGCTGGTATCGTTTTTAGAAGCCATCAGCTCAAAAACCGTCCGCTTGATACCCTGGGCCGATGCATAGGTCTCCAGGCACCCCCGGCGCCCACACCCACAGGTCCTGCCAACATCCTGGTATACAAAAGTATGGCCAATCTCCCCGGCAAAGCCATCGTGGCCATATACCAGATCACCATTAACTACAATACCGCTGCCCAGTCCTGTGCCAAGGGTGATTAATATAAAATCCTTCATCTGCCGGGCACCACCAAACATCATCTCTCCCATGGCCGCCGCATTAGCGTCGTTGGTGAGCACAACAGGTACCTGTAACTGCTTTTCAAACATCTCCGCCATGGGCACCACTCCTTCCCATACCAGGTTAGGAGCCTGCTCAATGGTTCCATGAAAATAATTGCCGTTGGGGGCGCCAATGCCTATACCCTTAAAATCATAACCCTGATAATTTTTCAATACCTCTTGTATTTTTATGCTAAAGGCATGAACGAATCCCTGAGGTTTGGGATAATCTTTGGTGGGAAACCGTGACTCCATAAGCACTTCACCCGTATCGTCGACTGCTCCGAAATGGCTGTTGGTCCCTCCAATATCAATGCCGATTGCTATTTCTCCCATAAAATCACCTATTTTTATTTACCGGTTTGAACATTAAAAATCGATAGTGCGGTAATGTACAATATACAAATCACTGGGATGAAGAAACTAACCAAAACCGACCACTGGTCAGCTACAAGCCCCATCAACGGGGGAATAAACGCTCCCCCCACAATAGCTGTTACCATCAGTCCCGACAACTCGTTTGACCGATCGGGCATGCTGTCGATGGTAATTGAAAATATCAATGGGAAGATATTGGCAAAACCCAGGCCAATCAACATGGCGCTGATAAAGCCAATCTGGGAAGCGCCTGCACCCCAACTGCTGCTTCCAATGAAAAGGCCCATTATACCGACAATGGCTACTACCACGGATATGCGGAAAAATGTTTTGGGCTTGATCCAGTTTAAAATAACTCCCCCCAGGAACCTTCCGGCCAACAGGGCCAGGTCAAAAAACAGCACCCCTGCCAGGCCTTCTTCTTTGATGTTGATGCCAAATTGTTCTTTTAAATAAATTGGCAAATTACTCCTCATGGCTATTTCCGAACCCACATATACAAAAATGCCCAAAACCATCAGCAGTACATAAGGGTTTTTCAGAAGTCTCATGCTGGAACGGAAAGAGGCTTTGTTCTGTTTCTCCTCTTCCTGATTCTTAACCTTCATAGGAGCCACCCAAATAAGGGTCAGCAGGATGATCACACTATAAATGGGGAACAGCAGCTTCCAGTCGGCATCAAACCAACGCACAGCTACCAATGGTATCACAGACGCAGAAAGGGTGCCAATGGCCTTTACAAATTGCCCGATCGACAGGTTCCTGGAATACATTCCTGGTTTGGAAACATCCCTGACAATAGGGTTCCCGGCCACCTGCAAAGTGGTATTGGCAAGCCCCAACAGCAAGATGGAAATCAAAATCAGAAAAAAGAATTGATACACATCACCCTGGGCTATGGTATCGACATCAACCGGATACACTCCAAATGTGGGCAGCATCAAACCAATGAATGCCACCGACATGCCCACGACCAGGATAAATTTTTTGCCTTTTCTGTCCTGCATCAAGCCGATAGGGATAGAGAGAAGTCCAAAGAGTATGTATCCCGAAAAGGGGATCAACTGGGAGAGAAAGTTGCTGATTTGCAGGTCTTCCTTCACTATACCTGCCAGGGGTCCGGCTACATCACCAAAACCCATGACCATAAACACCAGGAAGATGGGCAATACTTTGGGGTTAATTCCTTTGGGAGTATCTTGCTTTTGTGACATAAAGCGTTTGTTTATTTTTTAGCCATTATTTTAAAAGGGTTGACTTACAGCACACTGACAAGAATCGTCTCACACTATTGACATGACGGACATCAAACACCTTCTACACTGCTGTAAATCAACCCATTTTTTTGTGTCTATTATACATTCAAAATCAAGGGAAAACTGCATTCCACGAACTCTCTTTCCTCCGTGAACAGGGTCCTAATCTATTTCAATCTCCTGCCTGTTTCCTGAATATCCTTCCAACAGAAGCCTGGGTTCTTCCCCGTGTAGATCTTTCCTGTTAAAAGTGATGCGTACCTGTTTGTCCTTTTCAGGTAAAAGGGTGAAATAGTTGTCTTCATAAAAAGCAGGAAGGATATTCTCTCCCGACTGAGCTCCCACCACTTTTAAGCGGTTAAAGAAAGCTATCTGACCGGAGGGATTGTCCAGCTCCACGTTCAAGGTAACCTGCTCCCCTGCCTGATCCATCTCTGCCTGACCATCAAGGGCCACTGAGGGCATATCTTCCAGAGCCTTGTAGTTTTGCCCTTTTCGTGATCTCCAGTAGAAATTTTCTGAAAGCACTTCCCCCTGGCGGGTAAGTTTCATCTTCACAAAATGAACCTGGGAAAGATCGGGATGATCAGATTTCTTGATATAATGGCAGAACTGATTGCTATAAGACGGCAGGTCGACCTCAGAAGAATTGTGTGAGACCATCTGGCCATCCATATTGTAGATCCAGGTTTCGGCCTTTAAATTGTCCAGGGCCTTTTGAGTTATGTTGACTGCAAAGACCTTTTGGTTGCTGGCATCCCATTGGATGTGAACCGGCCGGCAACCGTCCTGAGAGCCAAAATAAGCTGCAGTTGGTTCATAGAAATAATCATAGGTTTGCCAGACCAGGCTTGGCCATACCGACTGACTCATCCAGATGATCAGCCCCCCTGAGTTGCCTTCTCCTGTTTTGGTACCCCACGACTCAAAGAGGGCCCGGTAATTGTTATAATTGACCAACTGGGACTTCTTACAAAATTCTTCGGCACTGGTGGCCTTTCCGTAACGCTGGTTGACAGCCTTCCGGTATGTTTCGGGGTGACCGTTGCCTCCGCCGAAATCATGCATTCCCCACATGTCACTGATGGGCCATAGGTCTTCTTCAGGCATCATCTTGCGCATACTTTCTATGGGAGGAACAGTGGGCATGCCCAATTCAGATAAAAAGCCTTCTTTCTCCTTAAAATACCAGTTGGGACTTTCCTGCAATGCCCATGGACCACTCGAAGTATTGGCCGGATAAGCCCTGGAATTGTTCACGTAAAGTCGTGTACCGTCGTGCTTCTCAGCCATATCAGAGAGTACTGTATCCAAATAGGCCTGTGTCAGTGTCTCATTTCTTCCGCACCATACAGCCACACTTGGGTGACTCCTGAGTTGCTTAATCTTATCCCTGGCATTGCGGAAGAAAAGAGCAGTATCCTTAGGGTTGGGACCGTCGGCCTGGTTGGCCAGCCAAAAATCATCCCAAACCATGATGCCATAGCGGTCGCAATACTCATAAAATTCTTCATGACCGGTTTGACCTACCCAGTTGCGAATCATATTGAAATTCATGGCCGCATGAAGCCGGATCTTGGTTTTATAATCCTGTTCACTGGCGGAAACATGGATGTCGTTTGACCCCCAGTTTCCTCCCCGAAACATCACCTCTTCGCCGTTGACCAGGATCTGCAGGTTGTTGCCACCGGGGGCCCTGTAAGACAACTCCCGGATACCAAAATGGGTTGACTTTTGATCGGAAACACCCTGGCTATCTGTAATATACTCAAGATCCAGCTTATAAAGATGTGGTGCACCATATCCGTTGGGCCACCACAATTGAGGGTTATTCATCTGCAACTTTTCATATTGGTCGGGTGTCAATTGCACGGTCTTTTTCTCGTTGCCCTCAAGCCCTATTTCTTTCTCCACCTGGATCTCTCCAATGGTTCCTTTAAGGGTACCCGATACCGGCCGGGATGAATGATTGATCAGTTCTGTCTCAATGGTCAAATTGGCCCTTGAGGTATCCGGCAGCGGAAGGTCCGTTTTAACCCACGGATCCTTAATGGTTACATCTGCCGAAGCACGCAGGAAAACATCATTCCATATGCCTATATTGCGGCCGGGAACGGTGGGAACCCAGTCCCATCCCACGGAAAAATGAAATGTGGGGTTGTCCATTCCCAGCTTACCACCATTGGGATCGACACTGCTTAAATCCTGTACGGTAACCCTTCCGGGATTTTCAACAGGATAAACCTTCACAGCCAGGCTGTTGGTACCTTCCCGTTTCACCAGGCCGGTCACATCCAACCTGTGCCTCAAAAAACACCTTTCAATCTGCTTAACAAACTGACCGTTCAGGTACACATCGGCCAGGTAATTGATGCCGTTGAAGTTCAGCCATATTTTCTCCTCTTGTTTCATCGAGGCGGGAAGGGTAAATTCCTTGCGATACCAGAACTTACTCTGGGTGATGAGCTCGGAGATATGGAGCTGATTGTCGCCGTAGGTGATATCTGGCACAGCGCCATTGGCCGTATAAGTAGCCAGCACCGTACCGGGTACTACTGCATTAAGCCATTTTTTAGGGGTATAAGCATCATTGGCAAGTTGCTTTCCCGTTGAATCAACAAAAGCGGAATTCTGCAGCTTCCATCCTCCATCCAACGGGTAATTGCCGCTGGAGGTTAAACCGGAATTTTCCTGCGGTTTCATCTGCACCCTTTTACCATGGCCGTATACTTCAAACTCCCAAACCGACGAGCTCCAAATGGTATTTTTCTTTTCGATATACAAGCGTACAAAACGCGCATCTACCGGGTCGAGTTGAATCACATCCCTGCCCCCGTCGCCATTGAGGGTTGAATACACGTCCTTCCAGTTCTCAGGATGAGAGTCTTCTGTGGATACCTGGATACGGTAATGTGTGCCATGGGCTTCATCCCAGTGAATCACCACTTTGTCTATCTCCTGTACTTTCCCCAGATCCACATAGAGCCAGTCAGGATGGGTCCAGCTGTTTCTCTCCGACTCCCAACGGGTCGCCTCCACATTGCCATCGGTAGCCAGGTGGGCTGTGTGCATATGGTCGACCGCACTGGAGTGCCAGGCTTTGCGGTTCAAAGCCAGATTCTGATAGGTTTGAGCCCCCACCATGCTGGTGATCAAAATGAAGGCTATGCTTAAAATGGTTAGTTTTCTCATAAATGACTTGTTAATGGTTTCTGTCTTCGTAATCATTTCTCTAAAAATCATCGACCCACAACCCACCTTGAATCTCAAACAAATGCAGGCCGTGGTTAATTTTGCGGTTATCTCTGATAACTGATACTGGTATATACGGTTAAGCTCTGTCCGGGAATATTAATCCTTTCGCCTTCATCCAGGTCGAGCGATAAATCGGTCTTCTCAGGCATAGCAAACCCCTGATCATCGCGATTTCCCTTAAACCTACTCCCTGTTTGGGATTCAAAATAGTATTTTTTCAATCCCTCCAGCTCCAGGCCTTCCTCGAACCTGAGCACCACATTATCATACCCGGAATAATTGGAATTCACTATCGCCAGGGTATAAAGATCGTTGTATTTTCCGGCCACAGCACGAAGGCCCTTTTTATCAGGTAACTCCACATCATACACTTCCATTCCATCCGGGAAATAGCGGCACAACAAAGACATGGTATAAAACCAGGGTCTTTTCTGCTCATCTATAGCTCCTCTGGGGGCATCAGCGAAAACCTCATCACCCAGGATATTCCAGAACCCCCAACGTTTAAGCTTCCTGGCTGCATAGGAGTCCCCCGCCTCATAATCGGGACTGTTGTACATGGCATCATCCATATTCCAGACAATGGCACCGGCATAACCTTCCAGCATCGCCTGGATGATGGCATCGGCCATGTCCACCCCATAAAAAGAATCATACACCATCATATTGCTGTCGTCGCTGGCATAAGGGTCGGCGTCTTCGCGCTGCTCGTTTTTCTCCTTAAGATCGCCATCCGCCTCGTTGTATTTAAAGCCTATCTCACTCACTACAATTTGTTTACCCGAGGGAACAGCTTCCTGATAGGCATCCAACAGATTTCTAAACTCACCGCTTCGTACAAATTCCTGGCCCGGATAGGTATGGATGTCATACAAACCCACCTGTTCGCCCAGGTCTTGTTGTGTGCGATCCATCCAGTTAAGATATCCGTTGTCCCAGACAGCTATATCCGGACCAGTCAGGACGATGTCGTCGGCCAGGTTCTTCTTGCTCAGGCTGTCGGAGAATTCCTGCATCAAATCGCGCCAAAGTCGATAGTTGCCGTCTGTGGTCGACCAGTTGCCATTGGGCTCATTAACCATGTTGTAATACTCAATACAGGTGAAGCCATGGTCATTGATTAACCAGTTAAGATACTCTGCGGCCCATCCAACCCACTCGTGTTTAATATCGGTAATGGTGTTGTTCAAATATTTATGTCCCCATTCTCCAAACAAAACCGTGATATCATTTTTCTGGCAGTACTCCAGAATGGGCAACAGCCGTTCGGGCTTGTACTGTTCATCGTAATATCCCTCCCCTGCATAGTTCCATCCGGCATCTATCATAATCCTTACAAACCGTGGTTTGAGAAAGTCAATCCGCCGGGTGAGCTTATTCCAGTCTTCCTGTGAGAAAAATTTTTGTCCCGTCCACTCCGGCAAAAGATCGTATCCACCCCATTGTGCACCATGTCCTATGAGCGAGGAGACCACCACCTGGTTATTTTGTATAACAATCTCGGAGGTGGAAGGGGTGGTATTGTCTTTGGCTTCCTGTTCACAGCTGCCAGCCAAAATGAACAGCAGGGCAACAGCAAACAACACGGATATCCTGGTAAAGGAAATTTTAGAAATCATATTATTCCATGTTTGTATAAACAACAAGACTCTCCGGTTCAATCACTTCCTGCAAACCAGTGGTCACATTTACACCCTTTTTTGCAGGCTTTAAAAATCCATCTTCACCGATGTTCATTTGATCTTTTTGATAGACATATTTCCGGGCCTTCTTCAGGGGAAAATCCTTTGTCTGAAAGTGCACTTCATGCCGGGCCTCTTTATCAGCATTTACCACTGCCAGCATATAGTTGCCGTCGTTCTCAACGGCCACACTCCTCAGGCGATCGGCTCCTTCTACATGGGTCTGATAAATGGTGCTGCCGGGCTGCATATTTCTTGAAAGCAAAGACCAGGCATAAAACCATGGGCGGATCTTTTCCTTTTCAGCTCCGAAAAATTCCTTTCCCAGGATGTTCCAGAATCCCCACACCTTGAGTTTGTATTTGCTCTCCTTGGAGTGCATGGCATCATCCATCATCCAGGCAACACACCCTGAATAACCCTGGTTGGCTACCTGCATCAGGGCATCGGCCATATCCACACCATAAAAATGATCGTATACAAACATGTTGGCATCTTTCTGCGATGCATATTTCTTGTTTTTGGCCCGACGAAGGTTTTCTTTCCTTAGCAGCGAATCCTTATCGTGGATGTACTTAAAACCAATCTCCCCAAGTATGATGGGTTGATCCTGGGGCCGCTTGCGGGCATATGCCCCAATAATGTCGGAATATTTGCCGCTGTTCACGGTATATTTAGAAGGATACGTGTGGATGTCCCATAAATCAATCATCGAACCCAGGCGGGTTTTGCAGCTGTCCATCCACCATGTTTCTTTGGTGTCCCAGATGGCAATATCCGGTGCTGCAATGCCTACCTCATCGGTCAGGTCATTTTTTTTCATTTGTTGGTGAAAATATTCCACCGCACGGGCCCACAGGCTGTAACTTCCATTGGTGCTCGACCATTTGCCGTTGGGCTCGTTGACCAGGTTGTAATCTTCAATACAGGTAAAACCTTTTTCATGAACCAGAAAATCGAGGTACCTGGCCGCCAGTTGAAGGTTCTGCTTAAAGATGGTGTCTGCTTCGGGATCAACCATATTTCCACCCCAGTCGCCAAACATGACCCTTACATCATTTTCGTTACAATACTGCAGAATTTTTGAAAGCCCCTCAAGATTACGGTTGGGCTTATAGGTACCATTGCCCCCGTAATGAGTGCCTGCGCTTATCATCACACGGATAAACCCGGGTTGCATCATATCTACCCTTTGGTAGAGCTTATCCCAGTCTTCCTGGTTTAAAGGTTTGTTCCAGTGTCCGTAAGCTTCAGGATAGGGGTCCCATTGGGCTCCATTTCCAAAATAATCTTCACTGACCACCGAGGTGCCATCCACCCGGACTTCCGGCTGATTCTGGCATGCAGAGATCAAAACCACTGCAATAAACAAAGCAGCCACCTTCAGGGCCGGCCATACAAAGGGGGGGACTTTTTTCTTGGGTGAAGTCCCGGGATAAATATCATTTAAATGCATAATGCTATAACCTTTTAATGAAGTGAGGGAATAAACAGGCAGGCATTTGAAAACTCAAATGCAAGCCTGTTTATTAGAATGAAAGGGAAGCTTACTGATCAAGCTTCAGGTCGTAATAGATATCTATTGCAGATACCAGCTGGGTATAAGTCCCATAGTAATTGTCCCAGTCAATCTCGCCCAAATCCCTCATGGTGGGGTTCAGGTGAATCTGGACGGTACTCTCGCCGGTTTCTTTAATCACACTTGTGGTATAGGTTTTACCGGAGTTCATCTCGAGTTTCAGGATGGTCTCCCCGTTGCCGTTCTCGGTGATGTAATAGGTTCCTTCACCGGGATGCAGCTGAGCCAGCATAGGAGCAAAGTCGGTATCATTCACCACGTAGGATGCAAACTCACCGTCATCCCCTGCTGTTCGTGAGTAGTTGCCATAAGGCATGCCATCTTTGACATCTTTCACCGGTTCAAAGGTGATGATGTCGTCCTTCCCAGCCTGAGCAGACGAGATTTTTGCATACAGGTTTTCATCGTAACCGGAATTGCCCCAGCCATTATAATCATCATAGGAGAACCTGTAATTTTCTATGGCCCAGCTGCCAACTACAGGATTGATGAACTCAGTTGCCTGAATGGTCCACTCCCTGGTCTTCCCGGACTCCGACTCAACCACCAGGGTTGCCGTGTGTTCCGGATTATTCAGATTTAATGTGGAGTCGGAACCTATCTGGGCAGTGGCGCCCCATGACAGTCCCAGGTATTCAATGCCTACGGCCGACCAATCCCAGTTCTCTGCCATGGAAGGTGCCAGGGTCAATGTCACCAGTGAGGAATCCTGTGTATTGGTAACAGATGCTTTACCTATCTGTCCCTCAACAACCAATCCTTTAATGCTTCTTTGATGGTTCCAGGAATCTCCTTCCTGGTATACTTTTTCTAAGGGTTCTTCGGTGCAGGAGTAAAGCAATACTCCCATACCAAATATCAATATGGTCAATATGGAGTTTATCTTCATAGTTATGGCTTTAATTATTGTTCAATTTGTGAATTCAGGTTTATCTCCCGCTGAGGCAAGGGGAAGTAGGTAGCTTCCATATCGCTCAGACCGGAGGCCTGAGAAACTTCCTGCTTCACACGGTTGGTCCTTCTCAGGTCGTACAGACGATGGCCTTCAAAGGACAGCTCCCACGATCTCTCCTTGATGACAGAATCACGGAAGGCAGATTCAGACAAACCTGTCTCCAGTGAATCAATACCAGCACGGTTGCGAATCCGGTTGATCCACTTATAGCCTTCGCTGGTGGGGCCCTGCGCTTCGCTATAGATCAGCGCAACTTCTGAAAAGCGAATCAGGTAGGGTTTTGTGCTGGTCTTGTCACTTATAAACTCAGGATCCACATATTTGCGGGTAAAAGGATACTGAATGGTCCCATCTGAGACGGTTCCAAGGGAATTGCCTTCAGAGTCATATACCTCATCGACCATCAACACATTTTTGCGTTTGTCCCCCGGCTGAAAGGAGTTGATCAGCTTATCGGTGGGCTGATATTCGCTCCAACCATCATGGGTCTTAACCAGCGATCCGTCGGGATTCTCAAGATAAACCGTCGAACCATTGATATAAGAGATGAACATCTTGGAAAACTTCGAGTAATCTCCCTCATTGGGACCGGTACGATCCATAGAAAGGATAAAGATGTGTTCCGGACCATTGGGTTTCTCTACGTTATAAATATTGAGCAGGTTGTTGTCAAAAAAATATTCCGATTGTTCATACAGCACCCTGGAAGCATGTTCGGATGCTTTCTGATACATCTGGCTCACCTGCCTGTTCATCTCCGAGTAAAGCGGAACCCCATTCTCTTTCGATGAAGCGATGGTCAGGTATACTTTCGACAACAACGACTGTGCTGCCACCTGATCAGCCAGACCATAGACCCTGTTTACCGTCAACATGGAATCAGCTTTTTGGAGATCTTCAATAATAAAATCATACATCTGATCCATGTTATCGGGCAGGTTGGCATCTGTCTCAGAGATCTTATCTACCAAGGATTTATGTATGGGAACCAAACCAAAATTTTTCACCAGGTTGAAATAATTCCAGGCCCGCAGAAAATAAGCCTGCCCAACAATGTGGTTGGTAAAATTCTCTGAAAAGTTGGCTTCCGGGGTATTCTCGATTACGGCATTGGCGCGGTTGATGCCCATATAAGCATAGGTGAAATAGTCGGTCAGCTTTTCACTGCTTGCATCAAATTCCCAGGTATCGTATTTTAAATTCTTCGACCCGTCTTTGGTGGTATAAAGATCAGAAGCTACACAATTAAAAGTGAAGATCTGACGTGAATAACCAATAAAGGTCAATGCGTCGTATGCATAATACAGGGCTGCTTCAGCATCTTCCTTGGTCTGATAGAAATTATCCTCCGAGTAGAAACCGTAGGGTTCTTCATCCAGGCTGCAGCTTGTTATCATCAGACCAGAAAGAAACAGAAAAGTTATGCTTTTTAATATTTTTTTCATCTCTGTCAAGTTTTTGATTAAAATTTAAGATCCAGACCTAAAGTAATCTTTCTCAAGTTGGGAATGCCACTGTAATATATTCCGTTCATGCCCACTTCCGGATCATACCCGTTGAAATTGGTAAGGGTGAACAGTTGAGTGGCATTGACATAAATTCTACCGTTTTGGAAATACTCCAGGTTGGGTATCTGAAAATTATATCCCAATGTTACGTTCTGCAAGCGGACAAATGAGACATTTTGCAGGTAATAGTCTGAGAACCTTGTGCGTCTGCCTGTTCTCAGCTTGGGATATTCATTGGTGGGGTTATCGACGGTCCACCTGAGGGGCCGGTCTGAAGGTCTCTGAAACTTATCGGTGTTGAACACATCAAAGCCAAAGACACCATTGAAAAACAGGCTCAGGTCAAAATTCTTGTAGGAAGCATTGATGGACATGCTCGAGCGAAAATCAGGGTTGGGGTCGCCAATGATTTCGCGGTCAGCCGGTGTGATCTCACCGTCGTCATTCAGGTCTACGTACTTAAATTCTCCCGGTTCGGCTTCCACACCGGTTAAACCAGCCTCCAGACCTTCCTGTTTGGACTGGATGATACCATCAACGCGGTATCCGTAAAAGACATTGATGGGTTCACCAATGGCAAGAATATTGGCATAGGTTTGCCGGAACTCATCGCCAATATCTGCACCCCAGAATTCATACTGGGTCCCTGTGCGTTCATTCTCCTGCAGTCCCACTTCTACCGCATCACCCAGACTGACTACTTCACTCTCATTTTGTGAGTAGATCAAACTTGTGGAAAGGCTGTAATCCTTTGCCTGCAATATGCGCAGGTCCAGTTTGGCCTCAAAGCCCT